>Ga0075156_10001352_pt1 | contig 13378 bp, 21 predicted proteins | sample JI81AbrownDNA_FD_70966 | JGI IMG/M metagenome (GOLD analysis project Ga0075156, IMG submission 70966) | Wastewater effluent complex algal communities from Wisconsin, to seasonally profile nutrient transformation and Carbon sequestration -... | ecosystem: Engineered > WWTP > Effluent > Algae...
GATATTTCGGATTAATCTGAACATGGTTATATCAGTAGTGATTTTGAGCACAAATTTGACATTAATTGTATTTCACAGCAATGATTTGATAAATCATTCAATTTGCATGAGAAAATTGAGTGTTAGTGATTAGCATGCTTGAGTGGTACAGTACTTGAAAACAGAAAATAATTAAAGTACTGTAATTAATATCACTTTCACATTATTGGTGTGATATTTCGGATTAATCTGAACATGTCTAAATTAGTAGTGATTTTGAGCACAAATTTGACATTACTTGTATTTCACAGCAATGATTTGATAATTCATTCAACTTGCATGAGAAAATTGAGGATCCTTCAGTGTTATTGCTTATCATGAGTGGTATTTTATAACAGATAATACTTAAAGCACTCAACTTTATATCACTTTCACATTATTGGTGTGCCGTACCTTGCACGGCACTTTCTTACATTTTTTCCTGTCTGGTGACATCTCACTGACACACACTTCGGTAGCCGAATTCGGCCTTTCAAACTCAAAAAGTCGCTTCTTCTTCTGTGAACATGCTGTTTTCTTGTGTTTCCCCTTTCGCTTTCATGTCTTGAAGATTTCTCAATAACACAAGAAAGTGTCTCTACGATATCTTTATGATCGTGATAAGAGAAATTTTAATTTACTTTTATATCACGTGCCCGCACTCGTTCTGCCAACTCATCACGGGGGAGAATGAATAAAATTCCATAAGATTAGCAGGCGGATTGGCAGAATGCGGTTTTACTAACGTACCCGCTCTAATAAAGCGCCGGCGTTGTACTACAACGCTGTAAATTTCAAGAGCGTTTAATTGGAGAGATCATTTTATTAGAGAGATCATTATAATTTTCAACAATTAATCCTCGAGCACAATTGTCTCTTACTTGTCATGGAAAAACAGTGAGCAAAAATAAAAACTACGGCGTTCAATTGGGAAGGGCGTTCAATTGGGAAGGGTGTTCAATTGGGAAGGGCGTTCAATTGGGAAGGGCATTCAATTGGGAAGGGCATTCAATTGGGAAGGGCGTTCACACACAACGCCGTCTGACAAAAGGGCGCATTAATAGAGAGGGCGTACTAATGGAGAGGGCGTTTTATTAGAGCAGGTACATTATGTATGTAAATTTTGTTACTGCCGGTCAAGTTAGCGCGCACCATTAATGTGAACACGAGATGAATATCACTCTCGGTAAAACATAAAGCTAAACAAAAATATAAGGGGCTGTCAAAGTTCTATCTAACGTTGAGCATATTGCTTTTCTTCGAGATTAGGCGATGTTTGATAACTTCCGGCTTAGCCAATCAGAGCAGCCCAACTTTGACTATCCCCAAATGCGTAAAATAACAATAAGGTATCAATTTAAATTAAACCAGCGCAAGCACCTACAAAGCACAAATCGCTTGCATGGTCTAACTTCATCGAATGACATGTTTTAAGATTTCTTATTGCAAAAAATTAAGATTCCAAAGTGTAATAACATTCATTTTAAACCTATCTTTAGCCAAACCAACCATGGTGTTCAGCTTCTGTGGGCATTCCTACCTGCCTGGGAAGTACATCCCATTCACCATGAGAGTCGTGAAAAGATTGTTCACTTTGAGTCAAATGTGCAATGCTTGATCTTGACTCATAGGTCTGACATTGCTTTAAGTCACCGCGATTCCTAAGTTGACACCTCTTTTTTGTCATGCAAGGGCAGCAGTTGGTGAGGATTCTCCAGCATCAGAGGGTACCGAAATGTGTGCCATTGTCAGTTCCTTTAAGTCTGCATCTCCATTTGGCATCACGATGATTGTTGCTTTATTTCGTTGAATGAACTTGAGCCAATTTCTCCAAGATTTTGGCTCATAACTGCATTGACACCCATACCTCGCACCTAAATTGCATTCATGACACAGGATGCAATTTGCAAATCGCCACTATAAGTTTTCAGAAGGCTCATGAGCATATGACTGAATTCTCCTAGCTGATGTCCGGAATGATCAATGGTGAGTTTACACAGCAAATCCTTGAGTGGAACATTGGACACCAAGCACTTCATTGTTAGCTGTAACAAATTGCTAAGACAATTGGAAATAGCCTCCAAATGTTGAGGTATGGGAATTAGCTTCGCATATTGACTAAAAGCTAATTTGTTGTAAACCCTAAATTATAAACCACAGTTTAACTATTCCAATCAATCATGCATTGCTGCATATTCGGTTTCCCCTTCAAGTTTGGTGCTGTGCTCATTTGGCAGCGCTGTCCCTTTTTCGTGCAGCATGCGCCCTATCTCACCTTCAGCATTTCCCGCGTCAGGCGATATCTTTTCCATCACATTCCCTTGAAATGTTGAAGGATTGTGATTGGGATGGATGCCCAACATGATATCTCTCAACCTGATGAATTCGGACTCTGGTAATGGTTTAGTCAGAATGTCAGCAAGCTGGTCCTCTGACTTGACCGACTGGATGTCAATCAACCCTTACTTCACATGTTCAATGAAGTGCCAGTACTTGATGTTTATATGTTTGGTCCTTGGCCGGTATCTGGGCACAGTTGCAATAGTTCTTGCTCCTATGTTATCCTCGAACACTCTACATTTAACCTTGCTTACTTCCCTATCCTCGAACACTCTACATTTAACCTTGCTTACTTCCCTTTTCCTCCCTTAGCTCTTCAATTAGGCTCAGTATTGGTATAGCAGTCCTTAAACCTTCACTGAGGGCTATAAATTCGGCCTCTGTTGTGCTCAGTGCTGTTTCTGTCTGCATTCTTGATGACCATGTGAGTGGGCAACCTGCATATGTGATGATTAATCCTGTCCTTGATTTTGATGTAGATCTGTCAGTCCCAGCAGTTAACTGATTCCAATTTCCTCAAAAGTCAGCATCGCACCATAGCTCCAGTGGATTGTTGTTGGGCCGCATGGTCATTCCTATGTGTTTGGTGTTCATTAGGTACCTTCCGATTCTTAGTATTGCATATTTGTGACAGGTCCTTGGATTCACTGCAAACCTGGCACACTGGTGTACTGCATATGCAATGTCAGGTCTTGATGATTTTTCCAGGAAGTTCAACTGACCTATGACTCTCCTATAATCCCACACTGTCTCATGGTCTGGGCCATCTTCATCTCTTTGTAGGATCTTACTAGATAGTGCTGGTGTTGTCTTGGCTTTGTGGGACTGTTGAATCCCAAAGTTGTTAATATCTGTTCAATCAATAGTGGTTGGGAGAGTTCAAAACTGCCATCATCATTGTGTTGTACCTTTACACCAAGGTATTCATCTATTTCACCTTCATCAGTTATCTCAAACTTCTTTGACATTTCCATAATGGCATTTTCCAGTGTGCTGGAATTATCACTCACCATGATGCAATCGTCTCTGTAGATGATCATGATGAGCCCGTTTCGGTAGTATAAGCATGGGTCTATCTTGGACTGCCTGTACCCCAACTCAGTTAGACCTTTGTGGAGATGTTGATTCCACACTCTCCCTGCTTGTTTAGGCCATATATGTTTTTAACTAACGTGAGTATGTGTGAGTGGCGATCCCTTCCATCCTTGAGCTTGAATCCCTTTGGCATCCTCATGTATATGTCTCCTTCAACATCTGCCTGCAGGTATGCTAATACAAAGTCTGATTGCCTTGACTTCCACTCATGAGTCATTATTAGTGTTAATAGGAGCCTTATTGTAGTCCATTTTACAACCAGAGCAAATATTTCCCAGAAGTTCACCCCATGCACTTGTTGTCCACCATGCGCATTCAGTCTTGCCTTATATTTCCATACTTCGCCTGTTCCAATACATCTCATTCTTCTCATTGCCCATATGGAGTCTAGGATTTTCTCTCCCTTGGGCACTGCTGCTATAGGCACAATTTTCCAATGTCCTCTTCTCTCATGTGTTGTCACCTCTTCTTCCATAGCTTTTAAGAACTTGGCTTGGTCTGGTTGCTTCATCGCTTGTTGAAGGTGCATAGTGTCACCCACCTGGCTCACAAGTGCCATCGGGTTGTCCATACTGTCACTTGACTGATTGAGGTCGACACTTAGGCTTTCATTAAGACCTTCAACATTGCTGTATAGTGCTATGTTGTGATTCCTTCTCGTTCTGGCTTGCTCATGGCTCTCAACCATTCTTGTTGTTGGCTTGATTATCCATCCATATCTTGACCTTGTTGTTACCCTGTGCGATGCCTCCCTTGAACTTGCATTGGCTGTTGCCATGTGCGATGTCTCCCTTGGACTTGCATTGGCTGGTGGTTCACTGTTTCGGTTGGGGATGTTGTGTACTTCATCATCAGGTCCTGCTGCATCTGGTCTCTCAACATCTGCAATTTCTTCCCAGTTTGGACCTTCATTGCCTGGCTGATGGCATGTGTCATATTCACCTTCATGGCCTCTCCAGTGGTCTGTGTTGCCATCTGGTTGCTCTGCTGTGGTTTTGTGGCCATGGATCAAGATATTGGGCAGATTGTGCTGAACATTTGAAATTTCATCATTGAATGTAACCGATTTTTGCTGTATTCCGGCCTCAGCATGCCAGCCACACTGGATGTGTTGAGCCCCTTGTTTGATTGTTTCAAAGAAATCATCAAATTACACATGGAACTGAGGTGATATATGCCCAGTGACAGGGGACATGATAAGATGGACACTGCTTGCATGTGATGGTGATGGTCCTAGATAAATGCCGACTCTGCATCTTGGCCTCCATTTGTCTATTTTTCTCTTTGCTTGTAGCTTGTTTACTAGCACATATGCAGGGCACCCAAGTATGCAGGTGCGAGATTTTTGGGATGTCATTAGTTCCAGTGAATGATGCAATTGGGATTATACCATTTGTTGTGCAAGGCGAGTAATTTCTTGATTCATTTGCTACTCATACTGCATATGGCCAAGGTGTGGCGATATTGCCTTGGGCCATTTATGGCATGCTTGCAATACAAGCACTCTTGCAGGGTCTTGTAAATCACATATCCTTTTTTCTGCTTTCCCATTTTGGTGGTGGGCATTAACTCCACAGTATGAGATGCCCTGATTTTTGTATCTTGCATTGCTGATGAATGCGTATTCAGTGAATCTACCATTGACCGCATGATAATTTCTCACCTGAACCCCGTGTGTTCCTGCAAAGTTTTCAAATGCCATTTTCGACTTCATAAGTTCTGCACTTGTTTGGTCCCTTTGCATGTGCACATATGATAACCCAGATTCTGTGGTCCACAAACACTGTTGCTGCAGTGTATCTTGTCCTCATGAGGCGCCCCTTAATCTGTCCAATTAAGCCTTTTGTGGAGGACTCAAACAAGTCTATTGATACACATTCTCCTGGGATTTTTGTTGGCTTGATGTGCTTGTACTCATGATTGTTTCTCCATGGCCTGCGAGTTGCCTCACCATATAGACAGCTTGCACATATGGGAGTGTCGTCCTTGGATGTCTTGGATAGTCTCTTTGGTATCATACCCATGCTTGCCATTAGCCTTAGCTTTCTAAATGGCAAATGGTTCAGCCTTATATGCCATTGCATGATTTCATTGTTGTTTCTTTTGGCATCGCTAATCAGTGTTGGTGGACTGTCAAAATCGAAGTTGAATGGTGTGATTGGATCTATACCAGATGTGCCATCTTTGATTGAGATATCTTGAATTGACGTTTCCCCATTATTTCTGATGCACTCAATGTTATCTGCAGTTCCAGACATTGCCATGAATTCGGAATACCTGCTGTATCCTGGCGTGCTCCAAATAATCCCGCAGTTGTTGCTTGGATCGATTTTTATCTTTCTGTGGAGGTTTGAATTTTTCCATATGAGCTCTATGAATTTGTGACCAACTTTGCAATATGTGCCACTTGGGTTTTTGCTTTGCTGACTCCAGTGTTGAGGTGACAATAGGCAATATGGCGCTTCTTTGCAGTAGAGGGTGTTTGGAATTTTGATTGTCCTGGTTATCCCCTTTTCATCTTCTATTTCGAATTTCCATGTCCCTTTCCACTTGACTGCGCATTTCCAGCCAGTCCCTGTATCTTGATGTTGCATGGCACCAGGGGTCCTGTGAAGTATTTCCAGCTCTTGGCTATGGAGTAGGAACAACAACTATCGATTTAAATCTGGTATGAGTCGGAGTCCATGTTTGGTCCAGTTTTAATTCCATTTTCTTGGACAGGACACCCTACACATTGGATAGTTGTCATGTTTTGTATAATGTTGTTCTCATTTTTCAGTTTATTATCCCTTTTGATTCCGATTCGAGTCTTGTGCCAGCTTTTGATGTAGAATTTGTTGCATGATCCTTTTTGTTTTTTCTTTAGTGTTTTGTTTCGTTTGTGCTGTGATATGATTTCATGTCGCCACATGGTTGATAGATATGTGTTGATTAGCTTTATTGTCATGGTGCATGTGTAGTAGGCAATAATTGAAACTATTATGGTTACCCATGCACTAAGTTTTCTGTTGTCCATACAATATGCAGTGATCATCCCACTAATCAATCTTATCAACCATTGGTGAAGTAGTCATTCAACAGTGCTATCATCTTCATCTTGCATCGCCACCAGTGCATTTGCTAGTTGCCACTTGTTCCTGGTGTTGTCCTCATTGCCTTTGTGTTCTTCATTGTTCTTGTCAGGCAACTTGCAGTCTTCTGCCTTGTGTACTGTCCACATTTGGTGTTTAGGACACCAGTTTTACTCTCGGTTCTTATGTGTCTTGCTGGCTTTGAGATCACTTGGAGCTTTCTTTTTCCAGTCCGGCTTTGCATTACAACAATTGCCCTTCTGGATCTTGAGATCTTCGATCTGCACTCTCAGCGCTAGTACTTCCTTCTGATCTTCATCTGGTGTCTTCCACTCACCGGCTCTGATGAGGGTCTTGTACTTATTCTTGGCAAGGTTCATGCGTCATTCTTTTGTAATGTTTGCTTCCTTCATCGTATTCGTTGATTTTCTGGGCGATGTATTGCTTGAACTGACTATCAGTAATAGCTTTTTAGCCTTTGAATAGATTTACCATGATGTCATTGGAAGTCTCTCCCCTGGCCTGAAGTGCATATATCTGTGTTTTAACAAAATCGTTGAATTGGGTGATGACGCAGTCAAATCTCACCATATGCTTGTCAAGGTCAGAAAGTGTAGATCAAATGTACATCATGGTAGACCTGGAATCGATGGTGATTCGGGATATCATTATTTTCAAGAATATAGGTCCATCCTCCCAGGCTCCCATCAGTTCGTTGCTGAGTTTTCTGATGGCTCCCTCCCATTGTTTCCATCCTATACTAGTGGTGTAATCGATGGGGGTATCCATGACCTCGCCGGGTGTGAGTCCATAATTGCTTTTGCTGGTAGATGCCATTATGTGTATAGATATGTTCTTGATAATGGCCTGTACCTTCTTTGATTAGAAGGGTTTGTCAATTGTACCTTGTTTCAAGGGTTTTGTTACCTCCTTTGTTCTGGTGGTTTCTGCTTTGTAGAAAGGCTTGTACCTTCTTTGGTTAGAAGGGTTTTTGATTGTACCTCATTTCAAGGGTTTGTTACCTCCTTTGGTTAGGAGGGTTTCTGCTTTGTAGAAAGACTTGTACCTTCTTTGGTTAGAAGGGTTTGTTGATAATTCACAGTTTAGAATTGCTTGCAGAACGAGTTGCCTTTGAAGGATAAATTCATTCAGTTCTTGTTTGCGCAGAGGAAGCATATGGGAATTAGCCTTACATATTGACAAAAGCTAATTTGTTGTAAACCCTAAATTATAAACCTTTTCCGATCAATCATGCATTGCTGCATATTCGGTTTCCCCTTCTAGTTTGGCACTGTGCTCATTTGGCAGCGCTCTCCCTTTTTCGTGCAGCATGCGCCCTATCTCACCTTAAGCATTTCCCGCGTCAGGCGATAACTTTTCCTTCACATGAGGCTGCTCTTTCTCTAGTATTAAAAATGCTAAAGCATTGACCAATCAATCCAAATCCAAGTTCTTTTAGGTTGCCTTTAGATCCCAAATTTCTATTGCAAAGATCTAGAGTGTTGGAGAATGGCAAAGATAAAAGTGGCAACATGAAGACAACAAGATCGAATACAAGACTGAATAGAAATAAGGCCGTCATTGGTGGCAGAGATGGGAACTCAAAATTATGTGGTGGACCTGAAGGATTAGGATGTGAATTAATTTTAACTCAATGTTAGATTTTTTCTATGTTATCAACATAAATTATAAATTACCATACAACATGAAAAAACATGCTGAAGATGAGAAGCTGCAGAGCGCAGAGGGAGCACGGTTTGGTAATGGCAAACAGGGGCAAGAAGAAACACAACAATAAGCACAACAGAAATGTACCAGAAGACAGTACACAAAGTGGGCCTATACGCCAGTATGCAGTTCAAAAATGGATCAGACCTAACAATCTGCCTACTAGAGGAGAAGCTAGTAAAACCTGAGGTACCAGTACTAGAGGAAGAATATATGGCACACAAGAAACGTGTATGGGAGTACGGGATGAACGGACTTATGAAGACCAAAAGCTACTAGAAGGCAATCTACGAAGCCTATTCATGGTCCTGATGTCACTATGTGACTCTACTACCAAGAACAAGATCAAGAATACAATCGAATATCCCAAGCTGATGAAAAGACTGGAATCTTTGGGGCTATTGAGTATCATTAAGAAACTGGTATACACAGGAAGTACAAGCGATTTCGACATGAGGCATAACAAGGCAACTGTGCTACTTAATCTGATGAACCTACACCATGAAAAATTTCAGTCCATACAAGACTTCAGAGATCAGTACCTAGCAATGAAGAAAGTATGCGACATACTGGAGCTACGTTTTGGCAGATTTGAGAGCAATGTGAGGGTGATGTTGAAAAAGAAAAACGTGACAAACCCTACCAATGCCTAGCTCAGCAAGGCAATGGACAAGATTAAAGAAGAGCTGCATGCAATCATTTTTATGTACAAGATGGACAGGCACAAATACGGCAATATACTTGATCAAATGGAAAACGATGTACTACAAAAGAAAGACCCATTCCCAAAAACTGTGAGCGAGGCTAGTACAATGATGGAAGGATGGAAAGGTAAATCCGGCAATTACATCAACAAGTACACTGAAGTGAATGACAGTATTGCTTTTGCAACAGATGGAAAAGAGGAGAAAGCAGGCAACAAGAACAAGAAAAAAGAAATTACATGCTTTAAATGTGGAGAAAAAGGGAATTACTCAAACGAATGTGACAAAGAACAGTCAGATGATGGAAAAATGGTAAAGGCATCAAACAAAGCCGGATAAGATTTTCTAGTAACACATGACAATCAGCATGGCTATAGCTCTGATGAATACATCGCAGAGAGGCCATACGCTGATTACAATTTTATGGCAATACAAGAGGCAAATGAGGAGAATGAAGAGAGTGAAGAAGAGGACACCAGATCAGAAAGCAGCAATAATCAGGATGTTGACGATGAGCCTAGCGACAAATAATAGAATTAAAAATAAATATACAGTTAAAGAGTACTCTGATCAGGACATAATCGGATGACCTAGTACTAAAGACTATATTAGGTATGTAGAGAACAATATGTTACCCAATTGCCCCATCACAAAAGCCAACATTATATGTGCAGAAGGAATCCTGGGACCAAACTTGGGGTCCTTAAAAGGCAAAACGACAAGAACTAAACCTTCATAGGTAATTATGAACACATACAATGAATTGCCCATGGGAATGCTCAAAAAACATGGTGACGTTACTCTAGCAGTGAACATCATGTATATAAACAAAATTCCCTTCGTGATGACAATGTCACGGGCAATACACTTTGGAACAGCAGAACTGATAAAGAATGAAAAAATATCAGCAATAATGATTGCCCCAAAACAAGTAACTGAGGCATATAAGGCAAGGGGTTTCCAAATACGCCAAATACTAGTGGATGGGCAATTTGAACATGCCAGAAAACACATAGAACAAATGGGTATTATGCTAAACATCACCAGCCACAATGAACATGTCCCAGAAATCGAAAGATTCATCAGAATGGTAAAAGAAAGAGTATGGGCTATAGTCAATACATTGCCCTTCAAGCAATACCCCAACAGACTGATTATCAAAACTGCTTCCCACATAGGGATGGAATACATCTGACTTTAAGTCCACATACAATAATAACTGGGTCAACAATTGACTACAACAAACATTGTACACTACAATTTGGTACATACATACAGGTACATGAACCTCACAACAATTCACTTTTGCCCAGAACCACTGGTGCAATTGCCCTACAACCTTCGGGCAATATGCAAGGCAGACACTACTTTATGAGCCTCACATCCGGCAAAAGAATTATCAGAAACAAATGGACAATATTGCCCATGCTGGCCGAAGTTATTGCCACTGTACACCAACTTGCGGCGGCATGCAAGAAATATAAGGGCATTGTATTCAAGGACAAAGACAGAAGAATTGTAAATGATGACAGCAATGATGATGATGACAACACATTAGAAATTACAGGAGTGGACATGACGAATGACAACACATTGGAAATTACAGGAGTGTCTGACAACACACCCAACAACACACCAGAAATTACAGGAGTGTCCAACAACACACCCGAAACCACAGAAGAAACAGAAACAGCAACAGAAACAGAAATGCACAATAATGAACACAACATCACCCCAAACACAGACAATGAACCAAATGTCACAGGCCACAGCCAAGATGAGAATTTTGAACAATATGCCAATGGCATATCCATCGAAGGTGAAACACCATAAGATATACATATAACAATAAATGACATGAACACAGTACACGAAATGAATGCCGGGCAATTATATGTCAACCCAGACACCTGAGAGGCAATGGAAAAAGAAATTGACACATCGACACATGGATACATGGATACAACCTTCACCCAAGACCAACAAAAAGAAATCAAAAAGACTACATGGTGAGCATCGGACAACAATCAACTATTGTCGAGCCACATCTACACATAATGCTAAAACAAGTAGGCATAAGAGAGGGCTTGAGAAAGTTCGGAGAAAAGGGAAACGATGCATTACTAAAAGAATTAAATCAACTACATGAAAGAGATGCACTACTGCCCAAGAAGAAGGAAGACATGACGTATGACAAAAGGAAAAAATCACTAAGATATTTAATGTTTCTAAAAGAAAAGAGAGATGGGATGATCAAAGCAAGAGGTTGTGCCAACGGAAGGAGTCAGCACAAATACACTACAAAGGCAGAGACTAGCTTGCCCACCATGTCACTCGAGGCTATGATGATGTCATGTGCAATAGATGCCAGGGAAGGAAGACATGTGGCAGTAACAGACATCCCAGTGGCCTTCCTACATGCAGACATGGAGGAAGATGTACATATGCTGCTAGAAGGGACTATTGCTGAACTGGTAATAAAGCTAGATCCGAGTCTATACAGGAAGTACATATGGAAAACAAGCAAGGGAAACCGATGCTGTATGTGAAACTAAAGAAAGCACTATACGGGACACTACAAGCGGCACTTCTGTTCTGGCAACTACTTTCGGACACCTTGATAGAATGGGGTTTCAGATTAAAAGAATATGACAAATGTGTCACAAACAAAATTATTAATGGATAGCAACGTACTATTATATGGCATGTTGGCGATCTCAAGATGTCACATGTAGACCCCAAAGTGGTAAATGACATTATCAAGAAGCTTGAAGAAAAATTCGGACAAGAAAGCCCACTTGTGACATCGCAGGGCAAAACAGTAGAATATCTTGGAATGTGTATTGATTACACTGTAAAAGGTAAAGTAAAAATATTGATGTACATTGATAAGATGTTGGCAGAATTGCCATCAGACATGAATGGAGTGTCCACCACCCCAGCTGCATTGCATTTATTCAACGTGGATGATGGCGCAGAGAAACTGGATGAAGACAGGGCACAATTGTTTCACCACCTAGTTGCGAAACTACTATACCTAAGCTGAAGAAGCAGACAAGACATAAAAACTGCAGTGGTATTCCTATTTACCAGGGTACAGTCCCCAGACGTGGATGACTACAAGAAACTGACAAGAGTAATGAAGTACATATGTAATACAAGAGACATCACACTTACTATGGAAGCCGGCGATGGACCGAAATGGTGGGTGGACAGCTCAATTGCAGTACACCCTGACATGAGAAGTCACAGTGGAATTTTTATGACCCTAGGGAAAGGTACAGCATACTCAGCATCCAGTAAGCAAAAGTTGAATACGAAAAGCTCTATGGAAGTGGAATTAGTGGCCATCGATGACTCTATGGGGCAAATACTATGGTCCAGGCATTTCCTAGTGGTGCAAGGTGAACATGTACCTACCACGACAATATACCAGGACAATAAGAGTACCATACTACTGGCAGAAAATGGGAAGACATCAAGTAGCAAATGGACTAAACATCTGAACATTAGATATTTCTTCGTGATGGACAAAATCAAGAAGGGTGAGGTAAAAGTCATGTACTGCCCCATGCAGGAAATGCTAGGCGATTTCTTCACCTAGCCATTACAAGGTACGCAATTTGTATGGATGAGATCCAAGATACTTGACCTGCCCAGCAGTTCAAGCACAGCTGTGCACAGGAGTGTGTTGGAGAATGGCAAAGATAAAAGCGGCAACGTGAAGACAACAAGATCGAATACAAGACTGAATAGAAATAGGGCCGTCATTGGTGGTGGAGATGGGAACTCGAAATTATGAGGTGGACCCAAAGGACTAGCTCATAATTTCTAATTTTATTAGGACGTGAATTAAATTTAACTCAATGTTAGATTTTTTCTACCTTATCAACATAGAGCAACAGTTAGAATATGGGTTACTTTTTGTATCTCGCTTTGTTTTTTAAGCAATACCACCTTATCTTTTTGCTGTACTACACGATGACTCCAGCCGGTTGATCCCTTTCTCAGAGTCGGAATTATTCCTCACACTACTCTTTTCAGTGCCATTAATCGACTTTCTAAAGTTTGCAATAAAAGTTGCAATGCACTGAAAACATTACCCATCCATTCCAACAAGTATGCAGAGGCATCTGCAATTTCTCGAGCTTGGCATAATTTGAGACACTCGTCAGCATGGTAAGTGTTGTGGGTCAAGAGGCATTTTTATACCATTTCTGGATGTAAGTCAGCCATCAATTTAAAGTACATGTGATGGTGCGTCATGGATAACTTGCTTTACAGCTAGTCTCCATTTGCGGCATGCGGCTTGTGTGAAAAAAAATTATCTTTGAATATAACCAAAAACAGTATATCCTAGAAGTTACTATTAATAGAGCTTTTTTTGTGTTTTGACCAATCAGATTTTTGCTGCGAAGTTAA
>Ga0075156_10001357_pt1 | contig 13343 bp, 8 predicted proteins | sample JI81AbrownDNA_FD_70966 | JGI IMG/M metagenome (GOLD analysis project Ga0075156, IMG submission 70966) | Wastewater effluent complex algal communities from Wisconsin, to seasonally profile nutrient transformation and Carbon sequestration -... | ecosystem: Engineered > WWTP > Effluent > Algae...
CTGATACAGACAGATTTCCCGGAGCATCCGCTTTACCAGGCCTTGCTGGCAGATAACTACGCGGACTTCGCTACCACCGAGCTGGCTGAACGCAAGCTGGCCGGTTTTCCACCCTATCTCTACCAGGCAGTACTAAGGGCGGAGGCGGATACCCTGGCGGAAGCGATGCAGTTCCTGCAGGGGGCGGTTGCCCTGGCGCCGCTCGATGAGGCGGTTACGGTGTGGGACCCTGTTGCCGCCAGCATGATGCGGCTGGCCAATCGCGAGCGTGCACAGGTATTGGTGCAATCGGGGTCACGCGCACGCCTGGGGGCGTTCCTGGCGGGCTGGATGCAAGCCTTGCGCGCAGGACGGACCGCCAAGGTGAGGTGGTCACTGGATGTGGACCCGCTAGAGCTTTGAGCTCGCCGCCGGAAACTGCACTTTCGTGGCAATGCGAGCTTTGCTCGACATTAAACGCTCCTTACCTATCAAGCATGTGCTGCGTCGATATTTTTCGATCATGCCTTGGCCTGCTGAGAAATCGCCTTGTCTGGAAGTCCCCTTGGGTCGCTATCCTGATAGTGAGCGGGCCTGTAGGCAGGCCTGGGTTATCTGTCGGAACGGGTACTGAACCATGCACCTGCTGAGTCTGCTGCTTTCCTTGCCGCTGGTGGCGGCTCCCCAGCCCGAACCGGATGAGCCTGCGGCGGTAGTACCGGCGGGTATGCGATCCGGCTGGGTAGTGGATACGCAACAGCGTGAGGCAGTACGGCTGTTTTATCGCGTCCGTTACCGTGCCACACCGCGTTCGGGTTTCTGGCAGGGCAGCATAGACCGCTGTGATGCGGGCGAGACCCTGCCCCAGCATAGGCAGGCAGCCTTGGCGCGTATCAACTGGTTTCGCGCCATGGCGGGTGTTCCGGCTGATGTAGAGGAAGACCCGGCGGCGAGCCGCAAGACCCAGGCAGCTGCCTTGGTGATGGCCGCCAATGGCCGTATAGCCCATGCGATAGACCCTGCTTGGCGTTGCCATTCTGCTGATGCAGAGGAAGGTGCCAGGCTGTCTCTACTGGCCCGGGGCGAGAACGGCGCGGGGGCGGTGACGGCCTTCATGCGTGACGCCGGCCTGCAAAACCAGGGGGTTAATCACCGCCGTTGGCTGCTCTACCCACAGACACGCTTCATCGGCCTGGGTGACGTGCCGATGGCTGGACAAGCCAATGCCACCAGTGGCTTTACTGCTTACGATGGCCTTTATGGCAGTAACCGACCCGCCGTGCGTGACGGCTTTGTGGCATGGCCACCGCCGGGGTGGGTGCCCTATGGCGTGGTTTTTCCACGCTGGTCGTTTGCCCTGCCGGGCGCAGACTTTTCCGAGGCGCGCATCCGCATGTGGCGGGGCGATGAGGAGGTGGTCGTGGCGACCGAGCCGCTGGAGGTCGAGGTGGGCGAGCCCACACTGGTCTGGCGTGCGCATGCACTGGCCCACGATGCGGCATGGACGGATCGTGACGGCCATTACCGGGTGAGGATAGACAGGGTGAAGCTGGCCGGGGCCTGGCAGGAATACGCCTACCAGGTGAGTTTGTTCGACCCCGAGGCAGCCCATGCCATCCTGTCTGAAGCCCGTATTGAAGGCGCCCGGCGTATTTCCCTGGCCGGTGGCGGCTTCAGGGTCTTGCCCCAGCCTGGCGCCACCGGCGCGCAATGGCGAGCCTTGCAGGTATCCACGGGGGACGTGGCGGCTGGGGCGGAGCAGGGGTACGGTCTGTTCTCCTATAGCGGGCGCAATGACTACCCGGTGCTGAATGACAAGGTGGTCGCCAGTGGCAGGCAGGCCTACAGGCTAGCCCACCAGGGTGCGGGTAACGAGACCCTCACGCTGTCGCAAGCCGTGATGCTGGGGCCGGCGCCCAGATTGCGCTTCATGAGCCGGCTGGGGGTGGCCGGGCGCGACGAGGTGGCACTGGTGGAGGTGCTGGTGGATGGCCGCGATGACTGGGAGACGGTCTATCGACAGGGCAGTGACGGTGTCCCTGCCCATGCCGAGGCGCAATACAGTGAACGTCTGGTAGATTTGTCGGCCTATGGTCTGCGGCGCGTGCAATTGCGCTTTCGCTACCAGTTTGACCAGGGGGACTTCTACACCCCTGACGACAGCCGGGTAGGCTGGTATATCGACGATATACAGTTTGATGATGCGGGCCTGGTGCAACAGATGACCGAGCCGCAGCGTAGCCGGCAGGGACAGTTCGATTTTGTGCCGGCGGCCAGGGGCCGCTGGTTTTTGCAGGCGCGCCCCTTGGTCTACCAAGCTGCGGGTGATTGGGGGCCGCTTTGGCAGGTACACGTGGAATAAGCATGGCGATAAGAACAAGCCTGGCGGCATGGGCCGCTGTTTTGATTTGTAATGCAATACCGGCAAGTGCGGCCTTGCCTGAGATGGTAGCCAGCCAACTGCAGCGAGCCAAAGTGCCGGAAAACGCCATGGCGGCGGTGGTCATGCCTTTGGCAGGCGAGGGCGCGCGCTTGCTGCATCAGCCCGATATCCCCTTCAATCCCGCTTCTACCATCAAGCTGCTGAGTACCCTGGCGGCCCTGGAGACCTTGGGGCCAAGCCATAGCTGGCATACCGGCCTTTACAGCACGGGTGGGTTGGAGGGCGATACGCTCAAGGGGGATCTTTACCTACGTGGCGGCGGTGACCCCAAGCTGACATTCGAGCGCCTTTGGCTACTGCTGCGTGAGCTGCGGGCCCGTGGCGTCAGGCGGATAGAAGGCGACCTGGTACTGGATCGCAGCTATTTTGTGTTGCCCCCAGACCTGGCTGCGAGCCAGTTCGATGAGCAGCCGGAGCGCGCCTATAACGTGGGGCCGGATGCCCTGCTGGCCAACTTCAGGGCGCAGCGCTTTGACATGGAGTCGGGGGCTGACAGCATGCTGGTGCGCATAGAGCCACCGCTGGCGGGCCTGGTGGCCGATAGCCGTATGAAGCTGGTGGATGGCGACTGTACCCGCTGGGCCCGTGGCTGGGCCAGGCCCGATATCGAGAGGCTGGCCGATGGCCGGGTCAAGGTGACCTTGCAGGGCAGTTTTCCACGCCATTGCAGGGCTGGTCGTTACTTGAGCCTGTTTGGTACCGCGGACTTCACCAGCCGCCTGCTGCGTAGCTTGTGGCAGGAGCTGGGGGGCGAGATAGCCGGCACGACCCGCGAGGCGACGACGCCGCAGGATGCACGGCTGTGGGCCGAGCAGGTGTCGCCACCCTTGGCTGAGCAGTTGCGTGATATCAACAAGCTCTCCAACAACACCATGGCGCGCTCGGTGTATCTGACCATGGGGGCAGAACAGGCCCGCGCCTTGAACTGGCCGGCCAGCATGGATAGCCAGCAGGCGGCAGAGGCAGCACTCCTTGCTTGGCTCGCCAGGCAAGGGCTGAGCATGCCGGGCCTGGTGGTGGACAACGGCGCGGGCCTGTCACGCACTGCCCGCATTAGCGCACGGCAACTGGCATCGGTGCTGGCGGTGGGGCAGCGCAGCGCGTTTGCTGCCGAATACCTGGCCAGCCTGCCTATCGTGGCGCTGGATGGCACCATGCGGCGGCGCCTGGCGGGCACCCCGCTGGCGGGCAGGGCACGTATCAAGACCGGCACTCTGGACGGCGTCAAGGCGGTGGCGGGCTATGTGACCGACACGGCAGGGCAGGCCTGGCTGGTGGTTGGCATGATCAACCACCCCAGGGCCGATGAGGCGCAGGCGGCACTGGATGCCCTGCTGGAATGGGCTGCCTGCCATGACACCTGCCCACAGGTAGGGCAGGTGTCAGCAGCAGCGCCGCCGGTACGCTAGCGGTCAGGCCTTGCCGCCGCCCTGGGCTATCCAGCTGTCGACCTTGCGCTCCAGCAGTTGCAAGGGCATCCGTCCGCCATCCAGTACCACGGCGTGAAAATCGCGGATATCGAACTTGTCACCCAGGGCCTGCTCCGCCCGCTGGCGCAGTTCCATCAACTTACGCTGGCCTATCATGTAACCCAGCGCCTGTGAGGGATTGGAGAAATAGCGGTCCACCTCGCTCTCGGCAAAATCCTGGTTCAGGCCGCCTTGGCGCACCATATAGTCCACGGCCTTGGTGCGTGGCCATTTGTAGGCATGGATGCCGGTATCCACCACCAGCCGGGCAGCGCGGAACAGTTCGGCCTGCAGATGGCCGTAGTGCTGGTAGGGGTCCTTGTACAACCCCATGGCATAGCCCAGTTTTTCGGCATAGAGCGCCCAGCCCTCGCCATAGGCCACATTCCAGCCACCCATGCGGCGCCACGGGTGCAGGCCTTCAATTTCGGCGGCACGGGCAATCTGCATATGGTGGCCAGGCACGGCTTCGTGCAGGAACAGGGATTCGACCCGCCAGGTCGGCTCGGTCTGGTAGCCCAGGGCGTTGATGGTGAACAGGCCGCTGGTGCCCAGCACCAATGAGCCGGCAGCGTAATTGGCAGCCGTGCTGCTGCTGGCCTCGGCGGCGGTCATGCTGCGGATGGCGTAGGGGGTGCGGGGCAGGGCATGGAACAGCTTGCCCAGTTGCGGATCGACCCTTTGCGACATGGCACGGTAGGCTGCCAGTACAGCCTCGGATGACTTGAAGAAATAGCGTGGATCACGGCCCAGCTTGCGTACAAACTGGTCGGTGTTGCCTTTGAAGCCCGTCTGCTTTGCCACACTGGCGATCTCCTGCCGCAGGCGTGCCACTTGTTGCTGGCCCAGGGTGTGGATTTCCGCCGCGCTCATGCCCTCGGCAATCTCGCTGCGGATAAGGTGGTTGTAATAGTCCAGGCCGCCGGGCAGGGCTGCCAGTCCGGCCTCGGCCGGCGCCTTGGGCCGGTATTCGGTCTGCAGATAGGTCTTGAGCTTTTGCAGCGCGGGCTGGTAGTGGCTCAGGATCAGCTGTCTGGCTTCATCGGCCAGCGCCTGCCGCTGGGCTTCCGATACGGTGGCCGGGTAGCGCTTGAAGGGGCCGAAGACCACGCTGTCATCAGCTTGGCTCACCATATGGGCATCGATGGCTGCCACGATGCGGTCCACCACGGGCGTGGTGCGCATCCAGCCGCTGTCACGGCCCTGTTCCAGTCTTGCCATGGTCTGTTCCACCAGCTTGGGAATGCCGCGTAGCCGCGCCAGGTAATCCTGGTAGTCATTGGCGGAACGGAAAGCGGTGAGCTGGGCCTGCCGCGGCATCATGGTCTGTATGCCGCCCAGGCTGCTCAGCACCAAGGCGTGGCGATGGCCGAAGCGCTGCGCTGCGACAGCTTGCTCCATCTTGTTGCGCAATAGCTCGTAAGAGAGTTTTTCCTGCCCTTGCAACTGGCTGGCATCCATGGCCTGCAGGCGGATCAGGGTGCTGCGTTCATATTGCTGCTGTGTCTCCAGGGCGGTTGCCGAGAGATCGGGCAGCAGGTGGTTGTAGCCGGGTATGCCTTGCGCGGTAGCCAAATCCGGCATGGCGCGGAACACCTTGTCCAGATCGGCATCGAGCAGCGCCTTGAGTTCCTGGCTGGTGCTGGGTGACGACTGCTGGGCCTGGCTGGCGGCAATGTCGCCAGCGTAAGCCGGGGGGAGGGTCATGACCAGAGCGGCCAGGAGGGTAAGGCAGGGGCGTTGCTTGCGAGCAAGGACATGCATGGTGTGGTTTCCTCAGGATTTATTGTCGTGCCGCTGGCAAAACCCTCGGGCGTGGCTGTGCAAACCTGCCTTGCTGCATGCACGGCCGGCATTTGCCGGCCTGGCCAGAACCGCTGCGCTGATTTGTTGGCGGCGTTTATGGGGGTGAGGCTGCTGGCCTCGATGTGCGCAGCCCTGGATAGGTCTGGCGCCTGGGCAGCATAAACATAAGCTTATGTAGCTTCAATCAAAGCGGCCTGTGTGGGCCGAATTGTTGCGGCGACGCCGGTATGGATGCTGCCTCGATTTATACTTGCACCTTTGCCGCCCTTTGCGGCGGTGCCTGGCTGCGGATACTCCATGAAATACCAAGATCTACGCGACTTCATTGCCCAACTGGAAGCCATGGGCGAGCTCAAGCGCATCAAGACGCCGATCTCCACCAAGCTGGAGATGACCGAGATATGCGATCGCGTGCTACGGGCCGGCGGCCCTGCGCTGCTGTTCGAGAACGTGGTGGGCCATAGCATGCCGGTGCTGGGCAATCTGTTTGGCACCCCGCGCCGTGTAGCCCTGGGCATGGGGGCGCAGGAGGTGGACGCCCTGCGTGAGATAGGCAAGCTGTTGGCCTACCTGAAAGAGCCGGAGCCGCCCAAGGGTTTGAAGGATGCGTGGGAGAAATGGCCCATCCTGAAGCAGGTGCTGAATATGGCACCCAAGGTGGTACGACGGGCCCCCTGCCAGGAGGTGGTGTGGGAGGGAGAACAGCTTGATCTGGCCCGCATACCCATACAACACTGCTGGCCAGGTGATGTTGCGCCCTTGATCACCTGGGGCCTGGTGGTGAGTCGTGGGCCGCACAAGCCACGGCAGAATCTGGGTATCTACCGACAGCAGCTGATAGGCCGACGTCAGCTCATCATGCGCTGGCTGGCACATCGGGGCGGGGCGCTGGATTTTCGCGAGCATGCCATACGGCATCCGGGGCAGGCTTTCCCCCTTGCGGTGGTGCTGGGCTGTGATCCGGCCACTATCCTGGGTGCGGTGACGCCAGTGCCGGATAGCCTGAGCGAGTATCAGTTCGCTGGCCTGCTGCGGGGTAGCAAGACCGAGCTGGTGCAGTGCCTGGGCAATACCTTGCAGGTGCCGGCCAGTGCCGAGATCGTGCTGGAGGGCCATATTGCACCGGCTGAGAAAGGCTGGCAGGGGGTTAGCGAAACAGGCATAGCCATGAAGGAGATAGGTGGCTATCTGCATGCGCTGGAAGGCCCCTATGGCGATCACACCGGTTACTACAACGAGCAGGACTGGTTCCCGGTGTTTACCGTGGATCGCATCACCATGCGACCGGACCCTATCTATCACAGCACTTATACCGGCAAGCCGCCGGATGAACCTGCCGTACTCGGTGTGGCACTGAACGAAGTGTTCGTGCCCATACTGCAGAAGCAGTTCCCCGAGATCGTGGATTTCTATCTGCCGCCAGAGGGGTGCTCTTACCGCATGGCCATCGTCAGCATCAAGAAGGCCTATCCGGGCCATGCCAAGCGCTTGATGTTCGGCGTGTGGAGCTTCCTGCGGCAGTTTATGTACACCAAGTTCATTGTGGTGGTGGACGACGACGTCAATACCCGCGACTGGAAGGAAGTGATCTGGGCCATTACCACCCGCATGGACCCGACGCGCGACACGACCCTGGTGGACAGTACGCCCATTGATTACCTGGACTTTGCCTCACCGGTATCGGGCCTGGGGTCGAAGATGGGACTGGATGCCACCAATAAGCTGCCCGGCGAAACCAGCCGGGAGTGGGGTGTACCTATCTGCCAGGATGCCGAGGTCAAGACGAAGGTCGATGCCCTGTGGGACAATCTCGGGCTGTAGGGTGCTTCCGGAAACCATGTTTCATCGCACTGCTGCATTGCTCGATAAGGGTGTCTCCTTACCTATCAGGCGTATGCTGCGTATGAGATTGTTCGCTGATACCTTGTCTGGTTAAGCCATCGAGGTTTCTGGAAGCCCGCAATAACCCCGGCGTGACCGGGGCAGTCCCATTTCAACAAAAACCAACTGAGGCAGGCCCGTGGGCAACCTTCAATACTTCCGATCCTCTTTTATCGTTACCGGCCTGGGCCTGGCGGCGGCTTTCTATGTGGGTGGCCCCAAGGCCATGTTTATCGCGGCCATATTGTCCGTGCTGGAGGTCTCCTTGTCGTTTGACAATGCCGTGGTCAACGCCACGGTGCTCAAGGACATGGATGAAAAATGGCGCCATCGTTTTATCACCTGGGGCATGCTGATTGCCGTGTTTGGCATGCGGGTGGTGTTCCCTGTGCTGATTGTGGCGGTGATTGCCAAGCTGTCGCCTTGGGCGGCCCTGCAATTGGCGGTCGGCGACCCGGATGGCTATGCGGCCACCCTGACCTCTGCCCATGTGGTGGTGGCCGGTTTCGGCGGAGCCTTCCTGATGATGGTGTTCCTGCAGTTTTTCCTGGACAAGGAAAAGGACGTGCATTGGGTGCGGCTGATCGAGGAACCCCTGAGCAAGCTGGGCAAGATGGAAGCCGTGACCATAGCCATCTGCATGATAGTCATCTATGTGATATCGACCTACCTGCCTCAGGCTAAACAGATGGAGTTCGTGCTGGCTGCCATGGCTGGCCTGATCACCTACATCATTGTGGACGGCTTCTCTGCCTTGCTGGAGTCGGACGAAGAAGCAAACCATAACGGCACGGTGGCGCGCACCGGCCTGTCGGCCTTCCTCTATCTTGAGGTGCTGGACGCCAGCTTCAGTTTTGATGGCGTGATCGGTGCGTTTGCGCTGTCCAACAATATCTTCATCATTGCCATCGGCCTGGGTGTGGGCGCCATGTTCGTGCGTTCGCTGACCCTTTATTTCGTGGCAAAGGGCACGCTCGATCAGTTCCGTTACCTGGAGCATGGCGCGTTCTATGCCATCGGCGCCTTGGCGACCATCATGTTCGTCGGTACGGTGCACCATATCTCGGAAGTCATCACCGGTTTGATCGGTGCTGCATTCATTGTGTTGGCACTGTATTCGTCGATCAGGCACAACCGCCGCGTTGCGGCTGCACAATAGCAGGCCGAGCAAGTCCCGGCCTGTGGCCTTCAGGCTATGAAGTCAGGAGGTTGGAGTAATTGCTCCAATTGCGGCGTAGAATGGTGCCCCTGTTGCCAGGGGCACTGAAACTAACCCAGGAACTGACTGGGGTAGTGTTCTTCCAGCAATTGGCGGCAGTCGACAACGCGCAGGTCGTTGTCTTTGGCAAAACTCATCAGAAAGCTGTACACGCGCGGGTCTATCTTCTCGAGCTGCTTGTCGATGGCGACGCAGCGTACGTTTTCCATGACCATCGGGCGCACATAAGGTGCGTACGACAGCTTCTGGTCGGTACCAAAAGTCGAGAGAATACCTGACAGCCGTTCAGCCCAATCAGAGGGGCGGAACTCGCGGCCATTGCGGGTGAGGCCTTGGATGATGACTTCGTATGGGTTGCAAATCATCGCTTGTAGCTTGGGCTTGGATTATTCTTGCGGGCTTGGGCGGAGATCCCGCCCCGCAATTCAAGAATTATAGGAAGAGATAACCGTGTCAAAACCGATTAGCCGCATTTTACTGGTAAACGACGAGAAGCTGGTGCTGAAAGCACTGGTCAAGGGATTGAATGCTGCCGCAAGGCAATTGGACAACCCCTTGGGTGCCACGTTTATCGGGGTGGAAACGGCGCAGGAAGCCCTGGCGGCCATACGTGAGGACGGCGATATCCAGGCTGTGATCGTGGATGACCAGCTGCATCGCGTCGGTGAGCAGGGTGGCGCGCGCAAGAAGAAACTGCAGATGTCGGCGCTGGACCTGGTGCATGCCATCCATGCGCACCGGCCGGAGCTGGATGTCTATATCCTGATTGCCCAGCAGGATGAGGCCGAGGTGGTGAACACCTTGCTGTGTGAGGCGGTGGATGGTTATTTCTACCGCGATGATCCGGACTATTTCGGCTGGTACCGCATACTGAGTACCCAGTTGCTGGAGCGGGCCCACACGCCGTTTTACGACAAGCTCAAGCAGTATGTATTCATGGCCAAGGATGCCTGGCACACGCCGGGACACAGCTCGGGCGACAGCCTGCGTGGCAGCCCCTGGGCCGAGGATTTCTATGACTTCATGGGCGAGCATATCTTCCGGGGCGATTTGTCGTGCTCGGTGCCCATGCTCGATTCCCTGCTGCACCCGACAGGCATCATTGACGAGGCGCAGCAGATAGCCGCCAAGGCTTTTGGCGCCCATCGCACTTTCTTTGCCACCAACGGCACCTCTACCGCCAACAAGGTGATATTGCAGACCTTGCTGGCGCCGGGCGACAAGTTGCTGCTGGATCGCAACTGCCATAAGTCGGTACACCATGGCGTGGTGATATCGGGCGCCTTGCCGGTTTACCTGGATTCGAGCACCAACCTGGAGTTCGGCCTGTTCGGCCCGGTACCCAAGCAGCTGATTTTCAAGGCCATCGAAGACAACACCGATGCGAGGGCCATGATACTGACCTCGTGCACCTATGATGGCTTGCGCTATGACCTGCCACCCATCATTGCCAAGGCGCACGAGCACGGCATCAAGGTGATCATCGACGAGGCCTGGTACGGCCATGCCCGTTTCCATCCCGAGTTCCGACCCACTGCGCTGGAGGCGGGGGCGGATTTCGCCACCCAGTCCACCCACAAGGTGATGAGTGCTTTCTCGCAGGCGTCGATGATCCATGTGAACGAGGTGGTCGAGTTCAATGAGCATGTGTTCCGTGAGAACTACAACATGCATACCTCGACCAGCCCGCAGTACAGCATGATTGCCAGCCTGGATGTGGCACGCCGGCAGATGAGCATGGAAGGCTACAAGCTGCTGAGCCGTACCCTGGCGCTGGCGGCGGAACTGAAGGAGTTGATCAACTCCACCGGGGTGTTCAGGGTGCTGGAACTGGATGACCTGCTGCCCGAGGAAGTGAAGCAGGACGGGGTGAGGCTGGACCCGACCAAGGTGACCGTGGATATCTCGGCATCGGGCTATACGGTGGACGACCTGCAGAAACTGTTGTTTGAGCGATACAACATCCAGATCGAGAAATCGACCTTCAATACCATCACTTTATTGCTGACTATCGGCACCACCAAGAGCAAGGTGGCGCGCCTGTACGATGCGCTGATGCGTATCAGCCGCGAAACCCGCGCACCGCGGCGGCTTTACCGTACACCGGCGATTCCGCATTTCACCCGGCTCAAGTACCTGCCGCGCGATGCCTTCTATTGCGGTGGCGAGCTGGCGCCCTTGCTGGATGAGGCTGACCAGGTCAACCAGGCATTGGCGGGCCGCGTCAGCTCTGACCAGGTTGTCCCCTATCCACCGGGCATACCGGTACTGGTGCCCGGCCAGGTGATTACGCCGGAGATCATCAGCTATCTGGTCAACCTGCTCCGTAGTCAGAAGCAGACCGAGCTGCATGGCGTGGTGTTCGATGGCTGGCTGCCCTGTATCCGGGTGCTGACGGCGGAAGACGAGGCAGGCCTGAGAACACTGGACGGCAAGGCCTGAATCGCGCATCCTGAGTCATATTCAATGCATAGTACCCATGACTGCTGAGGCCCATGATCCCCCGGTGGCCCAGGTGTCGGTAGCGCAGGAAATCGCTGCGCTGAATGCCGGTGCCTGGCGGCTGCAATATGGCGACCCGCTGGAGGCACGCTCGCTGGCCGAGCGTGCGCTGGCGCTTGCCTGTCAAACGGGTGACGACGCGGGGGAAGTCTATGCCCGTGTGGCGCTGGCGTGCTACGAAATGCGCCACGGTGACGTGGAACTGGCGCGGCGGGAGTTTGAGTCGGCCAAGCATTTCTTTGAGCGTAAGAAGGATGTGCGCGGCCTGATGCGCGCCAGTTTCGGCGTATCAGCCTTGTTGTCGCGCGATGGGCGCTCTGATGATGCCTATGCCGAGTTGATAGGTTTTGTGTCAGAGCTGGACGGGGCCGAGCCGGTAGACGCCTTTGTCATCTATAACTGCCTGGGTATTACCAGCATAGAGGCGGGCCAGCTTGATGATGGCATGCGCCATTGCTACAAGGCTTTGACTGCGGCCAGGCAGCTGGGCTCGCCCGATCACCTGGCCTTGATACTTTCCAATCTCGGTGATGCCCAGCATGGTGCGGGCAATTACGAGGATGCCATCCGCTTTCTGGTGGAGGCTGACGAGATGGTGGCGCAGTCACGCCTGGCGGCCCTGGCGCCCTTGGTGGCAGGCAACCTGGCCATGTGCCAATTGGCCATCGGTGCCCATGAGGCGGCCTACGAAACCATACAGCCCTATCTGAACCTCAGCGATGACGAGGTGCGCATAGGCAAGGCGGATGCCGCTTTTTTCCAGGCTATTGCCGCCCATACCTATGCAGCCCATGGCCGTTGGGACGAAGCCGGCGCCATGGTGGACAGGGCTTTGCTGGCGGCAGAGGCATCGGGCGAATCCCGGGTGATTACCCATTGCCTGTGGGTGCGCGGCCTGGTGGAACGTGGCTTGGGCCATGTGAGTGCCTCGCTGGGTGCCTTCCAGAAGGCCGAGGCCTATCTGAGCAAGCAGCAGGACCCGTATTACCCGGTGCAGATCAATCGTGAGCTGGCACGCGCCCATGCCAGCCTGGGGCAGTGGCAGCAAGCTTACGATTATCTGGATCAGTACCAGCAGCTGTATCAACGATCGCTGGGCAGCGCTGCCCGTGCGCGCACCCAGATTACCCGCATACAGAGCGAATTGGCCGAGGCTGAGCGTGAGCGCGACTTTGCCCTGCTCAAGCAGGCCGAGGCCGAGCGTGCCCGTACCGAGCTGGAGATGCTGAACCGCGAGCTGGCCAACAAGGTGGACGAGATTGAGCGGCTGCAGGCCAAGCTGCGCGAGCAGGCCATACGCGATCCCTTGACCAATCTCTATAACCGGCGCTACCTGCAGGAAGAGTTGAGCAATGAGATCAAGCTGGCGGAGCGTAGGCACTATTCCGTCTGTGTGGTGCTGATTGATCTCGATCACTTCAAGGCGGTGAACGACCGCTTTGGCCATCCCATGGGCGATCAGGTGCTGATAGAGCTGGCCAGCATGCTGATAGGCAATATCCGTGGGTCGGACTTTGCCTGCCGCTTTGGGGGTGAGGAATTCTGTCTGGTGCTCTCTGATATCGATCTGGAGCTGGCTTTAGGGCGGGTGCGCACCCTGCTGCACCGCTTCCATGCCCTGGTGGTGGAGATGGATGGCCGCAGGCTGGATCAATTGAGTTTCTCGGCCGGCGTTGCCGAGTATCCGCGCCATGGCCGTAGCCCCGACAGCTTGCTGGCGGCGGCGGATGCAGCCCTTTACCGCGCCAAGGCTTGTGGCCGCGACCGGATATTCCCGGCCGATTGACGCCGATCTGGCCACCCGTGATGTCGATATTCCATAAATCGATGTCGCATAGTGGAAAATCCTTCTTGACCGGGCGGCCTTGCTCGGAGAAGCTCAAAGCTTTTCCGCAACGCACAAAGAGGCCAGCATGCCAGGCAAGCACTTCCTCCAGTTTACCGACTTCAGCCGTGACGAATACGAGCACCTGTTCGTCCGCAGCCGTGTACTGAAGGATCGCCTGCGCCGAGGGGAGCTCTATCAACCCCTGCAAGGCAAGAC
>Ga0075156_10001358_pt1 | contig 13330 bp, 17 predicted proteins | sample JI81AbrownDNA_FD_70966 | JGI IMG/M metagenome (GOLD analysis project Ga0075156, IMG submission 70966) | Wastewater effluent complex algal communities from Wisconsin, to seasonally profile nutrient transformation and Carbon sequestration -... | ecosystem: Engineered > WWTP > Effluent > Algae...
CAAGGTGGCTCAACCGCTGGCACGCCTGCGCGATGCCATGCGTGAGCTGGCGGGCGGCGAGGCTGATCTGACCCGTCGCCTGCAGGTAGCCAGCCAGGACGAGATCGGCCAAACCTCGCAGGCCTTCAACCGCTTCATAGACAGCCTTGCTGATATCGTTCGGGCAGTAAAGGACAACGCCGTCGATCTCAATGGTCGTATCAATGAGCTGGCGGGACATACCCGGCATATATCGGACAGCTCGGCGCAGCAATCGTCGGCTGCGGCTTCATCGGCCGCTTCACTGGAAGAAATGTCCACCAGCATCAGCCTGATTGCGCAGAATGCCGGTGATGCTGGCAAGACCAGCGAACAGGCCGAGCGCGATGCATTGAGTGCGGTGGAAGAGGTAAAGCAGACTGCTGCCGAAATAGGCAAGGTGGATCAGGCTGTCAGGCAGCAGGCTTCGACCATGGCACAGCTGGCACAACGTGCACAGGCAGTAAGCAGTGTGGTTGCCACCATACGCGAGGTAGCCGAGCAGACCAATCTGCTGGCACTCAATGCCGCCATCGAGGCCGCACGCGCTGGCGAACAGGGGCGCGGTTTTGCCGTGGTGGCTGACGAGGTACGCAAGCTGGCAGAGCGCACCGCCGCCGCCACGCTGGAAATCAGCCAGACAATCAGTAGCATCCAGCAGGAAACAGATACGGCCGTCAGCGGCATAGGCACGACACTCGGCCAAGTCGAAGCAGGCGTGGCACGCTCGCGCAGCGCAGCCGAGCAAATAGCCGGTATCGCAGATACGACACGTATCACCGCGATGGGCATGCGCGACATCGCCGTCGCTACCCGCGAGCAGTCCGAAGCCTCCAACCTGATGGCCAACAACGTGGAGCAGATCACCTCGGCCATCGCCCAGAATGATGTCGCGCTCCAGCAGGCCTCCAATACCAGTCAACAGATTGCCAAGCTGGCAGCCGAACTGGCATCACTGGTACAGCGCTTCCGCACCTGAAAACAGCAAGGCCGCCCTCCTGGGCGGCCCGTCCATGCCTTAGCTGAGCCAGCAGCCAATCACTGCAGCCTCGCTCAGCTCATGAGGTCTATTCGCAAGTTAACCTAGCGCCAGCGTATCCACGCATGCCAGAACACCGGCGGGCGGCTGGCCCAGTCATTCATGCGCTCCTGCTTGCGCACCTCGTCCAATTGGGTCTGCTGCATATAGTCCAGCACCGGATCAGGCAAGCCCTGTTTGCTCAGGCGGACGATATCACTGGCCGTCAGCTGGTAGCTGGAGCGGCTCTCCCGCATCATGGCGATAATGGCATCGGCACTGACGCCATCACGGCTCAGCTTGAGTGCCTCATCCACCGAAACCTGCGGCGGTAGCGTGGCGCAGGCGGACAGCAACAAGGCCCCCGCCAGCCACACACAAGTCAGACGACGCATGATGTATCTCCCAGTACAGAACACTATCCAGGCGAAAAGATCGTGAACAGGCTCTTACGTCTGCGTTATAGACCATGCCCGAGCCAGAAAGTGCCATCAGCCCTTGAGTGCCAACGCTAGTCGGATCAAACGGGTAGCCAGTTGATCAAGCTGCCCGCGCTGCCGCTCGTTGACCAGGCTGCCGTCCTCCGCAAAGGCCTCATGCGCACGGCTGACCGCTAAGGTTTGCGGCAAGGTAGTCACACCCAGGGTATGCAGAATGTCACGCAGGTGGCTCAAGCCGCGCAAGCCGCCTAGCGCCCCAGGCGAGGCAGCCGTCAGCAAGGCAGCCTTGCCTTGCAGCGTGGCACCGCCGTCGATGCGCGATAGCCAATCCAGCGTGTTTTTCATCAGTGCCGAAATCGACGCATTGTTCTCCGGCGAAGCCAGTGCAAAGCCATCGTGTTGCGCCAGCAGCGCGTTCAATCGCCTGGCAGCCTCTGGGGCGCCGTTATCCGCTTCCCAATCACCGTGATACAGCGGCATTTCATAGTCGGCCAGGTCAATCAAGGTGGCCTCGCCACCTGCCGCAACAATCGATGTCGACAATACCGCAGCCAAGCGCTTGTTCAGTGATGCCCGCCGGGCACTGCCGGCAAAAACCAGTATGCGTGCACTCATCGCCTTCTCCTTGCCGCCGTCATTGCGCTTGAGTCGTGATCTCGATGCGACCAGACAGCGCCTTGTGTACCGGACACTTACCAGCTATCTCAGTCAGTCGGGCACGTTCCTGCTCGGTCAGGTCGCCGATAAACTGCAACTGCCGCTCCATCTGGTAAACACCGCCCTCTTCCTTGTGGCGTATGGTCACCACCACATCCTGCAGTGCCATGCCCTTACGCTCAGCGTACATACGCACGGTAATGGCAGTACATGCGGCCAGAGCCGAATCCAGCAACTGGTGGGGGTCGGGTGCGGCCCCTTCTCCCTGCACGCCGTCCGCATCGGCCAGCCAGCGTGCCTGGTCTGCTACCAACTGCGTCAGATAATGGCCTTGCTCGGCCTTGCTTGCTACTACCGTCATCTTTTTCTCTCCTGAACTTTGTTTACGCTATCCAGCGTACTCGCGGGCGGCGCAATGCCCGCAGCTTCCATGCCACTCCTGGCGCGAGCATGGCGCTTCCTGGGCGTCAGCTCAAGCCACCATGTCAAACACCAGCACTTCGGCATCCTGCCCCTGCGCCAGGGTAACAAGGGGTTCGCCTTGCAGCAGCATGGCATCGCCCGCCTCAAGCGCTTGCCCGTTCACCTGCAGGCTGCCCCGCGCCAAGTGCACATAGGCCAGGCGGCCAGGGGCGATGTTCAACGCGGCCTGCTCCTCGGCATCGAACAAGCCCGCGTACAGCCGTGCATCCTGATGCACGGACACCGAACCTTCAATCCCATCCGGGCTGGCAATCAGGCACAGCCGACCCCGCTTCTGGGCTGCATTAAAATGCTTCTCTTCGTAGCTCGGTGCAATACCGGTCACACTGGGCATAATCCATATCTGCAGAAAATGCACACTGTGATCCACCGAGCCGTTGTACTCGGAGTGCATGACTCCCTTACCAGCACTCATGCGCTGTACATCACCCGGCCGGATGAGCGAGCCATTGCCCATGCTGTCCCGGTGCTCCAGCCCCCCGTCCAGTACATAGCTGATGATTTCCATATCGCGATGACCATGGGTACCGAACCCCGCACCAGGCGCAACCCTGTCCTCGTTAATGACGCGCAAGGGGCCGAAGCCCATGTGCTTGGGGTCGTAGTAATCGGCGAAGGAAAAACTATGAAAGGACTTCAGCCAGCCGTGGTCGGCATAACCCCGGTCTGCACTGCGACGTAGCGTAAGCATGGCAACTCCTTGCAAAAGTCTGAATGAACGATTGCCATGCTATGCCTTGAACTGGCTTGCTGATAGCGGAATGATCTGAGTAGTTTGATCAAAAAAACAGAACGATATTGCGTGACATGCGAAAGGCCCCACAGGCTCAGGCCACGCTGCCATGGCTCAAACCCACCAGGCTCACGGCATGATTGATGCGCAGGCTAGGACAGCCAGGGATACAGCAGATAGAGCAGGCAGGCTGCCGGCAGCGCCGCCAGCGCGTCGTCGAGCATGACACCGAAGCCGCCCTTGATGCGTGCATCAAACCAGCTGATAGGCCAGGGCTTGCTGATATCGAACAGGCGGAACAACAGGAACGCAGCGCCCCAGCCCAGGAGCGTCTGCGGCACCATGGCCAGCAAGGGCAGCATTGCTACGATCTCGTCCCAGACTATGCCGCCGTGATCCGACACGCCTAGCGCCTGCCCGGTTTTGCCGCACGCCCAGATACCCAGCACAAACAAGGGGATAGCCAGCAGGGCGATATGCCATGGCAACAGCACCTGGGCCAGTAGCAGATACAGCGGGATCGCAGCCATCGATCCAAAAGTCCCCGGCGCTTTGGGGGCAAGGCCGCTACCAAAGCCCAAGGCGAGAAAGTGCGCAGGGTGGGACAACAGCAGTTTGATATCGGGTTGGCGCAGTGCGGGCATAAGTCAGGCGAAATGGTTGAAGCCGGTGTGAGGCAGCGTAACAGGCTGATCGTTGGCGTCCAGCACCGTCACGCCCTGCCCTGGCTTCAGCTGACCTATATGACTCAAGCGTAGCGCCAGCGCCGTTGCCAGTTGCTCAATCTGTGGCCGCACCGTAGGCGCGGCGGTAAAGCACAGCTCGTAATCGTCACCGCCGGCCAACAGGCAGCGATCCAACGCAGGCAGGGCCATGGCCTCGTCGCTCAGCGGCGGCAGCGGCAACGACATCAGCCGCAGCTCCGCCGCCAACTGCGAGCGGGCTGCAATATGCCCGAGATCGGCCAACAGGCCATCGGACACATCAATCGCAGCGCGGGCGAGCCCCGCCAGGGCCAAGCCCAGTGCCACCCTGGGCTGTGGCTTGTCCAGCCGCTCCGCACAGTAGGCAAGATCGCCCGCCTCCAGCTGCAGCTGGCCATAGCGCTGCGCCACCGCCATAGCGGCAGCACCGGTACAACCTGATAACCAGATATCGTCACCCACCTGGCCCGCATCGCGCCGCAGCGCCAAGCCGGGCGCGACTTCGCCCATGATCTGGATGGAGATGGTCAAGGGGCCGGCTGTCGTATCCCCCCCGATCAAGGCCACATCGTGCTCGTCGGCCAAGGCGAACATGCCGCGTGAAAACGCCGCCAGCCAGTCCGGGTCGGCCTGGGGCAGGCTCAGGCACAGCGTAAACCAGCGCGGCCTGGCACCCATGGCCGCCATATCCGACAGATTGACGGCCAGGCACTTCCAGCCCAGCGCCTCAGCATCGCAGCCGGCAAAGAAATGGCGTCCCTCCACCAGCGTATCGGCCGAAACTGCCAGCTGCATGCCCGGTGTCGGCGCGATCAGCGCGGCATCATCCCCCACGCCCAGCACGGTGTTGCCAACGGGTCGGGTGAAGTAACGCTGTATCAGATCAAATTCATCGAGGGGCATAGCGAGGCGTCAGTCTACCCGGCGCAGGGCGCGGCCGGGCTCGCTCAGCTCGTGCAGCAGGTCGTAGAGATAACCCGCAAGCTGCGCCTCGGTCAGCTCCGGCGGAATCACAAAATCAGGCAGGGCCAGCAAGGTGCCGGCACCTGGGCGATAGGCCACCCACTCAGTACCGACACGGCATATTTCCAGCTGGTATCTGCCAAAGATATCGAAGCGCATGGCCCCCCGCTACCCGTATCAGCGACGGCGGTTACGGCCAGCTTCCACTTCAGCAGCGCGCACTTCGGCGGCCAGCTTGTCCAGGACACCGTTGACAAAGCGATGACCGTCGGTACCGCCAAAGGTCTTGGCTATCTCGATCGCCTCATTGATCACCACCGCGTAGGGGGTTTCCGGCTTGTGGATCAATTCGAAAGCGGCCACCAGCAGCACGGCCCGCTCCACCGGGCTGACATCGATCTCATCACGGTCCAGATGGGGTGCCAGGGCCGTCTTCAGTGCCTCGGCATCGCGCAGGGCGTTATAGAACAGCTCACGGAACAGGGTCTCGTCGGCCCGGACAAAACTGGTGCTGCTATCGCGCAGGAAACGCTCGATATTGGCCACGCCGTCGCCAGTAAGCTGCCACTGGTACAGCCCCTGTACGGCAAACTCACGCGAGCGGCGGCGGGAGGATTTTTGCGGGGTCTTCTTGGCTTCTTGGGGTTGTTCAGCTTGGCTCATGGTGTGTCCTGTTCAAAGAGCAGGCGCGGCTTGCAAGCCGCGCTCTTGGGGGGTTTCTTGACGGCTGGGGGCTTGCCCGCAACCGGCTTAGTACCTACGGCCTACTCGCTACATGTCTGGCGGCAAGGCCTTAGCGCCTGTTCAAGGCCTTTACATCTTGAAGCGCTCGCGCAACGCTGCCTGCAAGCGGGCCATCTCCACGGCCACCTTGGCCGCATCGCTACCCTTTTCCTGCATGCGTACCAGTGCCTGGTCGTCGTTCTCGGTGGTCAGGATGGCATTGGCGATGGGGATGCCAAAGTCCAGGCCTACCTGGGTCACACCCGAGCCCGATTCGTTGGAGACCAGTTCAAAATGGTAGGTCTCGCCGCGAATGATGGCACCCAAGGCGATCAGGGCATCAAAACGACCGGACTTGGCCATGGTCTGCAGTACCAGGGGGATTTCCAGCGCACCCGGCACACTGGTCAGCAGCACGTCGGCATCCTGCACCCCCAGGCGCTTGAGTTCGTCGCGACAGGCCAACAACAGGCCGCCACACACATCGTTGTTGAAACGGGCGGTGACGATGCCGATGCGCAAGCCCTTGCCGTCAAAGTTGGAATCGATTTCCGGTATGGATTCAAAACGGGCCATGTTCATGCTTTCAATTCAGTATGTTGTCGCAACAAGGCTGCCAGTGCCGGTCTATCCAGCTCGCTGACAGCAATACGTACTATCCAGTCCACCAGATCCACCTGGCTGAAACAGAGCCGCCAACCGTTCTGCACCAGAAAGGTGGTCATGGTGGCAGCAGCGGTGCGCTTGTTGCCATCGAGAAAGGGATGGTTCTTCGCCAGCGAATGCGCGTAGGCTGCCGCGGCCTCGAACAGGTCGCCGGTGTACTCATGGGTCTGCTGTGCCTGGCCCAGCGCCGAGCGCATCAGTTCAATATCCCTGATACCCTGCATGCCGCCAAAGGCGCGTATCTGGTCCTCGTGCATCAATAGCACCAGCGACTCCGGCAGAAAACGCACCGCCATCAAAGGTCAGCCAGTTTCTGGAAGGCCGGGCGATACTGCTCCAGCACCTCCTGATAGGCACGCCAGCCCTCTGAAAAAGCCTCATCCACCGGCGTCAGCAGCAAGCGCCCATTCTCGCTGGTGATCTCGAACTTTTGCCCCTCCGCCAGATGCAGGCTGCTGACCAGCTCGGCCGGTATGGTGGTGACAAAGCTGGAACCGACCTTGCGTAGCGAGACCTGGCTCATGGCGTGCTCCGTATTTCGTATATACAGCCGTATATCTTAGCACCAAGCTGCCATGGCGGTCAAAAAGCCTTACGAATCAAGGCTCGACAAAGCCCGTCACTTCCAAGCCAAAGCCGGCCATACTGGGCATCTTGCGGGCTGGCGACAGCAAGCGCATCTTGCCCACGCCCAAGGACTTGAGCATCTGGGCGCCTACGCCATATGTGCGTAGATCCCATTTGGTGGGGTTGTTTAGTTTCAACTCCGGCAAGGCACGGGCCAGCAGATCCTCGCCGCTTTCCTCGCGATGCAGTAGTACCGCTACCCCACGGCCCGCCTCGCTGATCGCGGCCAGGCTTTGATAGATGCCCCAGCTGTGGCGGGTCTGGCCGGCGTCCATCCAGTCCATCACGCTCAATGGCTCGTGCACCCGTACCAGCACTTCATCGCTGGCCGTGAAATCGCCCTTGACCAACGCCAGATGGGTACTGGTGCAACCCTGCTCCCGGAATGCCACCAGCTTGAACTCGCCTGCCGGTGTCTGCACCATGCGCTCGCCAGCACGCTCCACCAGCGATTCGGTACGGCTACGATACTGGATCAGATCAGCGATGGTGCCTATCTTGAGCCCATGCTGCGCAGCAAAGGGCAGCAGCTCGGGCAGGCGTGCCATGGTGCCGTCGTCATTCATGACTTCACAGATCACCGATGCCGGCAGGCAGCCCGCCATGCGCGCCAGGTCGCAACCTGCCTCGGTGTGGCCCGCACGCGCCAGTACCCCGCCCTCGCGCGCCATCAGCGGAAAAATATGGCCAGGCTGGACGATATCGGACGGCCTGGCATCGCGTGCCACGGCAGCCCGCACCGTCCGTGCACGGTCTGCGGCAGAGATGCCGGTACTCACCCCTTCGGCGGCCTCAATGCTGAGCGTAAAGTTGGTGCCATGCGAGGCGCCATTCTTGGTCACCATCAAGGGCAGCTCCAACTGCCGGCAGCGCTGCTCGGTCAGGGTCAGGCAGATCAGGCCACGCGCGTGCTTGGCCATGAAATTGATGGCCTCCGGGGTGACATGCTCGGCTGCCATGACGAGATCCCCCTCGTTCTCACGGTCCTCGTCATCCATCAGGATGATCATGCGGCCGGCAGCCAGCTCGGCGATCAGGTCGGGTATGGGAGAGATGGCAATGGACATGTAACGGTTACTTTCAGAATTCAAAGGGGTGCGGGTGAGCAAGCGGCTCAGCCCTTGCGCTTCTTCAGCGCTTCGAACGGATCGGTTTCGGGCAGCATGCGCTCCAGGTAGCGGGCGATCAGGTCTATCTCGAGATTGACCTTGTCACCGGCCTTCAGGTGCTTGAGCGAGGTGACTGCCACCGTATGGGGTATCAGATTGACCGAGAAGATGCAGCGATCGTTGACGTCCTTGACCTGATTGGTGGTCAACGACACGCCATTGATCACCACCGAGCCCTTGATGGCAATGAATTTGGCCAGCGACTTGTCCGCCTGCACCACCAGCTGCCAGCTCTCGCCCACCTCGACAAACTTGAGTACCTCACCCAGGCCATCCACGTGGCCGGACACCAGGTGCCCGCCCAGGCGATCGCCCAGCCGCAGCGCCTTCTCCAGATTCACCTCGCGGCCAGGGTCTTCCAACCCTACCGTGCAACGTAGCGATTCAGCCGAGATATCGTACTTGAAGCTGTGCTCTGTCTTGGCAATCACCGTCATGCAGCCGCCGTTGACCGCGATGCTGTCGCCTATGGCAACGTCACGCAGGTCCAGGTGCTCGCTGACCACCATCACACGCAGGCCTTCGCCTTCCAGCGGTTGTACGGTGGCGATCTTGCCGGTGGCTTCAATGATGCCAGTGAACATGGCTATCCTTTCTCGATAGTGGGCGCCGACGCATGCGTCATGCCGGTTTTTGGCAGGCATGCAGCCGCAATGGCCAGCTCACACGCCTGGGCGCATCGCCCCAGAGCGGCGCAAGCTGTTTGCGCAACACCGGCAGGGGGTCATGCTGTTTATCTTCTTTATAGCGCTGGGTAGCCGACCAGGTGCCCAGATATCCGATCAGTGCATCCAAGGTCCACATCAACGCCATATCCAGTTCAGGTACAGGCAACCGCGGGTAAGGCATGGCCAAGCCGGCATAGCCCTGTTCCAGCCAACGCCGCTCCGGGGGCCAATACGCCCCAACCACATGGTGATAGTAGTCGGCCACGATGGCGTCGATGGCAGGCTCGGTGGCGAACACCTCGTAACACCAGATAGCCAGCACGCCACCGGGCTTGAGCACACGATCAGCCTCGGCCATGAAGGCGTCCAGATCAAACCAATGCAGCGCCTGCGCCACCGTGATCAAGTGCGCGCTGCCAGCGGCCAGCGAACTGCGTTCAGCAGCCTCCTGCCGGTAGACGATATGGGGGTGGGATGGTGCATTTGCAAGCTGACCGGATGAGGGTTCGGTCGCAATCACCTGCTGGAAATGCTCTGCCAGCGCCAGCGCCGCCTGACCATTGCCAGTGGCAGCATCCCAGGCCAACCCGGTGGTAGGCGCCACCTGGGCCAGCCAGGTAAACAGGCTGGCCGGGTAGTGTGGCCGGAACTGTGCGTAGGCGGCAGACTGAGTCGAGAAGTGATCCTGGAAGCTCATGGCAGGGTCGCCGACTCCAGCAGGCTGATGCGCTGGGCATCACAATCTATCTCGGCCATCACGCCATAGGGCAGCACGCACATGGGGTCGGTGTGGCCAAAGTCCATCAGGGTCACCACAGACAGCTCCGTCAACCCCTCTTCATCCAGTACCTGCAGCAGGGCCTCGTCGTATTCCACAAAGCGGCTGGGCGCCACCTTGCCACCCGGGCGACCCAGCAGTATGCCCTGCAACCCCTGCAACACACCCTGCTCGGCCAGATTGCGCAGGAAGTAACGCAGCATGGCAGGGCTTGGCGCGTCCTCAGAGGTTTCCAGGAACAAGATAGCCCCCTGCCACTGCGCCAGCGAGGGCCAGCAACGACTACCGCGCAGCATGTCCAACACCTCCAGGCAGCCGCCCAGCAGATGGCCGCGCACCACCCCTTGCCCCCGCAGGTAGCGCCATGGCGTGGGGGCGTTAAGCGGGCGCGGCCGGGTCAGGCTGGCCACATCAGACCAGTCATACTGCTCTACCACCCAGCCGTCCGGGTTGGGGCGTATCTCCCCTGCTGGGCCATCTTCAAACAACAGGCGCTGCACCGACAGACGCAGGTAATCATGCAGCCCGCCGTTTTCCGCAAAACCGGACATGATGCTGGGGCCGTAGAAACTGCCCAGGCCCGCCTTGTAGCAGGCCAGATGGCTGACCGTGCTGTCGGAGTAGCCCATATACACCTTGGGGTGCTTGCGTATCACCTCAAAATCCAGATGCCGCAGTAGCCGTATCGAATCCTCGCCACCGATGGCTGAAATGATGCCGGCGATGGCAGGGTCGGCAAAAGCCTGCATCAGATCATCGGCCCGCGCCTGGGGATTGCGCGCCAGCCAGTCATCCGGCTTTAAGGTATGTGGCATCTCCACTACTTCCAGGCCAAATGCTGCAGCCAATTGCTGCTTGCCCTGCTGGTAGCGCTCGGGGCAGGTTGCTGGCCCGCCCCAGGACAATGCCACGACCGCAATGCGATCGCCACGGCGTAATTTGCGTGGGCGTATTATCGGTGTAATGCTCAAATCGTTGCTCCTTGCGGCTGCGTCACAAAAGGCCGCACCACGCTCAGTAGTCGAGCCGCATAGCTATCCTTCTCACCTACCGGCGCCACATAGTGCAGCGCCTCCTTTGCTGCGGCCTCGCCTGCCAGCCGCAGCATCACCCAACTGGCCAGGTACTGCGAGGCCAGGCACCCCCCTGCAGTCGCCAGATTGCCTTCCGCATGGAAGGGCGCGTCCACCACGTGGACACCGGCCTCCTGCACCCAGGGCTTGGTGATCAAATCGGTACAGGCCGGCAAGCTGCCCAAAAGGCCCAGGCGAGCCATCAACAGGGTGCCCGAGCACTGAGCACCGATCAGTTGCCGCGTGGGGTCCAGCTTCAACCGGGACAAGGTGGCCGCATCGGCAGCGACCTCCCGGGTCTTGATGCCACTGCCAAACAGCACCACCTCGGCTTCGTTGGCAAACTCCAGCGGCTGTTGACTGCTGATGCCTACACCATTCATGGAAGTCAGTTGCGGCGCCGACCCGGCAATTTCGGCCCGCCACCCCAGCGCACGCAGGCGATTCAACATGCCCAGCGCAATAAATGAATCCAGCTCGTTGAAACCGTCAAGTGTAACGATGGCTATACGCATGCAGCACTCTCCTCAGTCAAAGCGCAGGGTGTAGCGCATATCTGGCCCCACCTGGCGGCTATCCACCAGCCTTGGCGCCAACTTGTCGGCCAGCCGTGCCAGACTGAAATCCGCCATATGGGCAGCGGCACTCCCCAGCAGGACAGGCGCCTGGTACAGCACCAGTTCATCCACCAGGCCGCTTTGCAGCCAGGCGCCATTCAAGCGCCCACCCGATTCCACCGTCACCTCATTCATGCCGAGCTGCCCCAGCAAGGTCAGCGTAGCAGCCAGATCAACCCGCCCAGCGCCATCCGGCAGGGCCACTACCTCGGCCCCGGCCTCCCGCAAGGCATCGGCATGGTTGGACGGCGCATCGGCGGTAATCACCAGCGTCTTGCCCGGCGCTGTCAACATGCGGGCATTGACCCGCAGCTGGGCGCGGCTATCGAGCACCACGCGTAACGGCTGCCGGCCATCCCAGGCAAGGCCATCCATCTCACGCACCGTCAGCAGGGGGTCGTCCTTCAATACCGTACCGCTACCGGTCAGCATGGCGCAGGAGCGGGCACGCAATCTTTGCACATCCGCCCTGGCCGCCGGCCCGGTAATCCATTGCGATTCGCCGTTGGCCAGTGCTGTCTTGCCATCCAGGCTGGCGGCCAGCTTGAGCCGGAGCCAAGGCCGCTGCCGCTCAATGCGGGACAGAAAACCCTTCAGTGATTCGCGGGCCTCCGTCGCCATCAGGCCAACCTCGGCCGCAATGCCCGCCTCTCGCAGCATGGCCAAGCCCTTGCCCGCCACCAAGGTATGCGGGTCGACCAGGGCAGCCACCACCCTGGCAACACCCGCCTCGATCAGGCCCTTGGCGCAAGGTGGCGTGCGGCCATAATGGGCACAGGGCTCCAGGGTGACATAAGCCGTCGCGCCCGCCGGGGTCTCACCCCTGGCGATCGCATCACGCAAGGCCATGACCTCGGCGTGCGGGCCGCCCGCCACCTGGGTGTGGCCCTGGCCGATCAGCCTGCCATCACGCACCAGCACGCAGCCCACGCTGGGGTTGGGCGTGGTGATGCACCGCCCCCCCTCTGCCACCCGCAAGGCCTGCGCCATAAAACCATGGTCAGCTGCACTGAAACTCATGCCTGCCGTGCCTCGATCAACTCCGCCAACTGGGGAGAAATGCGGCGCCGCCAGCGGCTTCCCAGCGCAGCGCCATGCTTGTTCCACCACACCCCAGCGAACACAATGGCCAAGCCTATCAGGCTCAAGGTAAAGGCAAACAGCAGGCTATCCTCAAAGACATCGTACGCCAGATAGCCCAGATAACCCGCCACACCCAGCCCGCCGAAAACAGCAAAGGCGCGGCGCGACAGGACTGCGCCGACAAAGATCAGGCCCAGATTGATGCCGCAATAGATCAGCTTGCCGAACTGGCTGCCCGAATCCATGGCGGACAGCGCCCCCCAGAAGGCCAGCAGCCCGAACAGATAAAGCCAGAACGCATAGTCTTGCTTCAACATCCGGGTACGCAGGTCTATCACCAGTGCCAAGGCCAGCATCAGCAAGCCGAATCCCAGCGAGACAAACTTGCGCAGGTCCCACACCGAAGCGTAATAGCCGCTGTAATCGTCCGAATTGGCCAGGCCCATGGCGATCCAGGCCGCAACATCCATGCTCATATACCAGAGCGTGACGGCCACGGGCATGGTCATGAACGGCAGCCTGTAGCGCCACAGCATGACGGCAGCGGCGGCCAGCGTGACCAGCTCCATGATCAGCCAACGCCAATCTATCCAGACATGGAAATCACTGTATTGGCCACCATCGTCCCAATGGCCCATGGCAGCCTCCACGCCGTAAACCGCCAGGGGCACCAGCACAATGGCCAGCGTCAGCAGGATGCCAGCGGGGATGCGCAGCTGCTTGGACTCCAGAAACCAGACACCCAGGCGCCAGGCCAGAAAACCATAGGCAACGGCAAATACCGTCAGTGAAACCGGTCCCCAGGTGGCGTAGCCCACGGTCATGAACAGGCTCATGGCCGCGATGGCGATTGCACCACCCAAGTAATACAGCACATGGGCAAACCGGAACTGCGCATGGTCGTCCGGAT
>Ga0075156_10001359_pt1 | contig 13329 bp, 13 predicted proteins | sample JI81AbrownDNA_FD_70966 | JGI IMG/M metagenome (GOLD analysis project Ga0075156, IMG submission 70966) | Wastewater effluent complex algal communities from Wisconsin, to seasonally profile nutrient transformation and Carbon sequestration -... | ecosystem: Engineered > WWTP > Effluent > Algae...
CACCTTGAAAGTGCTCCTCGACTGAGACCATCTGACCCTCGACAAGTCACATCGTCCCAAGTCAGGAGCACTTCTCATGTCACCGACAAGCGCGCGCCGCGCCCCCATGAAAGACCGAGGCTAAGACCCAGATTTCTTCTACACACTCTCCGGGTCATGAGGTCCTATCTGCTCGGCTACCTTTCGATGGGCTCCACGCACAAGACGATCTACTTCCCTGACCTGATGGATATCCGAGTGCCCCTACCGCCAACGGAACGCCAAGAGCGGGCGATCCAGGAGGTGAGTGAAGCGGCAGATGAGAGGAAGATGCTCTGCTCCGGGCTTTCCCAGCAAGTCAGTCGACTCATCGAGTACAAGCAGTCGTTGATCACTGCCGCCGTCACCGGCGAACTCGACGTGACCACGGTGGGGAGCGGCATCCCTGGCTAACCGCCTCAGACGCCGGCGCTCAATCGGATCAATTACGTTCCATATGGAACGATTGTGTTCCATACTGGCGGCATGGACCTGTCCCGCCCCCTCGCGACACTGCTGTCAGCAGCCGACGCCGGCGCGCTGACAGTGCTGGTTCGAACCGAGGGCGCATTACCCGGTCGACGGGTCGCCGAGCTCGCGGGCACCAACCACACCTCGACCCTGCGCGCACTGAACGGGCTGGTCGCCGAAGGCGTGGTGCTCGTCGAACCGGCCGGCCGGGCCAACCTCTACCGGCTCAACCGTTCGCACGTGCTCGCCCCGCTGATCCTCGCCGCGGTGGACGCCACCGCTGCCGTCCAACGCAGCCTGACTGCCAGCATCAACGGCTGGGCGATCCCCGGCCTGCATGCGGCGCTCTACGGGTCGCTCGCCAGGGGCGAGGCCGGTCCCCGGTCTGACATCGACGTCCTTATCGTCCGGCCCGAGGGTCTTTCGGCTGCTGATGAGGAGACCTGGGACGTCCAGCTCGCTGAGACCGAGGCCGTGATGCACGCGCTCACGGGCAATGATCTCTCCTGGCTCGACACCACGGTGACCGACCTGCGCCGGGCCGAGGCCGCCGACGAACCAATCTTCCGCTCGTGGCGCGACGACGCCATCCTGCTCACCGGTCTTCCCCTGTCCCAGTTGCTCCGGGGCACCGGCACGACCGCCGGGGGTCGCTGATGACCCCGGAACGGCTCCGGGCCGGGACCGCGTCCGACGCCCGCAATCGCCGGATCATCGCCGCCCGCTACCTGGAGGTGGCCCAGCTGGCCTCAGCCGAGGAGGGACCTGGGGCGAACAACGTGGTGGTCGGCGTTGCCGTTCTGGCCGGCATCGCGGCCTCCGATGCGATCTGCCTGTCCGCCACGGGAATGCGCTACGCCGGGGAGGATCACGCCGAGGCTGCCCGCGTGCTGGGTCGCACCGATCGGCGCCTCGGGCAAGAGCTCAGCAAGCTCGTGCGCCTCAAGCCCAGTGCGCACTACGGGTCGACGTTCATCTCTGATGCGGACCGGGTCCGCGCCCTTCGCGCCGCGGCGACCCTCGTCCGTAGCGCGACCGACCGAACCCTCACCGCAGCCCCACGCGAGGAGCACCCATGACCATCACGAAGGAGTCCGCCTTCGAGACCAACATCGAGGCGCATCTGCTCGCGGACGGCTGGCACTCCTTGGCGCCGACCGCCTACGACCGGAAGGCCGGCGTCTTCGGTGAGGAGGTCATCGCGTTCGTCCAGGCCTCGCAGCCGAAGGCGTGGAAGCAGCTCGTGACCCGGCACGGGGGCGAGTCAACGGCTCGGGACAAGTTCCTCAAGGTCGTTGTCGACGCCCTCGATCATCGGGGCACGATCAGCGTCCTGCGGTCGCCGGTGAAGGACTCGGGCGTGAATGTCCGGCTGTGCTACTTCAAGCCGGCCAGTGGCCTCAATGTCGAGCAGGCCGCCCGGTTCGCGGCGAACCGGCTCGGGGTGGTGCGTCAGTTGCACCACTCGGAGTCGAACCCGGCGGACTCGCTCGACTTGGCCCTTGTGGTCAACGGCATTCCGATGGCGACGGCAGAGCTGAAGAATCCACTGACCCATCAGAGCGTCGAGAATGCGATGGCCCAGTACCGCACGGATCGCAACCCGAACGATCTGATCTTCCGGGCACGGACGTTGGTGCACTTCGCGGTCGATCCGCACCGCGTCGCGATGACGACGAGACTGGCGCGGCAGGACACGGTGTTCCTGCCGTTCGACCAGGGCAGCGGCGGCGCCGGGCACCTGGGTACGGTCGGCAACCCCGCCGTGACGTCGGGCTACCAGACCGCTTACCTGTGGGAGCAGGTGTGGCAGCGGGACGCGTGGCTGGATCTGCTCGGCTCGTTCGTCCACGTCGAGGGCGACCGGGTTCTCTTCCCTCGATTCCACCAGTGGCACGCGGTGCGCTCGATCCTTGAGGCGACCTACACCGACGGTGCGGGCGTGGACCGGCTGGTGCAGCACTCGGCCGGGTCCGGCAAGTCGAACACGATCGCGTGGTCGGCCCACGCCTTGTCGCGGCTGCACGGGCCGGACGATGCCCCGATCTTCGACAAGGTGGTGGTCATCACCGACCGGAAGGTGCTCGACCGGCAGCTTCAGGACACGGTGGCCGGGCTGGAGCACACGCCCGGCACGATCGTCCGGATCGATGAGAACTCGGCCCAGCTCAAGGCGGCGCTGGAGGGGCACGCCGCTCGGGTCATCATCACGACCCTGCAAAAGTTCCCCGTTGTTGCTGAACTGGCGTCGAAGGACGCGGCCGAGGGTGAGTCGAAGGGCGTCGTCGGCCGGCGGTTCGCCGTCATCGTCGACGAGGCGCACTCCTCTTCCAGTGGTGACTCGGTCGCCAAGCTGAAGAAGGTTTTGGGTTCCGGGGCCGGCACTGACGGCGCGCTATCGGCGGCCGCGGAAGCCGAGCAGGCGGCGTCCGAAGAAGCCGAAGAAGCCTCCGACGCGGGCCGAAGTGGTAGGTCGCCACGATGGCACGCCAATGTCGGCGGTTGCGGGCTGCCCACGCAGGTTCGACTGGACCCCACTGAAAACCACTCCAGAAGTTCGCCGGCTTTGATGGCGACGCTCTTGGCGCGGTTCTCTGGGGTGTGGACTGCGCCGGTCACGCTCGGCCACGAATCTTCTCAAGGCATCTCTGACGCTGTCCCCAGCACGCCAGGAGCCTAGTTCCGGCCGTAGTCGAACACGCGCCGTCGCATTTGCAGGTTTCGGGGCAGCAAGCCCTCGGTCGTGGGCATGGCATGGTTGGGTTCCGGAGGTGTGGACCTCGATAGGTTGGTCGGGCTGTTGCTCGCGCGGCTGTGCAGCGGACGCGAAAGTCCGCGGGCACCTGCAGCGGTTTTTTGAGGGAAAAGTCCGCGCCAATCCCGACGCACGCGACGGGTTACGCGTGCGTAGGTTGCCTAGCCAAACCTCAGTTTTCCACGTGCTTTTAATCCGCGGGTTCTGGGTTCGATTCCCAGTGGGCCCACCAGCAGACCTAGCCCACAACGCGTGGTCCTCCAACGCCGGTTCTCAGCGTGCTTCCCCGTGTTGCACCCATCGCCTAGTTCGTATCGCCAATCGAATCTGTGTGCGTTTAAACCGTCTGCAGTGTGGGACCACCAGTCGTTGTACCGACTGTCGAGGTCGACAACTCTGGGCGAGAGGAGCAATCCGTGTTCACTCGCTCTCCCGCGTCCCAAGCCGACACCTCGGAACGACGCGCCCCAATGGAGTCCGCATGAGCCGCCACGACGGCTTCCGCGGCAACAATGCCTCCCTTCCCAGCAAGCCTTGCGCTTCCTGCGGACTACCCATGACCTGGCGACGCCGCTGGGCCAAGAACTGGGACGAAGTGAAGTACTGCTCCGACGCTTGCCGCCGCCGAGGAGCCAGGCGTGAGTGAGCTACGGTCCCTGATCATCGTGTTGGGCGACCAGCTCGATCTCGATGCGGCAGCGTTCGATGACTTCGACGCCACCCTCGACGCCGTGTGGATGGCCGAGGTGTCCGAGGAGTCCACCCATGTCTGGTCGAGCAAGCCGCGCACGGTCATGTTCCTAGCCGCGATGCGGCATTTCGCCCAGGCCCTGCAAGACTCCGGGCGTCCGCTGCACTACACGCGGATGGAAGACGAGGGCAACGCCGGCAGCCTCGGCGCGCAGCTGTCCGCCGACATCGGCCGGTTGAAGCCGACCCGACTGGTGATGACAGCTCCGGGCGATTGGCGCGTCCTGCAGACCATCAAGGCCGCGGCGAACGCCAGCACCATTGACCTCGACATCCGCGAGGACCGTCACTTCTTCTGCAGCGTCCGCGAATTCTCTGACCACGCGAAGGGCCGAAAGGCCTTGCGCATGGAGTATTTCTATCGCGAGCAGCGCACACGTCATGGCGTGCTGATGGACGGCAACGAGCCCGTCGGTGGCCGCTGGAACTTCGACGCCGACAACCGTGAGACCTTCGGCGCTGCCGGTCCCGGCTTCGTGCCAGAGCGTGTGACCTTCGAGCCCGACGTCATCACCCGCGAGGTCATCGAGCTGGTCGAGACCCACTTTCCCGATCATCCCGGTCAGCTCGACAGCTTCGCCTGGCCCGTGACGCGCACCCAGGCGCTGCAGTCACTTGAGGCCTTCATCCAGGATCGTCTGCCGCTGTTCGGCCGCTTTCAGGACGCCATGTGGCCGGACGACCCCTGGCTGTACCACTCTCAGGTCTCTGCGGCGCTCAACCTGAAACTGCTCAATCCGCGCGAGGTCGTGGCGGCAGCCGAGGCCGCCCTCAGCAACGGACACGCTCTCCTGGCCAGTGTGGAAGGGTTCATCCGCCAGATCCTGGGCTGGCGCGAGTACGTCCGCGGCGTCTACTGGACCCAGATGCCGGACTATCTCGAGCGCAACGCCCTCGACGCCCACGAAGACCTGCCCGCCTGGTTCTGGACGGGCCACACCGACCTGGCCTGCCTTCGGGACGCGCTGACGCAGACCCTCGAGCACGGTTACGCCAACCACATCCAGCGGCTGATGGTCACCGGCCTGTACGCCCTGCTGCTGGGTGTGCAGCCGAAGCAGGTTCACGAGTGGTACCTCGCGGTCTATGTCGACGCCGTCGAGTGGGTCGAGGTGCCCAATGTGGTGGGCATGAGCCAGTACGCGGACGGCGGCGTGATGGGCAGCAAGCCCTACATCGCCACCGGCAAGTACATCCAGCGCATGAGCCCGCACTGCAAGGGCTGCCGCTACAACCCGGCGGAGCGCACCGGCGACGACGCCTGCCCATTCACGACGCTGTATTGGGACTTTCTCATGCGTCACGAGGAGCTGCTGACCAAGAACCAGCGGACGGTGCTGCAGGTGAAGAACGTGGCCCGCATGTCCGACGAGGAGAAGCGGGCCGTTCATCAGCGCGCCGAGGCCATCCGCGACGGAAAGGTCGTGGCAACCCATGGATGACACCTTCGCTCCGACCATGGAAGCCGCGCGAACCCGCATCGCGGCCGTTCGTCCGGACGCCTACGGGCGCACCCGCAACTCCCTCGATGGCGCCGTCAGCACCCTGTCGCCCTACATCACGCATGGCTTCGTCACCCTGCCCGACGTGTTGGCCGGCGTTGCGGCACGCCACGAGCTGCACCCGCGGCACACGTTCGTCTACGAGCTCGGCTGGCGCGAGTACTTCCGCCACGTCTGGCAGCACCGCGGTGACGGAATCCTTCAGTCGCTGCACGAAGGCCCGTTGCCCGACCACGCCTATGCCGCCGAGTTGCCGGACGATCTACGTCAGGGCTGCACCGGCGTGCCCGTGGGGGATGAGGCGGTCCGCACGCTCTACGCCACCGGCATGCTGCACAACCACGCCCGCATGTGGCTGGCCAGCTACGTCGTGCACGTGCGCAAGGTGCATTGGCGGGCCGCCGCCGATTGGCTGTACTCGCACCTGCTCGACGGCGACCTGGCCAGCAACCATCTCAGTTGGCAGTGGGTGGCAGGCACCGGCAGCAACAAGCCCTACCTGTTCAATGCCGACAACGTGCCCAGGTATGCACCCACGCCGTGGCACAGCCCCGGCAGCGCGATTGACACCTCCTATGAGCAGCTCGACCGGATGGCCAGACAGCCCGACGCGCCAGGCCGACCCGAGCAACTCGAGCGCGACCCGAGCGCACAGTTGATCGAACCGATCGTGACCGCCGAGCCGCTCGACGAACTGGGCCTCACGGCACCCGACGCCGCGGCCGTCGCCGGCCGTGACGTCTGGTTGGTACACCCCTGGAGCCTGGGCGAGCTGCCCGCCGCCCTGCCGTCCGACACGCTCGTGATCGGCACACCTGGGTGGCCGACTTTCACCGAGCATGGCCCTGGGACGAGCGGCGTTGGCGTTTCGTCGGCAGCCGGATGGCTCAGCTGTCCAACCAACGCTGGTACGCCGATGCTGCCGCCATCGGCGCAGCTCTGACACGCGCCCGCACGGTGCGCAGCATCGAGGAGCCACACCTCGCACCGTGGCTGTCAGCCTGGGCGGAGTGTGCCGCGGCGCCGGCCCTGTTTCCGTCCGTTGACCGGCGCTGCGACTCGTTCTCGCAATGGTGGAATCGCACCACCCGCGGTCTGACCGTGGCGAACCTGGGTCTCGACCCCGGTTAGTTCACGGCAGTACGACCGTCGCTTTCACCATGTTGTGGTCGGACGGAATCACGCCGGCGAAGTTGCCCGAACTCGTGAGGTTCAACACCTGCTCCCACTCGGTGACCCGCACGCGCTTGGCGCTCTTGATCAACACGTAGTCCAGATGGGCGCCCAGCTTGTAACCGCGGCTCACATAATCCTTGGGCTTGGCGGCGAAGTTGTTCAGCGTGAAGTACTGCTCATTCACCCGCTTCTCCGCATACGTCTTGGACGTGAAGTTCTTGGCCTTGAAGGTATTGCCGAGCGGGTCGGTGAAACCGGCCGAGATGAATGCGTCGTAGGACTTGTTGCCCGCGTGGCTCAGCTTGCTGCTGGCCAGGTCGCTGCCCCAGATGATGGGCAGTTTCTTGTCGTTGACCGAATTCAGCCGCGAGATGGCTTTCTTGACCTGGGCGACCCTGGTCTTGATCGCGGACGAACTGGTGCCCGGCTCGAAATGTGCCGTGGCGAAGATGAAGCTCTTGGCGGTTCGCTTGTCCTTGAACTGGGCCCAGGCCATGTAGCGCGCGCTGCCGTTACCGATGGCGCGTGCGTCCAGCCGCAGCGAGCCGCTGTCCTGCAGGCTGAGCCGACCGGTGCGGTAGAAGATGCGCGAATCCTGGGAGGCCCCTCGGTCGAGGAAGCCACCACACTTGGTGAACGTGGTGTCGGTGCGGGTGCAGTTGTAGCGACTGGAGTCGGTGACGGCATAGTCGCCGCCCAAGCGGTTGAGCAGGTCCTCGAACTGCGAGATTCGCGGCGAGTCGAGCAGCCCCGGTGAGGCCTCCTGAAGCCCGATCACATCGACACTCTGCGACTTGATCTGATCGACGATCACCTCACGCCGCGACTCCCACCGCTTCTCTCGGCTGTTCGGCGGCTTCTTCGAACAGTTGGCGCATCGCACGTTGAACGTGGCCACGGTGAGATTCGCCGAGGCGGACGCTGCCTGGGCGCTTTGCGTGGCCGTCGGGGCAACCAGCCACAGTGGCACGACGAGCGCGCCGATCGTGGCCGCTACCAGCGACTTTCGGGTGCGACGAAACGAACGGGAGAACATGATGGCCTGGCTTCCTTGGGGGGTCGGAAACTGGGAAAGCGTTCGCGTCTGAGCGGACGCTGAGTCCTTCTTTGGACATTCTCAGGTTATCTCAAATCGCCGACTGAGGGAATACCTCGTAGAAGATTCAACTGTCTGAGGACTTCCGGCTCTGAGACCACGATCACACACTCACGGGTGGGGGGATCCGCCGGGGCAGGTGGCTAGCTTGGAAAGATGTCCCTGGGTCGTCGCGGACTCGTCGGCGCTGAACTGGACGAGGCGGAGTCGCTGGTCGGCCGCACACCTCTGGTGCCGCTGAGGCGATTGCAGGCCCGAACCGACCTCAAGGTCTGGGCCAAGCTCGAGTCCTTCAACCCGGGCGGCAGCGCCAAGGACCGCACGGCGCTGGCGATGTTGAGACTCGGTTGGGCGGACGGATCCATCGGACCCGATTCGACCATCGTCGAGTCGTCGTCCGGAAATCTCGGCGTCGCCCTCGCTCGTTGGTGCAGCCGTCTCGACGTGGCTTTCCACTGCGTCGTCGATACCAAGGCGAACGTTGCGACGGTCGCCCTGATCGCCGCGCTCGGCGGCGTCATCCATCGAGTGGAGCAGCCCGACCCTGACACCGGCGACCTGCTGGCCGGCCCGCATGGCCAAGGTCCGCGAACTGGTGGCACGCACCGACGGTGCGGTGTGGCTCAACCAGTACGCCAACCCGGCGGCCATCGAAGCGCACAGCAACGGCACCATGCGTGAGATCGCCGAAGCTTTGAACCACCAGGTCGACCAGCTGTTCGTGGCGGTCAGCACCACCGGCACCTTGGCCGGCTGCCAGCGCTACGTGCGGCAGCACGCGATGACCACCGAGCTGGTCGCGGTGGACGCGCGCGGCAGCATTCTTTTCGGCGGAGCCCGGGCCGAGCGCCAGCTCACCGGCTTCGGAGCGGGCACGGTGCCTTCCCTGGCCCAGCACGTGGTGCCCGACCGGGTCGCACGAGTCGCCGACATCGACTCCGTCGTCGGCTGCCGGCTACTGGCCCGACGTGAGGCCATCGTCGCGGGGGCCTCGGCCGGTGCGGTGGTGCATGCCTTTCTGCAGGCCGCCCCAGAGCTACCGCCCGGGTCGAATGTGGTGCTGTTGCTGCACGACGGTGGGGCGCCGTACCTCGACACCGTGTACGACGACGAGTGGGTGCGAGACCGGCTGGGTGTCGCAGCCGCAGACCTGCGGCTGCGGGTCGCCTCCGCCGCGCCGTGATGCGAGTGGCCGTCGTGGGGGCCGGACCCAAGGGGCTCTTCGCGACTGAACGGCTGGCGGCGCACCTGGTCGCGGCGGGTACCGCGGCAGACATCACGCTCTTCGACGCGCAACCGCCCGGCTGGGGCGCCGGCTATCACCCCGACCAGCCGGACTTTCTACGCTTGAACGTCGATTCCGGGATCGTCACCATCGACGGCGCGCCGCCCGGACAACCATCCCTGGGCCTGACCGACTTCTCGACGTGGCGGCTGACTCACGACGAGGTCGAGCCGCTGGACCCCTTTCCGCCCCGGTCGCTGGTCGGCCGCTACTTCGCCTGCTGCTGGCGCGAACTGGTGCACCGCGTGCCGCCGTCGGTGCACCTGCGGCATACCGCGCGACGGGTCGAGCGGCTGACTCCATCGCACGAGGGCTGGCTGGTCGACGGTGCGCCATTCGACGAAGTGCTGCTCTGCACCGGTCACGCAGCCGACTGGCCGGGCGCGCTGCGCCACCAGTGGCACGGCCCGCAGAGCTTGGTGCCGCAGGTCTATCCGGTCACCGACCGGCTGACCGCCGACGCGGTGCCGGCCGGCTGCACCGTCGTGTGCCGAGGAGCCGCGCTCACCTTCATCGACGCCTTGCTCACCCTGACCGAGGGACGAGGTGGCCGTTTCGACGAGAACGGCTATCACCGCAGCGGTGGCGAGCCGGCACGGATTCTGCCCGTCGCCCGGCGCGGCGCCTTTCTTCAGGTCAAGCCCGCCCGGAACGGCCCCTTGGCAGCGCTGAATCTCGCGGCGGCCCGGGCCGGCGGTCTGGCTCGGTGCGCCGCTGCGAACGGTGACGTGAGCGTGGTTCTGGGAGCCGTCCAGCAGACCGCTGCCAGCTACCTCGCCACAGCATCCGGGCGGGAAGTCACCCTGCCGGCCACGGAGCAGGATCCGGTCGAGGCGTTGTCGACGTCGTTGGAGGTGGCTCTGGGTACCCAGCCGCCTGGGCAGCAATGGGCGCTCGGCCAGGCCTGGCGCGACCTGTACCCCGCGATCGTCGACGCCCTTGGCCATCAGCACAGCTCAGCCGACGAATGGCAACGGTTCGCCGACTTTGCTGCAGCGATGGAGCCGCTGGCGTTCGGCCCGCCGACGGTCAACGCCGCCAAGCTGCTGGCCCTGTGCCGAGCGGGGGTGGTCGACGCCGGCTATCTGAACGGCCGTTGGGGCGAGGCGCTCCAGACAGCGGACGTGGTGATCGACTGCGTCCTGCCGCCGCCGGGACTGATCGAGGGCCAGTCGCCCGGCAGCCTGGTCGACGACGGGTTACTCACTCAGGCAACCGGACGGCGTGGCGTGGCGGTCGCCCCGGACGCCTGCTGTCTCGCGTTCGATGGCACCCGGATCCGTGGCCTGTCTGCCCTCGGGCGACCCACCGAAGACGTGGTGATCGGCAACGACACCCTGTCGCGCAGTCTGCATTCCGCCGCCGACCTGTGGGCCGAACGCGTCGCCCGCATCGCCAACGAGGAGCCCGATGAGTGACCTTCGCGACGGAGTCGCAGGAGCGCCGCCGCTGGCCGGCCGGCTCGAGCCGTGGATGGCCGACCTGCTGTCCGATCAGGGCACGTGCTCCGCTCTGCTGAACGAGTTCGGGTCGCCGGTCAATGTGATCGACCCCGGCCCGCTGCGCCGCAACGCCGAGGAGCTGATCACCGCCGGGGCGAGGCAGCAGGTGCCGGTCGAGCTTCGGTTCGCCCGCAAGGCCAACAAGGCGCTCGCTCTGGTGGACGAGATCGTCGAACTCGGCCAAGGCGTCGACGTCGCCAGCGAACCAGAACTGCTCCAGGTGCTGGAGCGCGGCGTGCCCGGACACCGCATCATCCTGACCGCGGCGATCAAGCCCGAGCGGCTGCTGCGCGCGGCCGTGCGGGCCGGCGTCACCATCTCACTCGACTCACTGGCGGAGGCCGCAACGGTCGCCGCGCTGGCGCGGGCCGAAGGAACGACCGCGCGAGTGGCGCCCAGGTTGGCGCCCGAGCCGAGCCTGGGGCTGCCGCCGACCCGGTTCGGCGAACGAAGCGAGGCATGGACGAAGCTTCCCGGCCCGGGTTCAGGACTGACCGTCGCCGGCGTGCACTTTCATCTGCACGGCTATCGCGCCGACGACCGGGTCAGCATGCTCGCCGCCGCGATCGAGCTGACCGGGGTGCTGCGGCAGCAGGAGCATCGTCCGGACTTCATCGACATCGGCGGCGGCGTTCCGATGAGCTACCTGGACGACGGCAGCGAATGGGAGGCCTTCTGGCAGGCCCATCGCAGCAGCCTCGAGCGGGCTGCCGAGTCGATCACCTGGAAGAACCGACCGTTGAACTCGGTGTACCCGTTCCACCAGCGACCCGTCCGCGGCGAATGGTTGAGCGGGCTGCTGTCGACCACGCTGGGCGGGGCCAGCGTCGCCGAGGCGTTGCGCGCCGCCGGGCTGCGACTGCAACTCGAGCCCGGCCGGGCGCTGTTGGACGGCTGCGGCCTCAGCCTCGCCAGGGTGGCGTTCGTCAAACGCCGTAGCGACGGCGTCGGGCTGGTGGGTTTGGAGATGAACCGAACTCAGTGCCGCTCGACATCGGAGGACTACCTGGTGGATCCGGTGCTGGTCCGGGCCGGATCAGCAGGGGCGGCGATGGACGGGTTTCTGGTCGGCGCCTACTGCATCGAGGACGAGTTGATCCTGCTGCGGCGGATGCACTTTCCGCGCGGGGTGGCGCCGGGCGACATCATCGCCCTGGTGAACACAGCCGGGTATCTGATGCACATTCTCGAAAGCGCCTCGCATCAGATTCCGCTGGCCCGCAACGTCGTGCGCCGGGCGTCCGGATTCGAACCCGACCCGATTGACGGCTGAAGGTTCGCGACGATTCAGCCAATCCTTCAACGGAGGTGTGACGAACCTGCTGCGTGAGTCATAAGCAGGTGATGGACGCCACCGGACCGCAGCTGCGACGCCTCGTCGACGAGGCGCGATCGGCCGACCCCGATGCCTGGGAGGCCATCTACCGGCGCGTGTACCCGCGGCTCTTCGCCTACGCCCGCCGCCGGCTCGCCACCGACACAGCCGCAGAGGACGCGGTCAGCGAGACGATAACCCGGGCGATGCACAAGATTCAGACGTTCGTCTGGGGTGACGTGGGGCTCGACGGCTGGCTCTTCGGGATCGCCCGCAACGTGGTGCTCGAGACCTATCGCAGCGACGCGCGCTCTCACGCCTCCGACCCCGCCACCCTGGCCGAACCGACCGCCGAGGGCCTGCGCGCCCATGGCTGGCCGGTGTCGCCCGCCGACCCCGCGACCCGGTTGATGGCGCTGGTCGAACACGACCTGATCAGAAAGGCGTTCGCGCGACTGAGCGATCACGAGCAGGAACTTCTCGAGCTCAGGGTGGTGGCGGGTCTGGCCTCCCAGGACGTGGCCTCGCTCACCGGCAGAAGGCCGGGCGCGGTGCGAATGGCTCAGAGCCGCGCCCTGGATCGGCTGCGCACCGAGTACGAGGAGCTGAGCCGATGACCGGTGACGACCTGAACACCAACGACAACGACGACCTCGCGGAGGTGGGACGAGCCTTGGGCTACGACGAAGAGCGACAACCACCCAGCGATCGGGTCGAGGCGGTGCGCAATGCTGCCCGCCAACTGCGTGACGAGCGCTCTGCACTCCCCCACCCGACGGCGCCACGCCGACGGCGCAGTCTGTTCGCCGGGGCCGCTGCCGCCGGTCTGGGACTGGTGGCCGGTGCGGTCGGACGTGACCTGTTCGTGGGCAACAACCCCACGCCGGCACCGGCCGTCGCCACCGAAGCCCTCACGCTGACCGGTGTGCCCGCGGGGGTCTCGGCAGTGGCTCGATTGATCAACCACACCTGGGGCACCGAAGTGCTGCTCGACGTGCGCGACCTGCCCCCGGGACAGGCGTACCGGGTCGACCTGCAGACCACGACGGGCGTGGTCGGCGCCGGCTCGTTTCTTTCTGTTGCCGACGTGCTCATGGTCTGCCGTTTCAACGCCGCCCCGCTGCGCGCCGACGTGCGGGCGGTCGTGGTTCGCGATCCGAGCGACAGGCAGGTGATGCGCGCTGATCTTGCCTGACCACCGTGCAAACCCTCGCAACTCACGTCGTTAAAGGAGATTAACCATGAACAAGAAGACCATCGCCATCGCCCTGACCGCTGCCGCAGGACTGGCCGTGCTGGGCGCCGTCCCGGCCGCCACCGCGTCCAGTTCGCACAATGCTGTCGGCCTCGCGGCCAAGGGCACCAAGCTCGTCGGCCTCAACCTCGACCGCCCGTGGCGCACCGACTCGGCCCGCGCAGTCAGCGGGCTCGTCACCGACACCGCCCTGATCGGCATCGA
>Ga0075156_10001360_pt1 | contig 13328 bp, 7 predicted proteins | sample JI81AbrownDNA_FD_70966 | JGI IMG/M metagenome (GOLD analysis project Ga0075156, IMG submission 70966) | Wastewater effluent complex algal communities from Wisconsin, to seasonally profile nutrient transformation and Carbon sequestration -... | ecosystem: Engineered > WWTP > Effluent > Algae...
CGGCGGCGGCGCGCCGCGGGCACGTCACTTGACGATGCCCTTTTCCTTGAAATAGCGCACCGAGCCCGGATGCAGCGGCGCGGTGCCCACCGCGGTGGCGGTGGCCAGCGAGATGTTCTTCCCCTGCACGTGCACCTGGCCCATGATGGCCGTGTTCTCGTACAGCGCCTTGGTCACCTCGTAGGCCACGCCCTCGGGCACGGCGTCGTGCGCGGTCCACACGGCCATCACCGCCAGCGTGGGCACGGCGGCCGTCTGGCCCTTGTAGGTGTTGGCCGGCAGCGGCACCTCGGCGTAGTAGGGCTGCTGCTTGCGCAGCTCGGCGATCTCCGGGCCCGACAGCGGGATCACCTTCAGCGCATGGCTCTGCGCGAAGTCGGTGACGGCCGCGGTGGGCACGCCGGCGGTGATCAGGGTGGCGTGCAGGTTGCCGTCCTTGATCTTGTCCACCGCCTGCGTGAACGAGGACAGGTCCTCCTTCACGTCGTTGCGGCTCATGCCGTGCACCTTGAGCAGGTCGGTCAGCAGCTGGTACTGGCCCGAGCCCGGCGAGCCCGACGACACGCTCTTGCCCTTGAGGTCGCGCACGCTGTTGATGCCCATGTCGGCGCGCGTGATCAGCTGCACCGTCTCGGGGTAGAGCGCGCCGAGCGCGCGCAGGTTCTTCAGCGGCGCGCCGTTGAACTGGCCGGTGCCGTTGTAGGCCGCGTCCAGGATGTCGGCGGCCACGAAGGCCGACTCGATCTCCTTGTTGCCCAGCAGCTTGGCGTTGCCCACCGACGCGCCGGCGGCCTCGGCCGTGGCGCTGATCTTCTGGCCGCCCACGGTGGCCTTGTTGGAGATCAGCTGGGCCAGCATGCCGCCCAGCGGGTAGTAGGTGCCGCCGGTGCCGCCGGTGGCGATGCCGAAGAACAGGCGCTGCTGCGCGACGGCGGCGGTGGCCAGCGTGGCGGCCATGGCCACGGCGGCGACGAACTTCCAGCTCGTTTTCATCAGAAGGGCTCCTTGGGTGTGCGTGCGGGGATGCCCGCGGGGTAGCAAGATCGCGACCATACCCCCGGCATGGCGGCGCGGCCCACCGGGCTTGCCCGCAGCGCGGGCCGACAATGTGCCGATGACCCGAACCCATGACGTGATCGTGATCGGCGCCGGCGTGGTCGGCGCGTCGGTGGCCTTCCACCTGGCCGCGCTCGGCGTGCGCGACGTGCTCCTGCTCGACCGCGGCCAGGTCGGCGAAGGCACCAGCTCGCAGTCCAGCGGCATCCTGCGCACGCACTACTCGGTGCCCACCAACGTGGCGCTGGCGCGCGCGTCGTGGGCCGCGTTCGAGCGCTTCGCGGAGTACGTGGGCGACGACGAGGCGTCGGCCGGCCTGGTCAAGTGCGGCTATCTGATCGCCGCGCCCGAAGGCGACCGGCTCGAGCCGCTGCGCGCGTCGCTGGCGCACCAGCAGGCCAGCGGCATCCCGCTGCACCTGCTCGACGCGGCGCAGGCCAGGGCGCTGCTGCCCATCGCGCACTTCGACGACGCGGCGCTGATCGGCTACGAGCCCGAGGCCGGCTTCGCCGACGCGCACCTGGTGGCCAGCGCGTTCGCGCGCGGCGCGCGCCGCCGCGGCGCCACGCTGCGCACCGGCGTGGCGGTGCAGGGCCTGCTGCGCGACGGCGCCGGCCGCGTCGCCGGCGTGCGCACCGCGCAGGGCGACCTGCAGGCCGGCACCGTGGTCAGCGCGCAGAACATCTGGAGCGCCGAGCTCGAGGCCTGGACCGGCGTGCCGATGCCGGTGCGCGCCGAGCGCCACCGCGTGCTGGCGCTGCAGGGCGAGCCGGCCTACACGTCGGCGATGCCGGTGTTCAAGGACCTCGGCTCGCCCGGCATGCTGTACTGCCGCAGCTACGGCGGGCGCCAGATGCTGGTGTCCGAGGGCACCGCGGGCGAGACGCTCGACGCGCCGTCCAACGAGCCGGGCGACGTGTCGATGGACCTCGTGGCCGACATCGGCGCCCAGGTCGCCGAGCGCTTCCCGAGCTACGACAGCGCCGGCCTGGCGTCGAGCTGGACCGGCGTCTACGACGTGACGCCCGACTGGAACCCGGTGCTCGGCCCGGTGCCCGGGCTGCCCGGCCTGGTGGTGGCGTTCGGCTTCTCGGGCCACGGCTTCAAGCTGTCGCCGGCCGTCGGCCGCGCGATCGCGCAGACCGTGCTGGGCCTGCCCACCGACGTGCCGCTGGCGCCGTATGTGATCGACCGCTTCGCTCGCGGCGAGCTGCTGGTGGGGCGCTACGGGCAGGGCGCGGTGTCGTAGGCGGCGCCGGCAAGCCCGCCGCGGCGCGGGCGGCCGGCGATCGAAAGGCGGCGGCGCGACAGCCGCCCAAGCCGGAAATCCTGCCGCTCGTGCGGGCTCGCAGGGTGTTCAGTACACGCCAAACACTGTATAAACGTACAGCCTTCGCAGTGCCCTGAAACCCCCTCGCCGCACCCATCCGTCTGCCCATGCGCAGCGTTGCCCCCGCTTTCCCTGACGCCGCCGCATCGTCGCTGCCGGTCTGGCGCGCCGATCAGCTCGCGCCGGTCGCGGGCGCGGGCGCCGTGCGCCCCACCGGCCATGCCGCGCTCGACGCCGAGCTGCCCGGCGGGGGCTGGCCGGCGGCCGGCCTGACCGAGCTGCTGCTGCCGGCGCCCGGCTGCGGCGAGCTGCGCCTGCTGGCGCCGGCCCTGGCCGGCCTGTCGGTGCTGTGGGTGGCGCCGCCGCTGCTGCCCTACGCGCCGGCCCTGGCCGCGCTCGGCCTGGCGGTCCACCGGCTGACCGTGGCCTGCCCGGCCGGGATGGCTGACGCGGCCGGGCCGGGCAGGGCCACCGACGCGGCAGGGCTTGGCAGGGCCGCCGACGCGGCAGGGCCCGGAAAGGCCGCCGACGCGGCAGGGCCCGGAAAGGCCGCCGACGCGGCCTGGGCCACCGAGCAGGCGCTGCGCTCCGGCGTGCTGGGCGCGGTGCTGTGGTGGCAGGGCGCGGCGCCGGTGCTGCCGGCCACGCTGCGCCGCCTGCACCTGGCCGCCGTCGAGGGGCGCACGCCGCTGTTCGCGCTGCGCCCGGCGGCGCTGCGGGCGCAGTCGTCGCCGGCCCCGCTGCGCCTGGCGCTGGACATCGCCGGCCCGGCCCGCCTGACGGTGGACGTGTTCAAGCGCCGCGGCCCGCCGCTGGCCGTGCCGCTGCTTCTCGACCTGCCCGGCCCGGCGCCGCGCCGGTCGCGGCCGACACCGACACCGACACCGACACCGACACCGACACCCGCCGCGCTCCAGCCGGCCGTGCTGCCGGCCCCTGTTTCCTCCGCGGAGCCTGCAACCCATGCTGTGGTTCGCGCTGCATCTGAGCGGGCTGCCGCTTGAGGCCTGCCTGGCCGCGCTGCCCGCGGCCCCGGCCGACGCCGACGGCGCACCCGCCGCCGCGCCGCCGTGCTGCGTGGTCGACGCGCGCCGCGTGCTGCTGGCCGACGCCGCCGCCGCGGCCGCCGGCGTCGAGCCGGGCATGAGCGCGGCCACCGCGGCGTCGCTGGCCGCCGGCCTGCGCGTGTTCGCGCGCAGCCCGGCGCAGGAGGCGGCCCAGGTGCAGCGGCTGGCGCTGGCGCTGGCGCGCTTCACGCCGTCGCTGGTGCTGCAGCCCGACGGCCTGCTGCTCGAGGTGCAGGCCAGCCTGCGCCTGTTCGGCGGCGCGCGCGCGCTGTGGCGCGCGGTGCGCGACACAGCGCGGGCCGGCGGCGTGCAGCGGCTGCGCATGGCCGCCGCGTCCACCGCCGCCGCCGCGTCGGTGCTGGCGCGGGTGGAACCGGCGTCGCCCGCGCTGCGCCGGCTGCCGCTGCCGCAGCGGCTGGACGCGCTGCCGCTGGCCGGTGCGCTGGCCGCCTGGGGCCTCGACGCGCGGCTGCACGAGCTGCTGCACGGCGTGGGCTGCCGCACCCTCGGCGACGTGCGCATGCTGCCGCGCAGCGGCGCGCAGCGGCGCGGCCTGGGCCCGCTGCTGGACGCGATCGCGCGTGCCCACGGGCAGGCGCCCGACCCGCAGTCCTGGTTCGAGTTGCCGCAGCGCTTCGAGATGGGCCTGGAGCTGCTGCATCGCGCCGACGATGCGGCGATGCTGGTGTTCGCGCTGCAGCGCCTGGTGCAGCCGCTGGCCGGCTGGCTGGCGCCGCAGTGGCTGGCGGCCACGCGCATCACGCTCGTGCTGCGCCACGAGACCAGCGTGCGCCGCGCGCTGCCCGACACCGAGCTGGTGCTGGCGCTGGGCGACCCCACGCGCGACGCGGCGCAGATCCACCTGCTGCTGCGCGAGCGCCTGCAGCGCACCGCCTTGCCGGCGCCGGTGTATGCGCTGGTGCTGCGGCTGGACCAGGCCTGCCCGCACGCCGGCCGCGACGCGGCGCTGTGGCGCGAGCAGGGCACGGCCGGCGCGGGCGCCGACGCCGCCGACGCGCAGGCCCTGTTCGATCGCCTGGCCGCCCGCCTGGGCGCCGACCGCGTGTGCCGCCCGGTGCTGGTGGCCGACCACCGCCCGGAACGCGCGATGAAGCTGGTGCCCGCGCCGCAGGCCGCGGCGGCGGCGGCCGGTGCGCGGCGCCGCGGCACGCCCGCGCCCGGCACGCCCGCCCAGGGCACGACCGCTCACGCCGCGCCCGCAGCCGGCGCCGCGCCCGACGCGCCACCGCGCCCGGCCTGGCTGCTGCCCGCGCCGGCGCGCCTGGCCGAGGACCCGGCCAGCGGCCGGCCGCTCTACCAGGGCCGGCCGCTGGCGCTGCGCGGGCGCGCCGAGCGCATCGAGGCCGGCTGGTTCGACGCCGCGATGGCGCGCCGCGACTATCACGTCGCGCAGGCGCCGGACCGGCGCTGGCTGTGGGTGTTCCGCGAGCAGCAGCCGGGCGAGGCGGTGGCGCACTGGTACCTGCACGGCGTGTTCGGGTGAGGCCGTGCCGCAGCCCACCCACCCCAAGGCGCCGCGCCCGGTGCCGCCGCTGGCCCATCCGACAGGCCCGTCGGCCGTGCCGCCCGGCGCCGACCCGCTGCCCGCGTATGCCGAGCTGCACTGCCGCTCCAACTTCAGCTTCCTCGTCGGCGCGTCGCATCCGCAGGAGCTGGTGGCGCGCGCCGCGCAGCTCGGCTACACGGCGCTGGCGATCACCGACGAATGCTCGGTGGCCGGCGTGGTGCGCGCGCACGAGGAGGCGCGGCGCCAGGCCGACGCCGGCAGCGCGCTGCGCCTGATCGTCGGCAGCGAGTTCACGCTCGAGGGCGGCGCCGCGCAGCCGGGCTGCCGCCTGGTGCTGCTGGCGCATTGCCGCGAGGGCTACGCGCAGCTGTGCGAGCTGATCACGCGCGCGCGGCTGCGCGCCGACAAGGGCAGCTACCGCGCCACGGTGGACGACCTGGCCGGCGGCCTGCCGCAGTGCAGCGCGCTGCTGCTGCCGCGGCGCGAGGACGCGGCCGAGGTGCTGCTGGCGCAGGCGCGCTGGCTGCAGGGTCTGTTCGGCGAGCGCGCCGCGGTGGCCGCCGAGCTGCTGATGCATGCCGACGACTCGCTGCTGGTCGAACGGCTGGACGCGCTGGCCGCGGCCACCGGCATCGACATCGCCGCCGCCGGCGACGTGCTGATGCACGTGCGCTCGCGCAAGGCGGTGCAGGACACGCTGACTGCCATCCGCCTGCGCACGCCGGTGGCCGACTGCGGCCATGCGCTGGCGCGCAACGCCGAGCAGCACCTGCGCTCGCGTCTGCGCCTGGCGCAGCTCGCCCGGCCCGAGTGGCTGGCCGCGGCGGTGCGCATCGCCGCGCGCTGCCGCTTCAGCCTCGACGAGCTGCGCTACGAGTACCCGGCCGAGCTGGTGCCCGCGGGCCACACGCCGATCTCGTGGCTGCGCGCGCTCACGCAGCGCGGCGCGGCGCAGGAGCGCTACCCGCAGGGCGTGCCGCCCGCGGTGGCGGCGCAGCTCGAGCGCGAGCTGGCGCTGATCGAGGAGCTGCGCTACGAGCCCTTCTTCCTGACCGTGCACGACGTGGTGCGCTTCGCGCGCGGCCGCGGCATCCTGTGCCAGGGCCGCGGCTCGGCGGCCAACTCGGCGGTGTGCTACTGCCTGGGCATCACCGAGGTGGACCCGACGCAGACCACGCTGCTGTTCGAGCGCTTCATCAGCCGCGAGCGCCGCGAGCCGCCCGACATCGACGTCGACTTCGAGCACGAGCGGCGCGAGGAGGTGATCCAGTACATCTACGGCAAGTACGGCATCGGCCGCTGCGCGCTGGCCGCGGCGCTGTCCACCTACCGCGCGCGCGGCGCGGTGCGCGACGTGGGCCGCGCGCTCGGCCTGGACGACCATCCCGGCGGGCCGATCGACGCGGTGGCGCGCTCGGTGCACTGGTTCGACGACGTGCAGCGCCTGCAGCGCGGGCTGGAGGAGGCGGGGCTGGATGCGCAGTCGCTCGTGGTGCGGCAGTGGATGTCGCTGGTGGGCACGCTGCAGGGCTTTCCGCGCCACCTGTCGCAGCACGTGGGGGGCTTCGTCATCGCGCGCGACAGCCTGTCGCGCCTGGTGCCGATCGAGAACGCGGCGATGCCCGAGCGCCGCGTCATCCAGTGGGACAAGGACGACCTCGAATCGCTCGGCCTGCTCAAGGTGGACGTGCTGGCGCTGGGCATGCTGTCGTGCATCCGCCGCGCGCTGGCCTTCATGACGCTGTGGCACGGCCGGCCGTGGCGCATGCAGGACATCCCGCGCGAGGACGCGGCCACCTACGACATGGCCTGCCGCGCCGACACCGTGGGCGTGTTCCAGATCGAGAGCCGCGCGCAGATGAGCATGCTGCCGCGCCTGAAGCCGCGCTGCCTGTACGACCTGGTGATCGAGGTGGCGATCGTGCGGCCGGGGCCGATCCAGGGCGGCATGGTGCATCCCTACCTGCGCCGGCGCGAGGCGCGCGCGGCCGGCACGCTGGCGCCGTCGCGCTACCCGGCGCTGGACGCCGCGCTCGGCCGCACGCTGGGCGTGCCGATCTTCCAGGAGCAGGTGATGCAGATCTGCAGCATCGCCGCCGGCTTCACGCCCGGCGAGGCCGACCAGCTGCGCCGCGCGATGGCGGCCTGGCGCCGCGACGGCCACGTGCACCGCTTCGAGCAGCGCATCAAGGACGGCATGGCCGCGCGCGGCTACGACGCCGAGTTCGCCGACGGCATCTTCCGGCAGATCTGCGGCTTCGGCGAATACGGCTTCCCCGAAAGCCACGCCTACAGCTTCGCGCTGCTGGCCTACGTGAGCGCCTGGCTCAAGTGCCACGAGCCAGCGATCTTCGTGGCCGCGCTGATCAACTCGCAGCCGATGGGCTTCTACGCGCCCTCGCAGCTGGTGCAGGACGCGCGCCGCCACGGCGTGCAGGTGCGCCCGGCGGATGCGGCCGCCAGCGACTGGGACTGCACGCTGGAGCGCGCCGACGGCGCGGCGCCGCCCGCGACCGGCCCGGGCGCCCCGGCGGCACCGGCCGATGCCCCGCCCCAGCCCGCGGTGCGCCTGGGCCTGCGCCTGGTGGCCGGCTTCACCCAGGCCGGCGCCGAGCGCCTGATGGCCGCGCGCCGCGAGCGCGCCTTCGCCGACGTGGACGACCTGGCGCGCCGCGCGCGCCTGGACGCGCGCGACCTGCAGGCGCTGGCGCAGGCCGACGCGCTGGCCACGCTGGCCGGGCATCGCCGGCGCCAGCTCTGGGCCGCCGCCGGGCAGGGCCGGCCCGAGCGCGCGCTGCTGGCCGACGCGCCGGTGGTCGAGGCCGCGCACGATCAGCCCGACCTGTTCGAGGCGCCCGAGGGCGAGGCGATCGCGCTGGACTACCGCGCCACCGGCCTGACGCTGCGCCGCCACCCGATGGCGCTGCTGCGCGAGCGCGCGGCGCGGCGCGGCTGGAAGAGCGCGCAGCAGCTCGACGCGGCGGCCGACGGCAGCCCGGCCTGGGCCTGCGGCATCGTCACGATGCGCCAGCAGCCCGAGACCGCCAAGGGCACCATCTTCGTCACGCTCGAGGACGAGACCGGCAGCGTCAACGTGATCGTCTGGCGCCATGTGCGCGAGCGCCAGCGCCCGGCGCTGATGCGCTCGCGGCTGCTGGCGGTGGCCGGCACCTGGCAGCGCCAGGACGGCGTCACCCACCTCGTGGCGCGCCGGCTGGTGGACATGACGCCGTGGCTCGGCGCCGTGGCCACCGCGTCGCGCGACTTCCACTGAACCACCCCTGGGGAACCCCCGGCCCCCGATGCCGGGGGGTTGACCGGCATGCGCCTTGCGTGGACAACGTCGCCTGTCCACCAAAAGCAAAAACCGGGGAGCCTCGTCAGGCGGCCCGCGTTCGGGAGCCACCGATGAACTTCTCGATCAAGCCCGCCCTCGTGGCGGCATTCGCCGTCGCCTCCGCCCTGCCGGCCACCGTGCTGGCGGCCGAGGGCATCACCACCACCGTGACGCCGCTGTCCGGGGCGGTCACCTACAGCGTGCCGGCCAGCGCCACCCGCGCCGCGCTCGACACCTACGTCGGCTACCGCGTGCGCGTGGCCAACACCGGCACCGTCGCCATCACCGGCGCCACCTTCTCCGGCACGCTGGCCGCCACCGACACGGACGAGCGGCCGAGCTTCGCGTCGGCCGACGGCGCGTCCTGCCATGCCGATGCCGACACGCGGACCGTGAAGTGCGATCTCGACCCGATCGCGCCCGGCGCGGCCCTGCCCGAGTTCGTGGTGTTCTTCAGGGCACCGGCCAAGGACACGGCCAGCCCGCTGCCCGACGGCGTCGCCGGCAGCTGCGCCACCACCGACTGCGCCGCCTTCGGCGGCTACACGGTGTTCACCACGCAGGTGCGCTCCCGCGTGCGCTACTTCCTGGCCAACTGGAGCACCGCCCCGGTGACGCTGGGCACCTTCAACCCGGCGCTGGTCACGACCGCGGTGCAGCGCACCGGCGGCACGGTGTTCACCGGCAACGGCGCGGTGACCACCGGCGACGACAAGTTCACCACCGCGGTGGCGGTGCCGGCCGGCCCCACCTACACCACGGCGCAGATCCGTGAGGAGCTCGAAGGCCAGTTCTGCTCCAGCAACTTCACCGACTGCTACCGCTCCGACGTCACCATCCCCGGCACCTTCAGCCCGTACCTGACCATCGTGCTGCGGCAGGACAAGTCCACCATCGTCAAGGGCGCCAACATCGCCAGCGTGCTGGTGAAGTACTTCGACGAGAACGGCGCGGCCTACGTCGTCGGCGACTGTGCCAGCGCGACCACGCCGCGCAGCGACGGCCTGCCTTGCATCGTGCGCCGCACCCACTACTCGACCTCGTCGGTGCCGGGCTGGACGCCCGAGCTCGACGGCGACTTCGAGTGGACCCTGATCAACCTGAAGAACGGGTCCTACAAGGTCTTCTGACCCCGTCCGCGCCGGGCCGCCTCGCGCCCGGCGTGCCGCTCAGCGCGCGGCCCAGTCCGCCAGGCGCTGCGCGGCGGCGCGGTGGCCCTTGGCGGCGTACAGCGCCAGCGCCTCGTCGACCGCCTCGCGCCAGCCGTCACGGCCCGCGGCGCGCAGCACCGCGGCCAGCTCGGCCAGGGCCTCGGCCTGCAGCATCGACGCCTCGGTGCCGCGCGCAAGCGCCACCGCCTCGCGCGCCATCGCCTCGGCGCCCGCCGCGTCGCCCTGCCGCGCCAGCAGCGGCGCGCGCACCATGCGCCACAGCGCCTGCGACTCCACGTCGTCGGCGCCCGACGCCGCCTCGGCCGTGCGCGTGAGCGCCAGCGCCTCGGCGTCGCGGCCCTGCTCGCGCGCCAGCTTCGCGATGAGCGCGGCCAGGGTGGACAGGAAGTAGGTCTCGCCCTTGGCGGCCAGGAAGTCGGCGTCGGCCTGCGCCTCGCGCTGCGCCTGCGCCAGGTCGCCGCCCTGCAGCTCGACGCGCGCCAGGTCGATCGCGGTGGACGCCGCATACACGCCCTGGCCCAGCTCGCGCAGCATCGCGCGCGCCTGCCGGTAATGCGTGCGCGCCGCGTCCAGCTCGCCGTTCATGGCGCGCAGCTGCGCCAGCGCGCAGCGCACGTTGCACTCGATCTGGCGCTCGCCCAGGCCCGCGGCCAGCAGCTGCTCGCACTGGGCGATGGCCTCGGGCACCGGCAGCGGCCCGTGCAGCGCGTTCATCGCCATCATCAGGCCGTTGCGTGCCACCACGCGCTCGCTGCCGGCGCGCCGGGCATGCGCGATCGACTTCGCGCCGGCCTCGTCGGCCTTCTGGTAGCGGCCGGCGATGCCGTGCACCAGCACCACCAGGCGCCACGCGGCGGCCAGCTCGGCGCTCGCATCGAGCCGGTCCAGCACCGGGATCACCTCGTCGGCCACGCGCAGCGAGGCCTCGCTCCAGTCGCCGCCGCCGTCGCCGCTGTACAGGCGCACGAACATCGCCTGCACGCGCGCGGCGCCGCGCACGCGCTCGTCGCCGTGGCGGTCGGCGGCGGCCAGCGCCTCGTCGAGCGCGGCGCGCGCGCCGGCGAAGTCGCCCAGGCTCATCAGCGCCTCGGCCAGCGGCGGCAGCAGCGCGGGGCGCGCGGCGTCGTCGGGCTCGAGCGTGGCCGCGGCGCGGCGCAGCAGGCCGGCCGCGGCATGCATGTCGCCGCGGGCCGCGGCGCGGCGTCCCGACGAACCCAGGCGGCGCGACGCGTCGCGGCCCGCGGCCAGGCCGTCGGCGTCCAGCGGGCCCAGCTCGCGCAGGTAGCGGTGCGCCTGCTCCAGGTGGTAGCCCAGGATCTCCTCGAACTCGCGGCCGCGGTCGTCGGCCGCGTTGACGCCGTCGGCCCAGCGCACGAACTGCAGGTGCATCTGCGCGCGCGCGCGCTTGAGCAGGCCGTTGTAGACCGTCTCGCGCACCAGGTGGTGATGGAAGCGGTAGACGAGGTCGCGCTCGGTGGGCTGCGCCGGCCGGATGAACTGCTTGCGCGCCAGGCTGCCCAGGTGCGTCGTCAGGGCCGCACGCAGCGCGTCCGGCGCCAGCGATTCCACCGCCGACTGCGCGAACTCCAGCCCGATCACCGACGCCGGCTCCACCGCCGCGCGCTCGGTGCGGTCGAGCCGGTCCAGCCGCGCCTCGAGCAGGGCCTGGATGGTGGGCGGCACGGCGATGTCGGCGCCGTCGTCGGCCAGCGCCCAGCGGCCGCCCACCTGGCGCAGCGTGCCGGCGTCGACCAGCATCGACAGCATCTGCTCGGCGTACAGCGGGTTGCCCTCGGCGGCGCGCACCACGCGGCCGACGAGCGCGCCGGGCAGGCCGGTGGCGCCCAGCAGCTGCGTCACCAGGCGCGTCGCGGCTTCGTCCGACAGCGGCTTGAGCGCGATGCGCTGCGTGCCCGGCTGCGTGCACCACTCGGGACGCGACTCCAGCAGGTCGTGGCGCGCCGTGGCCAGCACCAGCACCGGCACGTCGCGCGCCTGCTGCTGCACATGATCGAGCAGGTCCAGGAAGGCCGGCTCGGCCCAGTGGATGTCGTCCACGAACACCAGCAGCGGCGCGTCGGCCGCCTGGCGCTCGACGAAGCGCCGCGCGGCCCAGTTGATCTCGCCCAGCGGGAACGCGGGGCCGCCCAGGCCGGCCGCGCTGATCAGGCGGTCGGCCACGTCGGCGTCGCCGAGGGTGTCGCGCAGCCGCGCCAGCACCGCGTCGGCACGGTCGCTGTCGCGGATGCCGGCGGCGTCGCGCAGCATCATCAGCAGCGGCCAGAACGTGATGCCCTCGCCGTAGGGCAGGCAGCGGCCGGCCAGCACGCGCGCGCCCGCGGCGATGCGGTCGATCACCTCCAGCACCAGGCGCGACTTGCCGAAGCCGGCGTCGGCCACCAGCGTCACCGTGCGCACCGTTCGCTGCGTGGTGGCCTCGTGCCAGGCCTGCTGCAGTGCCGCCAGCTCGGCGTCGCGGCCCACCAGCGGCCGGTCGTGCCGGCGCACCAGGCCGTCCTGGCCGCGCACCGCCACCAGGCGCAGTGCGGGCACCTTGTTCGACTTGCCCTTGAGCGCCAGCGGTTCCACCGGCTCCACCTCGACCGCGTCGCGCACCAGGCGCCAGGTCAGCTCGCCGAGGTAGATCTCGCCCGGCGGCGCCGCCTGCTCCAGGCGCGCGGCCAGGTTCACCGCGTCGCCGGTGGCCAGCTGCTGGTCGGCCGTGGGGTCGTCGTTGGCCACCACCTCGCCGGTGTTGATGCCGGTGCGGTTGGCCAGCGCCACGCCGTAGCGGCCGCCCAGGTCGGCGTTCAGGCGCGCCAGCTCGGTGCGCATGCCCGCGGCGGCGCGCACCGCGCGCAGCGCGTCGTCCTCGTGGGCGCGCGGCAGGCCGAACACGGCCATGATCGCGTCGCCGATGTACTTTTCCACCTTGCCGCCGTGGCGCACGATCTGCGCGGCCATGGCCTCGAAGTAGCGCCCCTTCACCTCGTGCAGCGCCTCGGCGTCCAGGCGCTCGCCCAGCGCGGTGGAGTCCTTCAGGTCGCAGAACACGATGGTCACGGTCTTGCGCACCTCGCGCACCGGCAGCGCAGGCGCAGCCGCGGCCAGCGGCGTACCGCAGTAGCCGCAGAGCCGGAACTTGGGTGGGTTGTCCTCGCCGCAGGACGGGCACGCGACCATGCGGCGCAGTCTAGCGCCGGCCCCGCGCCCCACGGGCGTGCACGAAACTTGCTGTGCTGGTGCATGGACCCGACAGACTCTCCTGCTCCCGCCGCCGGCACGGCCGCCTCGCCGATCCAGGCCTTCGTCGACGCGCTGCACGCGCGCTTTGCCGGCCTGGCCGACGGCAGCGTGGCCGACTACATCCCCGAGCTGGCCAAGGCGGACCCGTCGAAGTTCGGCATCGCCATCGCCACGGTGGACGGCCGCGTCTACGAGGCCGGCGACACGCGCGCGCCGTTCACCATCCAGTCGATCTCCAAGCCGCTGGTGTACGGCGTGGCGCTGGAAGACTGCGGCGCCGAGCGCGTGCGCGCCTGCATCGGCGTGGAACCCAGCGGCGACGCGTTCAATTCCATCAGCCTCGAGGCCGGCACCGGGAGGCCGCTCAACCCGATGATCAATGCCGGCGCCATCGCCACCAGCTCGCTGGTGCAGGGCGCCGACCGCGACGCGCGCCTGGCGCGCGTGGTGGACGCGCTATCGGCCTATGCCGGCCGGCCGCTGTCGATCGACGAGGCGGTGTTCGAGTCCGAGCGCAGCACCGGGCACCGCAACCGCGCCATCGGCCACCTGCTGCGCAATCACGGCATCCTGGCCGACGACCCCGAGCCCG
>Ga0075156_10001363_pt1 | contig 13320 bp, 7 predicted proteins | sample JI81AbrownDNA_FD_70966 | JGI IMG/M metagenome (GOLD analysis project Ga0075156, IMG submission 70966) | Wastewater effluent complex algal communities from Wisconsin, to seasonally profile nutrient transformation and Carbon sequestration -... | ecosystem: Engineered > WWTP > Effluent > Algae...
CTCGATGATGACGGCAACGTCCTCGACGGCCACGGCAACATCGTCGGCATCGACACCTCGGGCATCACTGCCCAGATCAGCGCTGAGCGCCTAGCGCGCCAGAACGCCATCAACTCGCTGCAGACCCAGCTACAGAACGATATCGCCGCCCAGGTCGAGCAGACGCTGTCGACGGCCACCGTGCGCATCAACGCCGCTGTCTCCGTGCTGGAGTCCGCCGACCTCACCGAACGAGGTCAGCGCATCGCAGCGGTCAACGGGCTCAACTCCACGATGGCCAGCATCCAGACCACGCTGACCAACCAGCTCGGCGACATCGCTGCCCAGGTCGCCGCCCACACCGCTGCGCTGCCCACCAAGGCCGACCTCGTCAACGGCGTCGTGCCCACCAGCCAGATCCCCGCACTGAGCCTGGTCACCGCCGTGCCGGTCATCAGCCAGGCCGCCATGCTGGCGCTGACCACCGATCAGGTGCAACCCGGCGACCTCGCGGTGCGCCCGGACGGCAGCTACATGCTGCTCCAGAATCCCCCGAGCACGCTGGCGAACTGGATCAAAATCTCCACCGGTGGCAACGTCACCAGTGTCAACGGCCAGGTAGGCCCGGTCGTGCTCGGGGCCGCAGACGTCGGGGCCATTGCCATCGGCGCGATGATCGACCAGAGCCAGATCACCAATCTGGTCTCGGCACTCGCGGCCAAGGCCTCGGTCTCGTCGGTGAACGGAATCGACACCCGCCTGTCGACGGTGGAGAACGACGCCACCATCGTGCGCACCACCGCCGGACTCATCGCCAAGGCGTTGATGCCCGCCGACACCGTCTTCGTCAACGGCTCCAATCAGCTGGTGAAGAAGAACGGCGACATCATCAGCCTCGGAGGCGGTGGTGGCCCGGTCGACTGGGACAACCTGGTCAACCTTCCGGCCACCTTCCCGCCGACGATCGGTGCCACCGCCGACACCGCTGTCGCGGGCAACGACACGCGACTGACCGACTCCCGCACGCCGACTGCGCACGCCTCCACGCATGCCGCCGCAGGTTCGGACCCCGTCACCATCACCACCGCTCAGGTCACAGGACTCCCGGCCACGCTGACCAACTACGGCAACCGCATCAACACCCTGGAGTCAGGCACCAGCGACCCCGGCGGCGGCGGCGGACCGCCGGTCAAGGCCGCCTGGTTCGACGGCGTGGCCGTCACCGACATCGAGGACCCTGCCGAGTTCCAGGCCGAGATGGTGCTGCAGAAGAGCCCCTTCGGTGAGGCTGTCGACGGGACCTACTACTACAACCCCGTCGGGGCCGACAACGACGAGTGGCTGTTCCCCTACATCACCCCCAACGGGCATCTCAAGCTGGTGCGCTGGGACGAGAACCAGCCCCCGGACCCTGTGCTGGCGACCGCCGCGTCGGTCACCGAGCTCACCGACGACGTCGCGCTCAAGGCCGACGCCGCCGATCTCACCGCGCTCGCGGGCACGGTGGGGACCAAGGCCGACAAGACCTACGTCGACAACGCTGACGCCAGCCTGCAGTCCGCGCTCACCACCGGACTGGCGGGCAAGGCCGCCCAGAGCGATTACCTCGCGCTGCAGACGGCGGTGGCGGGCAAGGCGCTGCAGGCCGACCTCACTGCACTGACCACCGTGGTCAATGGCAAGGCCGCGACCATCGACGTCAATGCTCTGACCACGCGCGTCACCACCGCCGAGGGCCAGATCGCCAACAAGGCCGACGTCGTGGGTGGGCGCGTGCCCAACAACCAGCTGCGCGACGACATTCCGGCCTCCAAGATCTCGGGCCTGCCCGCGCAGTTGACCGGCAAAGCCGACCTCGACGGAGGCACGGGCAAGCTGCTGCTGACCCAGACCCCGCAGAACATCCCGATCGAGTACGTCGCCAACCTGCCCACCACGCTGGCAGGCAAGGCCGACCTGGTGGCGGGCAAGCTGGCCACCAGCCAACTCCCCGCGCTCTCGATCAACGACATCTTCCCGGTGGCCAACCGTGCGGGCATGCTGGCGCTGACCACCGCGCAGGTACAGACCGGCGACATCGCGCTGATCACCGGCACCGCCGACAAGGGCAGCTACTTCTACACCGGCAGCGACCCCAGCCTGTTCTCCAGCTGGACCAAGGCCCCGGCCCCCGACGACCTGGTCTCTTCGGTCAACGGCCAGATCGGCCCTGTGGTGTTGGCAGCCGCCGACGTCAACGCCCGCAGTGCCACCGACCCCATCGGCTCGGGCGACCTTTCGGGGGCTCTGAGCTCGACCATCGCGGGCAAGGCCGACACCAGCACCGTCAACGCCGCGCTGGCCACGAAGCCATCCATCACCGACGTACAGGCCCTGATGAGTCAGGCCGCTAGCCCCCAGCCCGTCGACCTGGTGGCGACGACCAACATCACGCTGGCCAACACTCCGTCCATCGACGGTCAGCTGACGACGATCGGCCAGCGCGTCCTGGCGACAGCACAGAGCTCCTCGATCAACAACGGCGTCTACATCGTCAGCGCGGGCACGTGGAGCCGCGCGGCGGATATGAACGGCCCGACCCCGGCCAATCCGGGGATCGCCGCCACCTACTTCCTGCGCGGCACCGTGCTGATCGCCTCCCAGGGCACCACGCACGCCAACACGGTGTGGATGCAGACCGCCACCTCCGGCCAGGTCGGCGTCTCGCCCAACAACTGGACCAAGGCCCTGACCGCAGGCCCGCCGCTGATCTACACCGCCGCCAACAACTCTGGCCTGGTCATCACCGGTACCGCTGTCGTCGTCAAGAACACCACGGGCATCTCGGTGACCACCGCTGGCGTCGGCGTCGACCACACGCGAGTGCCGTGGGTCTACCGAGGAGACGTCCCTGGCGGTTCCGGGCTCACGTCGGTGACCATCACCCACAACCTCGGCGTCCAGGCCGTGGCCAGCGTGGTGCTCTACGACAAGGTCAGCAATGTCGCCAGCTACATCGGCTGGACCAACGCCACCGCCAACAGCATCACCCTGGACTTTCAGGTCCCGCCCAACAGCGGTCAGTACGCGGTGGTGATCACTGCCTAATGCCAGCCCTCAAGTACGCAGGGCCCCAGCCGGAGGGGCCCAACGACACCGCCACCTTCGAGTACGCCGCGTCCGTGGTCGCGTCGGGGATGAGCGAGCTCGCCGTCAACGATCGCATCAATGCCAACCTGGCAGGCAAGGTGCTCAAGAGCTACGTCGATGCCCAGGACGCATTGCTGGCGACCCCGGCCTACATGAACGCGGGCGACAACACCAAGATCAAGCTCTCCGAACGAGGAGCGGCCAATGGCGTGCTGGACCTCGGCCCGACCGGGCGTGCGCTGCCCGCGCGCTTCAATGTCTCCCCCACCCAGCGCTGGGCCTCGGGCGTCTGGACGCCGAGCGCCTACTCCGGCGCGATCACCGGAATCACCTCGGAGACCACCGTCTATCCGATGACCGTTTCTGACCCCGGCTACGCCTACAAGATTCTGGTGTTCGGCATGGCCGACGCCAACACCAACCTTGACGGCGAGTACCCGATCATTCAGGTTCGCCAGGGCTCAACGTCGGGCACTGTCATCGCTGAGGGTCGGGGTGCAGCAGACAACTACCTGTACACCACGGGCATGAACGGCGGCGACGACTTCGAGCGCGTCGACCTCGACTACATCGGCACCTCGCTGTGGCAGACGTCGTACAGCGTAGGAAGCACCGGGCGTGGATACGATGCCATTCCCCAAGGCCACGAGGCCGAGTGGCAAGTCACCGGAGCTCAGACCGGGCAAGCACTGCATCGCAGGATCCATCCTGCGGATCGATACACCGACGGCAACGATCAGATGGTCACCCTGACCCAGGGCATCATTCCCAGCCAGACCCAGTTCTTCGGCGAGCTCCCGGTCACATACGTGATCTGTCGGATGAGCGAGGACTTCCAGAACATGGTCCTGCTGGCGATTTGTGGCGATGACGGAGGGCACCGCCTACGCTGGTATCGCCATCGCAATGGCAACTCAGATCAGGTCGGTCCGACGGTCGCAATCACCCAGGGCCCGGGCGTGAAGTGGGCAGTGGGAGCCCAGGGCACCACCTACACGGCGTATCGCAACAACGCCCCCGTCTCTTCGTGGCCCGACACCGGAGGGGAAAGCCTCATCGGCTCCACCACCAGGGGCTGGGGCTGGGGGCACCAGGCCGGGTATCGAAATTTCCCGGCCAACACACAGTCGCGCCCGGCCTCGGTGGCCTCGGTGCGCGTCAGCGATCACCCCACGCTGCAGGCCAGTGCGGGGGTCAACATCTTCCCCGTGAACTTCGCCAGCCAAGGCGTGCACACCGGCCCCACGCAGCTGTTCGTGCGGGCGAACCGATCGGGCGGTGCAGCCTCGGTCGGCGTCTCCGCGTTCAATCCCAAGCTTGTGGCCTACACGGTTCCGGCGTAAGGAGGTCTGGTGCCAGGATTGCAGTACGTGGGCCGCAGCTTCCCCAGCAGCGACCTCGTCATCGCCAACAAGTCCTTCGTGGACACCTACTGGGATTCGGTCAAGGTCTCCCAGGAGTACATCGACGCCAACATGACCGCGCTGGTCGGCACCCTCACCGACCAGGCCTACGTCGACAGCCGCGACGCCACGAAGGCCACCAAGGTCTACGTCGACACCCAGGACGCGCTCTACACCCCCGCCGTGCAGCGCGACGTACCCAACGGCGTGGCCCCGCTCAACGCCGCCGTCCAGGTGCCTGCCGCCAACATCCCGGCGGGAATCCTCACCGATCGGGTGCCGATCCCCTTCCCCGCGCCGACGATGCTGATCACCGGCCCCCGCGTCGTGCAGGACCCGGGCAACTCCCAGGAGTACCTCGCGGCCACCATCGACATCCCCGACCCGGGCTACCCCTACATCCCCTGGGTATTCGGCCAGGTGATGGGCGCGGGCTCCAACGAGAACGATCCGGGCGACGGCGTGGGCCTGGGCGTCTATGGTCAAGCTGTGGTGTTCGACTCCAACAACGACATCTGGGCGCGCGCGGCCACCGCGAGCAACTTCCAGCAGCAGGGCTTCCCGCTCTACCCCTGGGCCCTGGCCGGGGCGACACCGAAGACGATCAGCGGACCCACCCAGCTCTCGCTGTATCTGAGCCTGTTCAGTCGCTCAGCCGACGTCGACTTCAACGACGGCTACACCTTCACCAACACCGGCCTCGTGTTCGGGGGCCTCGTCATGCCGGGGATGACGTAATGGCAGGCCTCCAGATTCTGAGCACCCGTCCCGAAGACGACGAGGACATGCCGACCCAGCGCGCGGTGATGGACATTCTGGACACCGGCACCACGCGGTCCTACACGCTGGATCGCATCGCCACCATCGGGGCGAACTACGCGACGCTGAACTACGTCAACGCCGCCGACAACGGCTTCGTCACGCCGAGTACCGTCAACACCGCCGACGAGCTCAACATCCCGGTCGCGGCCAAGGGCGCACCCAACGGGATCGGCACCCTGGACAGCAGCGGCGACCTGCTGCTCAGCCAGTGCCCCAACCTGGGCATCGGGTTCCTCAAGGGCCCCTACGGCGTCACGAGCCAGATCACCGCCGACACCACGACCTCCAGCCAGACGCTGCTCGCCCAGATCGATCTGGGTTCCTCGGGCACGGCGGTCACCTTCAAGCCGCTGTGCTTCGCCACGGTGTTCGTCCAGCAGTCGATCGCCTCGGCCCGCGCGGTGCTGGAGATGCGCATCGGCACCAACCTGCAGACCACCTACGCCACCCAGACCCTGGTGGCCTCGGGGTACGGTCGCGGCGGCTACATCGACTTCCAGCCCATCAGCCTCGGGCCCGCCGGGGCCACCACCGCCATGTCGGCCAGCGCGGGCTACTCGCCCTCCACGCACTGGGTGCTCTCGCTGTGGCTGACCTCCAGCGGTGGCCAGTCGCTGGTGCGCCTGAACAACATCCTGACCTGCTCGGCTTATTTATTGCGGACTATTCAATGACTCCGGCGACGAGCGTCGTATTCGCGCTGGCGCTTAAGTCGGCAGGTCCGGCAAACGCGCTGCCCGCCTCGAATTTCGAGGTTGCTCCCAGAGAACGGGTGGTCTTGTTTGCACCGAGTCTTTCGAGACATGGGGTGGGTGCCGTGAGTGACGGCGTCCAGGCTGTTTTGTGTGGGTGTCCCCCAATACAAATTGCCCAGCGAGCAGTTAGCTGGGTTACCGTCGCGGTGAAGGCCATGGAGGCCCGCCGGTCGAAGCCCGACAAAGGATTCCAGGACCATCAGATGGATTCGACGTTTGATCCGTCGACCGTGGCGAGTGCCGTCCTCTCGAATGATGGGCAGGTTGACGTAGGGATAACCCTTGGTCCCAATCTGCGGAGAAAGAAGTTGTCCGGGGAAGAACTTCGTGTATGCGGCGGTGACAATCGTTCGGTCCAGCGACCGACAGTGGCCCTCGTCGCTAATCTCGTATTCGCCCTCGTTGCCTACCACGGGGAGCCACATCTCATGAGCCTACCTGTAGGGACCGTCCAGTGAGCCGGGGCATCGAGCGTCATGGCAGCCAGGCCGCGCGTCAGGCCGCCTTCGGGACGCGGTTCTACCACGAGGACGACTTCCGGCCCGGCGGCGATCCGGGTACGCCGGTCGTCGTGGGTCTCGACGGCAGCCACCAGACCCTGCAGGAGTTCGTTCACGGCACCCGCGAGGCCAGGGGCGGGCCCCAGGCCAAGCAGAAGTGCGAGTACTGCGCTGAGCAGGCCACCCAGTCCATCCTGCATTCCGAGGGGATGGCCTACACGCCGGTCTGCGACAAGCACCTGGGTAAGGGCACCGACGCCGCCGAGCACTGCACTCCCGACGGCACTCGCGACCCTTCCAACATCGTGCGCATCGAGAAGATCGGCGCTGGTCGCTGGGGCCCGGACCACTACCAGCGCACCGACGCTCACGACCTGGTCGACTACGACCCCGGCTACGCCCGCTCCGAGCTGCGCCCCGAGGACCTCGACCAGACCCCGATCCGGCCCGGGCCTTGGTACCACGTCACCCGCAGCCCCGGCGTGAAGCCTGGCACCATCCTGGACCCCGAGCAGCCCAACAGCTTCAACTACCACACCGAGGAGCTCAGCCCCCGGGATCGCTGGGTCTTCATGCACCACGACCCCGAGGCCGCCGCCATCTACGGCGACAACGTCTGGGAGGTCGAGCCCCAGGGCGACGGGCCCTACGCCTACAACGGCGAGGACAAGGCCTGGACCGACGGCTGGGTCGCGCCCAAGGCCAAGGTGCTGCGCAAGTACACCCCGCCCAAGCCGACCGACGATCCGGGCGTGATGAGCTTCGCCGAGGCCATGGAGCGGATGGGTCGCCTGGAGCGACTGGCTGCCCTGCCGCCGAACTTGCAGATCAAGTACCACCCAGACTACTCGACCGTCCCCAAGGGCAAGGACGGTTCTTCGCCCTGGATGCCGCCCGTGGCGGTCGCCGAGATGGACGGCAGTCCCGTGGGGTACCTGGAGTGGTTCCCCACCAACGATGACAGCCCCACCGCCAATGGCGGGGAGGTCTCGATGGTGCGCGTCGAGCCCAATTTTCGACGTCAGGGCATTGGCACCGCTCTTTGGGACTGGGTCAAGGAAAACGTCGAGCCGGAGCTCCGACACTCTGACATGCAGTCCACAGAGGGCTATGACTGGGCTACGGCGGTGGATGCGCGTCAGGCCAGCCAGCGCACCGCCATGCCCGCGCCGGGCCCGATCTATCGAGGCCTGACCCTGGATCTCTCGGCACCCGAGGGCACCTTCGGCGCAGCCAGTCCGAAGATCCGCGAGCTGCTCAAGACCCACGGCCCCGAGGCCCCCGAGTTCATCGAAGAGCTGCTGCGCAACGGCACCGGCTCCTACTGGACTCGGGACAAGGGCATCGCCGAGAGCATCAACCAGACCATGGGCGACGGTCTGCAGGTCGTCATGAACGCTGACTGGGACGGCAACGACGCCCAGCCGCTGCACAACGAGAACCTGCGCAAGCTGCCCGACTCCTGGGGCGACATGTCCCTGCTGGCACCGCAGGAGAACGCGGTCAGCGAGTTCAACCTCAAGCCCGGCAAGGAGCTGCCGGTCAAGAGCATCCGGGTGCGCCGCAAGGGCGAGCCGTCCTGGCGCGAGATCCTGCGTCAGCCGGTCCGGGCCCGCACAGGGGCGCGCAACACCGTGCACGTCGCGCTACCCAACCCCACCGTCGAGCGCTCCATAGCCCTGGCCATGCTGTCGCTCGACCAGCTCATGCGTTTGGCGACCACAGTGAAGGGACCTGATCATGGCTAGAGCAGCAGTCACCGAGAACGGATGGCCGTCCGTCTGGCGCGACGCCTGCGAGACGATCCTGGTGCCCGGCACCAAGGCGGTCCGAATCGAGCTATTGCGCGGCGACGCCGCCATCGTGCTCGCAGGCTTCATGGCCTGGATCCATCGCAACGTGCGCAACATCGAGCCCATCGACGGACACCGCAACTGGTGGGGCCACGACAACACCAGCAACAACGCGGTGTCCAATTCCAACCACTACTCGGGCACCTGCTTCGACTTCTGCGCCGACGAACTGCCCTGGCAGCGCAAGGTCATGCCCCAGAACCAGATCGAGATCATGGAGCGAGGCCTGGCGCTGTGGGAGGGCCTGCTGTACTGGGGCCGCTGGTGGAACCGCGTGGACGAGATGCACGTGCAGCTCGCGGGCGGCACCTACAACAACCCCAAGCTCAAGGAGTTCGCCAACCGCCTACGCAACGGCTACCTCGGTATCTTCGGGCCGCCGGACCCCAACGCCTTCCCGCTGCCACCCGGGTACTACTACGGCCCGCTGGAGGGCCCGATCGAATCCATCTCCGGCGAGCACCGCTCTGACAGCCAGGCCGCCAAGGACGGGCTCGGTCGCTGGCAGGCCGCCCTCGGGCTGCCGGTCACCAAGAAGTGGAACGACGGCGTCACACCGCGCGCGGCCACCTTCCTGCAGAAGGTCAAGGGATGGCCACCCAACCCGCTGTTCGGTCACGGTGGTGTCTACGTGGGCGAGTGGGACGCGGTCATCAAGCAGGGCTGGCGACTGCCCGCCGACTGGGACAAGAACCCGTCCTCACCAGTGAGTTTCGTGACCAAGTGGGGCGACTACAGCCAGTACCAGTCCGCGCTGCTCAACGACAGCTACCCCTACCCGGTCATTTCTTTCCGGTGCTCGGTTGCCGATAGCAGCCGAAAGGATGCCGGAAGCCCGACCGGCAAGGCCGGGATGGACCACAAGTGGCTGGAGAACAGCTCGCGGGCGCGCCAGCTGGTGGCCTCGGGCAAGCTCAAGAAGATCATCGCCTACCACTTCTGGGTGCCCGGCGCGGACAACTGGGGCACCTGCCGTGACGCTCTGGAGCGGGCCGGGGGCGTCTACCCCGAGCTGGCTATCATGCTCGACCTGGAGTCGGCGCGCGGGAAGTGGGACGTGCGTGGGGATCAGAGCACTGGCGTGCTCGATTTCCTGCAGAAGGCCAAGGACTACCTGGTCAACCCCGACGGCGTGTGCCTCTACATCAACTTCAACGCCGACCCCGATCTCATGCCCGTCGATCGGATCCCGCCCGGGCTGAAGCTGATCGTGCCGCGCTACGCCGGGCCCGACAACCCGCCGGTGGTGCCCGCCGGGGTCACGGTGTTCGGGCACCAGTACTCCGACAAGGAGAACACCCCGCCCTTCGGGCCGACCGACATCAACCAGGCCCGGATTCCGCTGGATCAGTTCCTCGCCGCGTGGGGCGTCAACGGCAAAAAGCAAGACGACACGCCGGTCGACACCTCCGATCGTGCGCTCATCACCGTGATTCGTGCCCAGTTCGGCTGAGAAGAAGTGAAGGAGCTAACCCATGGCTGAGAACGACCAAGACCTGGCCGCCATCGTCCGCGAGCTCGCGGCGACGAAGACGACCCCCATCACCGCTGTCGGCGTCGACAAGCCGGTGACGCTGCGCGCCGCCATCTCCAACGTCTACTGGAAGGCGTCTTCGGTCCTCAAGCTGACCGGACGCCCCCGGGACCCTCGCGTCGGCGACGATCAGTTCGGCCACATCCTGAGCTTGCGCGCCGAGGTGCTGGTCCTGCGCACCCTGGTCACCGCGATGGCCCGAAAGCAAGGCCTCGACGTCGACAAGCTCGTTGCAGACACCTTGGAGGCGATCCAATGACCCGACCCCCGCTGCCCTGGGAGTTCCCCAGCGAGCCGGAGCCACCGCAGTCCGTCGCCATCGGATCGCCGACGCCCGAAGAGCTGGATGTGAAGCGCGAGCCCGTGCCGCTACCGCCGTCGCTGGGCGGCCCTGACATCCAGGTCGACTTCACTCCGGCGGTTGAGGCCGCCACCAACGTTGCCCAGGCCGTGGTGCAGAGCCAGCTGTCCGGGCAGCCCGTCGAGGTCTACACCACCACCGAGGGTGGGAAGGCCATCCGGCTCACCGACGCGCGTGACCGCGCGGTGCGCACCCTGCTGCAGAATCTGATCATCGACACGCTCGTCGCGCTGATCGCGATCCTGCCGCACTTCGTGGGCCTGGACTTCTCGGAGCGCGCGTCCTGGGGCATCGTCGGCCTCTCGGTGGTCAAGACCGTCCTGGCGACCGCTGTCTCCTACATCAGTCGACTGACCGTCCCGCCGAGCATCCCCACGCCGCTGGACACCTCGATCGGCGTCATCCAACCGCTGCCCCATGCTAAGAGCTGACCAGCAGAAACACCTCCTCGACCAGGAGTTCAATCCGATCGAGGTGTTCCGGGCGGGGATCCGGCGCGCCAAGCCGTGGGACTCGATCATCGACTTCGCCACGCACCGCAGCTACTGCGGCAAGCGGCTCTATCCACGTCAGCGCACGCTGCTCAAGCTGATCAAGCTCGAAGTCGAGAACTTCTCCGATTACGACCACGCGGTGATCGAGGAGTGGACCCGGGGCTTCCAGCAGCGCCAGCCCGAGGGCGTGCAGCCCGACGTCATGGATCGCATTGCCCACCTGAAGGCGCGGGGCTACAACCACTTCCCGCACGTCGAGGCCATCCTCGGACGACGTGGCTCCAAGGGCATCACCGGCGGCGTGCTCGGTGCCGAGCGCATGGCCTACATGTTCAGCCTGGGCGACTGGCAGGCGCACTACGATGTCGATCCGGGCGCGGACGGCTACCTCACCGTCGTCGCGACCAACATGACCCAGGCTATGCGCTTCCAGTTCAACGACATCCGGCGCACCGTGGAGAAGTGCCGCTACCTGCAGCCGCATATCTCGACGTCCAAGGACGGGTTCCTCTCGATCCGCACCGCCGCCGATCGCGCGCGCCTGGCCGAGATGAAGATCGCCAAGATCCCGATCGAGCGCGAGATCGCCACCCTGCGCGCCATCGCGATGAGCTCCAACTCGGCATCCGGTCGTGGTGGTGCCAGCTATTGCTTGGACCCGGAGACCCCGGTCTTGACCGCTGACCTACGTTGGGTGCCGATTAGGGGCGTCCAGCCAGGCGACGAGCTCGTTGGCGTTGATGAGGTGGGAGAGTCCGGCACTTATCGCAAGGTCCGGACCACGGTGGTTGAAGAGAAGTGGTCGACGCACCAGAAGGCCTATCGGCTGACGTTCGATGATGGACGATCGGTGACGTGTTCAGCTAATCATCGGTGGTTGATTCGGGCGTCCAGCACCGGCAGTAACTACAAGTGGCAGCCAACCAGAGGCAAGAGTGCCTATCACGGGATCAAGGTGGGATCGCAGATCGTTCAGCTGGTGGAGCCCTGGGAGGCGGACAATACTCGGGAGGCGGGCTACCTTGCGGGGGCCTACGACGGAGAAGGGCACGTCTCGAATCTGACGGGCGTCAACGTGTTCTTCTCTCAGAACCCGGGCCCCGTGCTGGATGAGGTCATGTCGATCATGAAAGAGAAGGGCTTTCATCCCCAGCCCGCTAACACGGTGGCGTACCACAACGACCCTGAGACGAAGGCGTGTCAGTCCTGGGCCATTCGAGGTCAGGCCGAGTGTCTACGACTCCTCGGCCAGATCAGGCCGGTTCGCCTGTTGGCCAAGCGACCCTGGGAGGGAGTGTCGATTCGGGGCAAGGGTGCGAAGCATTATCAGCAGGCCGACCATATTCGCACCGTGGTGGCGATCGAGGAACTCCCTGAACAGGAACTGATCGACATTCAGACGTCGACAAAGACGTTTATTGCAAATGGTCTGGTTTCTCATAATTGTATGTTCTACGACGAATTTGCGCATATGATTCAGGGAACGGGCGGAAAGCAAAGCTCCGAAGAGGTTTATGCAGCTTACCAGCCTTCGCTGGATCAGTTTCATGAAGACAGTCTAACTTTCGTGCCATCGTCGCCATACACACAGGTAGGGCAGTTCTACGACCTCTATCTTCAGGGCACTGCGCTGATGCCAGTGTATGAAGAAAGAATGGGCCGTGCAGTCATAAAAGAAATGTCTGGCAAAGAACTTGGAATGACCGAGGACGATGTCGAGGAGTCCATTTCCAAGTACACCGCCAACCCGGAAATGCTGGTCATCCAGCTCCCCTCCTGGGCCCTGTACAAGGACTGGGAGATCAGCCACACCATGGACGTCCAGAACCGTCCGCTGCGCACCGGCGTCAAGCCGGGGCCGACCTTCCGGGGCGCGATCCAGCTGCCGCCCGAGGAGAGCGACCGCATGCGGTTGCTGGAGATGACCAACCCCGAGAAGTTCAAGGTCGAGCGCCGCGCACAGTTTGCCAGCGTCATCGACGCCTACCTCGACCCCCAGCGCGTCGACCAGATGTTCCTGCCGCCGTTCGTCACCCGGCGCGACGACGACAACAAGATCGTCCGGCGCTCGTGGCAGGGCCCGGTGCAGCCCCAGGACTACGGTCGCTTCGATCGCACCTACATCGCGCACGCCGACCCGGGCCGGACAAATGCGAATTTCGCATTTGCCATTGCTCACGTCGAGGACGCCCCGCCCGACGAGCACGGCGAGATCTGGCCGCACGTGATCTTCGACTACCTGCGGGTTTGGAAGCCCGTGGACTTCGATGAGCACACGATCGACTACGTGGTCGTCGGCGAAGAGCTCCACGACATCCTCAATCGATTTCGCTCGACGGAGAAGCTCAGCTTCGATCAGTGGAACTCTGCGGGTTTTATTGCCCAGCTACGACAGGCCTATAGCCCGGCTATACGCATCGTGGAAGAGCCCTTCAGCGAGAAGGTCAACATCAAGCGCTGCGAGATGTTCAAGAGCGCGATCAACCTCGG
>Ga0075156_10001364_pt1 | contig 13302 bp, 11 predicted proteins | sample JI81AbrownDNA_FD_70966 | JGI IMG/M metagenome (GOLD analysis project Ga0075156, IMG submission 70966) | Wastewater effluent complex algal communities from Wisconsin, to seasonally profile nutrient transformation and Carbon sequestration -... | ecosystem: Engineered > WWTP > Effluent > Algae...
ATTCGCAGTAACCAGAAACTCCACGGCTTCCAGACCGCTTGCAGCCCCCTCCTCCACCGGCTTGAGGGCGATGTCGAAGCAAGCCCCCGACATGGCCAGGGATTGCATCGCCTCTGTAACCGCCGACGACAAATCGGCCGCGATCTTGCGGCGCGCTTCCGACAAGGCCACGGCCGGCTTCATGTAGGCCTGCCGGGCCAGCGCCTCATCTCGAGCCAGCGCCGCCGGATCGGACTGACGCGTGAGGCGCTCCAGACGGCCCACACTCTCAGCCAGAACGTCAGGCAGCCGCTCGGGTGCGACCCGATACTTGCGGGCCATTCCTGTAATAGCCTGGATGCGTTGATCAATCTCGCCGAGACGCTGCGGATCCAGATCAAGCCGATCCCGGTAGCGACGCATTGCGTGGATAGCCTCGTCGAGCTGGATGCTCGCGCTGCCCAGCAGCTCCTGCACATCGGCCAGCTGGCCGTCGTGTGCCGCCATTTCGGCAACCCGGCCCAGCAGCCGGTCCAACTGGGGGGCCACGGCGTACTCACCCTCGGCGAGCCCTTCAAGCACCTCTGCCCCGCCTTCGATGAGGCTCGCCGCATGGGCCAACCGCGCCTGCTCCTGATTCAGGGAACGCCAATCATCAAGATCGAACGCCAGCTCATTGAGCTCGCTCACCTGCCAGCCCAGCAGCTCCCGCTCCCGTTCGGAGGACGATGCATCCTCTTCTGCCAGCTCCCTGGCACGTCGCAGGGCAGACCAATTGCGGTAACACTCCGAAACTTCCCGCGCCAGGACCTGCAGACCTCCGTGCGCATCCACCAAGGCCAGCTGAGCATCCCCACGCAGAAGTGCATGGTGGGCATGCTGACCGTGAATATCCGCAAGCAGCTCTCCCGCCATGCGCAACTGGCTCAAAACCACCGGCGTTCCATTCAGCCACGCCTTGGATCGCCCACCGCTCTCGATCACCCTGCGCAGCAGTACGACATCGTCCTCCCCACCCAGCGTCTGCTCGACCAACCAGTTGCGCAGAGGGCCGTCCGCCGGAACATCGAACTCGGCAACGATCTCGGCCTTTGCACATCCGGTACGAACAACACCTGCCTCCGCCTTGCCCCCCAGAGCGAGCCCGAGCGCATCAAGGAGAATGGACTTGCCGGCACCTGTTTCACCGGTTAACGCCCCAAAACCGGCTCCAAAATCCAGCTCGAGCTGGTCGACAATGACAAAGTCACGAATGGTGAGATGGCGCAGCATGGGAAGAAAACGACGGAAAAAGGGCGAAAAAATCAGCTGTGGCGGGGGGTTGAACTCCAATGCAACTTTTCGCGCAGCATCGCGAAGTAGCTGTAGCCAACCGGATGAAGCAGACGCACCCTGTGGGGCGAGCGGGTGATCCGAACAGAATCGCCGGCCCGCGTGTCATAACGGGTCTGCCCATCAAAATGGACCCGTGAATCGTGGGGTGGGAGCAGGACGATCTCTATCTGGCAGCGATCGGGCAAGGTGATCGGGCGCGCAGTCAGCGTATGCGGGCACATGGGCACCAGAGCGATCCCATCAACGCTGGGGTGAAGAATTGGCCCGTTTGCCGAAAGGGCGTAGGCCGTGGAGCCCGTCGGCGTCGAGATGATCATGCCGTCGGAGCGCTGGGTGTAGACAAACTCACCATCAATGCGGAGATCGAACTCGATCATCCGCCCGAGATCGCCCTTGTTAACCACCACATCGTTCAGGGCGACGGTATGAAAAACCCGCTGACCATTACGCAGGACTTCTGCATCCAGCAGCACCCGGCTTTCCTCGGTGAAGCGCCCCTCCAGAATCTCGCCGACCTTCTCGAGCGCAACTTCACGGGAGATATCGGTCAGAAAGCCCAGACGCCCCTGATTGACGCCAACCAGAGGCACATTGAACTCCGCCAGCCGACAGGCGCTATTGAGCAGGGAGCCATCACCACCAAGAACAATGGCGAGATCGGCACGGCCACCGATTTCCTCATAACTGGCCACAGTGAAACCAGCCGTCAAACCGGTTGAACTTGCGGTACCCTGTTCAATCAGAACACTGAGCCCAAGGCCTCTCAGATAACTGGCCAGGCGAAGTACTGCTTCCGCCACTTCCGGGCTCTGATACTTGCCTATCAGCGCTATTGTCTTGAACTCGCAGGTCATGGATTTGATTAAACCACATTCTTCCCCGGCGCCGCAGTTCGCCACGGCAAAACTCCGGGCCAGCCTGCTGCCGGTGCTTCTCACGGCAGTCGCCCTTCCTTAGAATCAGGGCGTCCTCCAAAACCCATGACCATGACCAGCCTTGACCAACGCTCGCAAGTCCTGCTCAAGACCCTTGTAGAGCACTACATCACCGACGGACAACCCGTAGGCTCGCGCGCGCTGTCACGACACTCGGGGCTCAAGCTGTCGCCGGCCACCGTGCGCAATGTGATGTCCGACCTCGAGGAGCTGGGCTTTATCGCCAGCCCCCACACATCTGCCGGACGAATCCCCACTGCGCGGGGTTATCGCTTCTTCGTGGACAGCCTGCTCACCGTCCAGCCCCTCGGTATCGGCCAGTTGCAGGAGATCAAGGGACACATTCAGCCCGGAGAGCCCCAACGCGTCATCAACGCAGCTTCCCAGATGCTCTCCGGCCTGACGCACTTCGCCGGGGTTGTCATCTCCCCAAAACAGGATGCCATCAAGATCCGCCAGATCGAGTTCGTCAGTCTGTCCGACACCCGGGTTCTGCTGATTCTGGTTACCACTACCGGAGATGTGCAGAACCGCATCCTGTTCACCAAGCGCCCGTATTCGCCTTCCGAGCTGGTGAGCGCAGCCAACTACCTGAACCAACACTTCGCAGGGCTCGCCTTCCAGGAAATACGCGCCCGCATCCAGGACGAGCTCAAGCAGCTGCGCTCCGACATGACCGAACTGATGAGTGCAGCCGTCGAGGCCGGCAGCGAGGCACTGGAAGAAACACAGAGCACCTACGTCATCACGGGAGAGACCAATCTCCTTGATGCAGAAGATTTGTCCTCGAACATGGCGCGCCTGCGAGAACTGTTCAAACTCTTCGAACAGAAGACTGGCCTGATGCAGCTGATGGACATTTCCAACAGGGCCAAAGGCGTGCAGATCTTCATCGGCGGAGAAAGCGGCCTCAGCCCGCTGGACGATTGCAGTGTCGTTACCGCCCCATACCAGGTCGACGGGCAGGTGGTCGGTTCGGTTGGCGTCATCGGGCCTACTCGCATGGCCTATGAACGCGTGATCCCCATTGTGGATGTCACTGCCCGCCTCCTGACCAGCGCCCTCTCCGGCCAGAACAACTAGAAAGCGTTTCCCCATGACCCGATTCTGGCAAGAGCCAGCGTACGTCCACGGCACGCCGCCGAAGACGGGCGTTCTGCTGGTTAATCTCGGCACGCCGGCCGCCCCTACAGCAGCGGCCCTCCGCCCCTACCTGGCTCAATTTCTGTCCGACCCCCGCGTCGTCGAGATCCCCCGGCTGATCTGGTGGCCGATTCTCCACGGGATCATCCTGCGTACCCGCCCGGCCAAATCGGCGAAGAAATACGCCAGTGTGTGGACCGATGAAGGCTCCCCCCTCAAGGCCCATACCGAAAAACAGGCCAAGTTGCTGGCGGGCTTCCTAACCAACGCAGGACAGCACGACCTGATGATCAGTTGGGCCATGCGTTACGGCGCGCCCTCCATCCGCAGCCGCCTGGATGAAATGCGCGCAGCAGGCTGCACGCGTATCCTGGTGATCCCGCTCTACCCCCAGTTCGCAGCGAGCACCTCGGCGACCGTCATCGACGAAGTTGCCGATTGCCTGCGTCACTGGCGCAATCTGCCGGAAATAAGATACATCCGCAGCTTCGGCGACGACCCGGGATACATCCAGGCTCTGGCCGCCTCGGTGAGGGCACACTGGCAGCGCAACGGCCAGGCCGACAAACTGGTCTTGAGCTTCCATGGCATACCACGCCGCTCCCTTGACCTCGGCGACCCCTATCACTGTGAATGCTACAAGACCGCCCGCCTGCTCGGCGAAGCTCTGAAACTGCCTGCGGAACGCTTGCTGGTGAGCTTCCAGTCACGCTTCGGCAAAGCCGAGTGGTTACAGCCCTACACCCAGCCGAGTCTGGAATCTCTGGCAAGGCAGGGCACACGCTCCGTGGACGTGATGTGCCCCGGCTTCGTGTCAGACTGCCTGGAAACGCTGGAAGAGATCAACATGGAATGCCGTGAGGCCTTCCTTCATGCTGGCGGGGAGCGCTTCGGCTACATTCCCTGCCTTAACGAAGACGAAGACTGGATCAAGGCGTTGATGGCGCTCTCCTTGACCCATCTGGGCAACTGGCTGACCGACCCGCGCCCCAACGCAGCGACCCTCGCACGCCAACGCACCCTTGCCAGCGCGCTCGGCGCAGACAACTGAAACCGACCACGAAAGCCCCTGCCGGAGGCGGGCACCCATGAGACTCATACTCCGCTGGATACTCAATGCCGTAGCATTGATGCTGATTCCCGAAGTGCTGACCAGCATCACCGTAGACAGCTACACCGCGGCGCTTCTGAGCGCCCTGTTGCTGGGATTTGTGAACGCGATCATCAGGCCGCTTCTTATCCTGATCACCCTGCCGATCACCATTCTCACGCTCGGCCTGTTTACCTTGGTGATCAACGCCTTGATGTTCTGGTCAGTATCAGGTCTGGTACAGGGTTTCGTTGTGCCGGACTTCTGGACGGCATTCTGGGGAGCGCTGCTTTACAGCATCCTGACCTGGATGGTCAGCCTTGCCCTGAGTGACAAGGACTGACCCGAGACTGTTGCGCCGGACTCAACTGCCGGCCATTACCTGCGGACTGCGGCGACGGGGGGTTCGGCGCCGGACGGCACCAGGATCGAAAGCACCGACGAGTTTACCCAAAGCGGCAGAGCGGGCATCCATGGCCATCCGGAAGGCGCCATCCTCACCGTACTTCTTGACCGAAAACTTGACCCGCTTGCGCCGCCCATCCGGCAAGGGCCACGAGGCCACCCAGAACCAGCGCTGCTTTTCCTCGGGCAGATCGCGGGTTTCGGACGCGCAATATCGGCATACGCCCACCACACCCGATCGATTGTTCTTCTTGACGATGTTGGAATACTCCTGCATCGACAAGGGGGGGTGCTCCGCGATGATCTGATCCCGATACTCCTTGGCCGCAACAAAGGAGCGCTGTTTCCCGCCGAACACACCGTCGCTGAAGTGCTTGCGATAGATCACGCCACGACGCTGGATGGTCACGAGCCATCCGTGAGTCCGGCTGGTCTCGTTGTCGACCCGGCTGATTCCATAAGTGCTGCCTCGGCTCACAAGCCACCTCCTGTCCGATCCGCGAAGACATCGCGGCTTCAGGGAGGATTTCGGCCGGTTTCGTGGAAACTTTAGAGCGTCGCTACGTGCCCAGGTCCAGGTGCGTCAAAAGACCTCACCCCTTGAAAGAAAGGTATCTGTGCCCCACATAAGCAACTGGATCTTCTGAGAAACAGCCATGACCGACGACCTGCTTGTCCCCTGCCCCCACTGCGATGCAATCAATCGCATTCCGGCCACGCGGCTTCACGATCACGGCAGTTGTGGGCGCTGCAAAAAAGCGCTCTTCGAAGGGCGTCCGGTGGAACTGAACGCCACCAACTTCGAAACGCACGCCGTGCGTGGCGACCTGCCTCTATTGGTGGATTTCTGGGCTCCCTGGTGCGGGCCATGCAAGACCATGGCTCCGGCATTTTCTGCAGCCGCCGCAACGCTGGAGCCCTTGTTTCGACTGGGAAAACTCAATACTGAAGAGCTTGGAGAGATCGCGGCACGATTCTCCATCCGCAGCATCCCAACGCTGGTACTGATCCATCGGGGCAAGGAGCTGGCCCGGCAGTCTGGCGCCATGAGCAGTACAGATATCGTGCGGTGGGCACGGGCCCATTCGGCATGACGGGGCCTGCCGCGCACGCCTGACGCTTAATTGTCGACGAGCTGCAACTCCATGCCAAAACCACTCACGGTGATGCGCTCTGCAGGTGGCCCATCCTTGGCGAGTTCCCGATAAGCCTGACCCAGGCGGCGGGCAACAATAGTCACCAGGCGGGATCTGAACGCATCCTGACACTCATCCGTTGCCAGAGACAGGGCCGAGGGGTTGATCTCAAGGTACACCGTCCCTGTCGTGGCAACCGCGGTGCAGCTATGCCGATGCTCCTGCTGATCAAGGAAGGCCAGCTCGCCGAACACCTCGCCATAGGCCAGCTCGCAAACCCTGTGTCCGTCCACTGACATCTCGACCCGCCCTTCGACGATGATACCGAAGCGCTGGTCCGAATCCCCCTCCCGGATCAGTAGGGTGTTTGCGTCCACCTTGCGCCACCGCGAGATGCGCAGGATCTCCCAGATCTCCACGTCCTCGAACTCCGTGAAGAAGGGCATCTTGCGCAATATGGAATAGCGAGTGCTATCCACCGGCACCGAATTGTCGTCAAGTATCTTGTACCGAACAGCCGAAAGATCCTTGGCAAAGTCGGCACCGTTCTTGTAGCGCGAGTACAGATCCTTCTCGAGGGCCCGGCGGATCACACCATCAAGCTGCTCAGGAAGCTCGGAATTGATCTGGGAAACCTGGGGTGGCTCGGTGTTGATGATCTTGTAGATGAGCTGGGCGGGGTTCTTCGCCCTGAACGGAAGACGGCCCGTGAGCATATGGAAGAGAACGACGCCCAGGGAAAACAGGTCAGTCTTCTGGTTGAGCGGATACCCCTTGATCTGCTCCGGACTCATATAGGCCGGCGAGCCCACGCCCATGATGAAGGTCGAATCTGATGCACTCTTCTTGCTGATGTTGAGCGCCAGGCCGAAGTCGGTGATCTTCACGTTGTCCTGCTCATCCACCAGGATGTTCGCCGGCTTGATGTCACGGTGCACGATCCCCTGCCGGTAGGCGTAATCCAGGGCCATCGCACATTTGAAGATCATGCCGATCACCCGATGAAGGGGAAGCAGATTCTGGAAAGTGCAGTACTGTTCCAAGGTTGTCCCCGGAAAGTACTCCATCACGATGTATGCGTAATCCTTCTCAACCGTGGTGTCGAAGATTTTGATGATGTTGGGGTGATCCAGGCGGCTCGACACGTCGCGCTCGGCGCGGAGGAGCTTCATCAGGCGACGATTCCATTTGGCTTCGTCCTTCGCCTTGTCATCAAAGCGAACCAACTTGAGGGCCACGGGATCGGGGTACTGGGGGTGCTCGGCAAGATAAACCGTAGCCGTGGCACCGCGGCCGACCTCTCGGATCAGCTTGTACTTTCCGATTTTATCAGGTGTATTTTCCATACCCGCCCTGCACCGCAGAGATTGCAACGATGACCGGACCGCGCCGGGACAATTGGATTTTACACGGCACACGGGAACTTTCCCGCTTCAACAGCCGAGCCCTCTTGAAATCTTATCCTGCGCCCCCAGCTAGTACGAGTCAAAAAAAGGAGCCGTTACCCATGCAAGACCAAGATCCCACCCTGGGCACCGAAGGCAAGATCGCAGACGAACTCACGGAAAACAGCGTTGACAGTGGCGCTGTGGTCGAACACGTCGTCCAGGACGCAGCGGGCATCGACACTCTGCCGTCCCTCGCCGAACAGCTTCGCGAGGCAGAACTGAAGGCCCTGGAACACCACGATGCCTGGCTGCGGGCCAAGGCAGAGACCGAGAATGTTCGTCGGCGCGCCCAGGAAGACATCGTCAAGGCCGGCAAATTTGCCGCCGACAAGTTCGCCCAGGCCATGCTGCCGGTCAAGGACAGCCTCGAAGCCGCCTTGGCCACCGAAAACGCCACCCTGGAAAGTTTCAAGGAAGGTGTCGAGCTGACCCTCAAGCAACTCGTGGCGGCTTTTCAGAGCGCCAACGTGACTGAAGTGAACCCGGTTGGCGAGAAGTTCGACCCGAACAAGCATCAGGCCATCAGCGCAATCGAGGCCGACGGCGAACCGAACACCGTGCTCACCGTACTGCAAAAGGGCTACCTGCTGAACGAGCGCACCATGCGCCCGGCGCTGGTCGTGGTTTCAAAAGCCAAATCTGCGGCTTGAAACCGGCGCCTGCACCCCCATATTCGATAGCAAGCCAAGGGGCAGGACACCTCCGCCCCGCTGACAAACAGAATTGAACTGAAGGAAAACTCATGGGCAAGATCATCGGCATCGACCTCGGCACCACCAATAGCTGCGTCTCCGTGATGGAAGGCGGCAAGCCGAAGGTTATCGAAAACTCCGAAGGTGCACGCACCACCCCGTCCGTCGTGGCCTACGCCGACGATGGCGAGATCCTGTGCGGTGCGCCGGCCAAGCGCCAGGCCGTCACCAACGCCAGGAACACCCTCTACGCCATCAAGCGCCTGATCGGCCGTCGCTTCGAAGAGAAGGAAGTGCAAAAGGACATCGACCTGATGCCCTTCACCATCGCCAAGGCCGACAACGGCGACGCCTGGGTTGAAGTGCGCGGCAAGAAGATTGCCCCGCCGCAGGTTTCCGCTGAAGTTCTGCGCAAGATGAAGAAGACCGCCGAAGACTACCTCGGCGAAGAAGTCACCGAAGCGGTCATCACCGTGCCGGCCTACTTCAACGACAGCCAGCGCCAGGCCACCAAGGATGCCGGCCGGATCGCCGGTCTGGAAGTGAAGCGCATCATCAACGAGCCGACCGCTGCGGCCCTCGCCTTCGGCATGGACAAGAAGCCGGGTGACTCCAAGATCGCCGTGTTCGACCTCGGCGGTGGCACCTTCGACGTATCCATCATCGAGATCGCCGACATCGACGGCGAGCACCAGTTTGAAGTGCTGGCCACCAACGGCGACACCTTCCTGGGCGGCGAAGACTTCGACCAGCGCATCATCGACTACATCGTCACCGAGTTCAAAAAGGAGCAGGGCGTCGATCTCAAGAACGACGTGCTGGCCCTGCAGCGCCTCAAGGAAGCCGCGGAAAAGGCCAAGATCGAGCTGTCCTCCGGCCAGCAAACCGAGATCAACCTGCCCTACATCACCGCGGACGCCACCGGCCCGAAGCATCTGGCACTGAAGATCACCCGCGCCAAGTTTGAATCTCTGGTGGAAGATCTGGTCGAGCGCACCATCGAGCCCTGCCGTGTCGCCCTCAAGGACGCCGGCGTGAAGGTTTCCGACATCGATGACGTGATCCTGGTCGGCGGCCAGACCCGCATGCCCAAGGTCATCGACAAGGTGAAGGAATTCTTCGGCAAGGATCCCCGCCGCGACGTGAACCCGGATGAAGCCGTTGCTGTCGGCGCCTCCATCCAGGGCGGCGTGCTGCAAGGCGAAGTCAAGGACGTACTGCTGCTCGACGTGTCCCCCCTGTCCCTGGGCATCGAGACCCTGGGCGGCGTGATGACCAAGCTGATCCAGAAGAACACCACGATCCCGACCAAGGCTTCGCAGGTCTTCTCCACCGCCGACGACAACCAGAATGCAGTCACCATCCACGTGCTGCAGGGCGAGCGCGAAATGGCCTCCGGCAACAAGAGCCTGGGCCAGTTCAATCTGTCCGATATCCCGCCGGCTCCGCGCGGCATGCCGCAAATCGAAGTCACTTTCGACATCGACGCCAACGGCATCCTGCATGTGTCCGCCAAGGACAAGGCCACCGGCAAGGAAAACAAGATCACCATCAAGGCCAACTCCGGCTTGTCTGATGACGAGATCCAGCGCATGGTGCGCGACGCCGAGGCCCACGCCGAGGAGGACAAGAAGGCACACGAACTGGTTGATGCCCGCAACCAGCTCGATACTCTGGTGCACTCCGTGAAGAAGGCCCTGGCCGAGCACGGTGACAAGATCGGCGACGACAAGGCCAAGATCGAAGCGGCCATCGCCGAAGCCGAGGAAGCCATCAAGTCCGGCGACAAGGCAGCCATCGACGCCAAGAGCGAAGCCCTCGGCACCATCAGCCAGAAGCTCGGTGAGCACATCTACGCTCAGGCCCAGGCAGAAGCTGCCGGAGGCGCAGCTGGTGGCGCTGGAGCATCGGCCAGTGGCGCCAAGGCCAATGACCCGGACGTGGTGGACGCCGAATTCACCGAGGTGAAGGACAAGAAGTAAGCCCGTCTGGCTGAACAACTGATCAGCCGACCCGACAGATCCGGCCGAGCCCCTGCCGGTGCGCCTTGCACCGCTCGGCTCGGCCTTTACGCAATATAGCCAGAGCACCCAAACATGGCGAAACGGGATTTATACGAGATCCTCGGCGTCAATCGTGACGCCTCCGAGGACGAACTGAAAAAGGCCTACCGCAAGCTGGCCATGAAGCACCATCCGGACCGCAATCCGGACAACAAGGACGCTGAAGACAAGTTCAAGGAGGCCAAAGAGGCCTACGAGATCCTGACCGACGCCAACAAGCGCGCCGCCTACGACCGCTACGGCCATGCCGGCGTCGACCAATCCGTGGGCGGCGGAGGCGGTGGTGGCCAGGGCTTTGACGGCTTCGCTGACGCCTTCGGTGACATCTTCGGCGACATCTTTGGTGGCGGCGGTGGTGGCGGGCGTGGTCGCTCCAACGTCTACCGCGGAGCCGACCTGCGCTACAACCTCGAGATCACGCTTGAAGAGGCCGCACGGGGTGCCGAGAAGACCATCCGCATCCCGGCCCTGGAAGAGTGCGACACCTGTCACGGCAGCGGCGCCAAACCCGGCACTCAACCCAAGACCTGCCCCACCTGCGGTGGTGCGGGCCAGGTTCGCATCCAGCAAGGCTTCTTCTCCATCCAGCAAACCTGCCCCAAGTGTCACGGCAGTGGCCGCATCATCCCCGAGCCCTGCACATCCTGCGGAGGAGCCGGTCGGGTCAAGCGGCAGAAAACCCTTGAGGTGAAAATTCCGGCGGGCATCGATGACGGCATGCGCCTGCGTCACGGTGGTCATGGCGAACCCGGCGTCAATGGCGGGCCAGCCGGCGATCTCTACGTGGAGATCCACATCAAGCAGCATCCGGTGTTCCAGCGCGATGGTGACGACCTGCATTGCGAGATGCCGATCAGCTTCACCACGGCGGCTCTGGGCGGCGAGATCGAGATTCCAACCCTCGACGGCGCGGCCAACATCCGCATCCCTGCCGAGACCCAAAGCGCCAAGGTGTTCCGTTTGCGCGGCAAGGGAATTCGCAACGTGCGCAGCCATGCCCCGGGCGACCTGATGGTCCACGTCATCGTCGAAACGCCGGTCAAACTGACCGAACGCCAGAAGGAGTTGCTGCGGGAGTTCGACGAAATCGCCTCCAGCAATGCAGAGCGCCATAATCCGAAAGCCAAATCCTGGATGGATAAAGTGAAGGATTTTTTCAGCGCCTGAAACACCCCGCATTGCTGCATTGCGACACAAAAAACGCTGGCCGCCGCTCTTCGAGCCGCGGCCAGTGTCTTTTACGAAACACTTTCCTTTTTAACCTATACTCGGCTCCGCCAGCATTTCCACCACATTGAGCCACGCCCATCATGCTTATTCACTCCATCAAGTCGCTGATCGCCACCGTGAGCACCGGGCTGATGTTCGCCGCAGGCGGAGCAGCGCACGCTGCCGATCCGGGTATCGGCGAGGGCACCATCACCCTGGGCATGTCCGCGCCCTTCTCGGGCCCCAACGGCGCCTATGGCAAGGAAATGAAAGAGGGCGCGATGGCCTACTTTGCGCAGCTGAACGCTACGGGTGGCATCCATGGCAGGAAAGTGGAACTCGTTGCCCTGGATGATGGCTATGAGACAGAAAAGACGGTTGCCAACACCCGCAAGCTGATCAACGAGCAAAAGATCTTTGCCCTGATGGCTTACTACGGTTCGTCACCCACTACGGAGGCCATGAAGGTCTTCTCCGAAGCACGGGTTCCGCTCCTTGGCACCATCAGCGGCGCCGGCAGTCTGCGCACTCCGGTCAATCGCTATATGTTTCACCTGCGCGCCAGCTATGCCGACGAAACTGAAGCCATTGTCAATCACTTGGTTGGCCTTGGCATCACCCAGATCGCGGTGTTCTACCAGAATGACGGCTTCGGCAAATCCGGACTGGATGGCGTGGTCGCAACCCTGGCCCGCCACAAGCTAAAGCCCGTTGCCGTTGGTTCGGTCGAGCGTAATTCTCTTGATGTTGCCACCGCCGTCACACAGATCGCCAAGGGCACCCCCCAAGCAGTGATCATGGCGACGCTTTACAAGCCAACCGCAGAGTTCGTCCGCCAAATGCGCAAGGCTGGCCAGATGCCCCAGTTCTCCACCTTGTCGCCCATTGGTGCCGATCTGCTCGTCGCCGAGATGGGCGCCAAGGAAGCCCATGGAATCGGCATCTCCCAAGTCATGCCCTACCCGTGGAACGACACCACCCCGGTGGTGAAGGAATATCACAAGGCCGTTCAAGCCTATGCCAAACATGGCAACTACAGCTATTACGGCATCGAAGGCTTCCTCAATGCCAAGCTGATGGCAGAGGCGCTGAAGAAAGTGGGAAAGGATCCCACCCGTGAGAAGCTTGTCAGCACCCTGGAAAGCGGCACTTTCGACCTCGGCGGATACCGAATCGGCTACTCCCCCACCAGCCATAACGGATCACGCTTCGTCGATCTGACCGTGCTGGGCAGGGACGGACGCGTCCTGCGCTGACACAGCCAGAACTCTGAAATGAATCAGGCCACCTTCCGTGGCCTGATTCATTTCCACTACTTCAACAGCAATCAGGCACGGCGCCAGATCGTCCCTTGAGCGGTATCTTCAAGGGCAATTCCCTCGGCCAGCAATTCAGCGCGAATCCGGTCGGCCTCAGCAAAGTTCCGCGCTTTTTTGGCGGCAATCCGCGCCTCAATCCGGGCTTCGATGGATGCCGCATCATCGCCGGAACTGTCAGCGCCTCCCTGCAGGAAGGCCGTGGGATCCTGCTCAAGAAGGCCCAGCACCTTGCCCAGCGCCTTGAGCAGACCCGCCACCTCGGCGGACTGGCTCCGGTTTGCCTCGGCGGCAAGATCGAAGAGGACAGACAGCGCCTCTGCGGTATTGAAATCATCGTCCATGGCCAGCTTGAAACGAGCAGCCATGGGTGCGGACCAATCCACTGCGGGCAGCTCCACCGGCGGCACGTTGCGCAGCGCGGTGTAAAGACGAGAGAGCGCATTGCGCGCATCCACAAGGTGGGCGTCGGAATAATTGAGCGGGCTTCTGTAATGGGCGCGCAGGATGAAGAAACGCACCACCTCCGGCGCGTACTCCTTGAGTACATC
>Ga0075156_10001366_pt1 | contig 13296 bp, 14 predicted proteins | sample JI81AbrownDNA_FD_70966 | JGI IMG/M metagenome (GOLD analysis project Ga0075156, IMG submission 70966) | Wastewater effluent complex algal communities from Wisconsin, to seasonally profile nutrient transformation and Carbon sequestration -... | ecosystem: Engineered > WWTP > Effluent > Algae...
GTTTCGTCCGGGGGGCGACTGGCGGGTCAGCCTACGTGCTGGACGGCCGTTCGCCGAGGGCCCGCGGTCTCGGTGTATAGATGAACCATGCGCTATTCGCCTCTTGGAGCCAGCGGCCTGATGGTGTCCGTGGTCGGTGTCGGCTGCAACGCCTTCGGTGCCCGCATCGACGCCGACCGAACCCAGGCCGTCGTCAACGCCGCCATCGATCACGGCATCACGTTGTTCGACACCGCCGATTCCTATGGCGACGGGGCCAGCGAGCAGTTGCTCGGGCGGGCTCTGGGGTCGCGGCGCGAAGACGTGATCGTGGCCACCAAGTTCGGCATGGGCGACCACGACGCCGAGCATTTCGGAGCTCATGGCGGGCGGCGCTACGTGCGCCGGGCCGTCGAGGCCAGCTTGCGTCGGCTCGGCACCGACTACATCGACCTGTACCAGTTGCACCGTCCGGACCCGATCACACCGGTCGAAGAGACCCTCCAGGCGATGAGCGAACTGGTCACCGAGGGCAAGGTGCGCTACCTCGGCTCGTCCAACCTGACCGCGTGGCAGGTGGCGGACGCCGATTGGCTGGCCCGTAGCCGCGGGCTGAACCGGTTCGTTTCGGCGCAGAACGAGTACTCGCTGTACAACCGCGCGGCCGAGCAGGAGTTGCTGCCGGCCTGCGAGCGGTTCGGCATCGGCCTGCTGCCGTACTTTCCGCTCGCGTACGGCTTGCTCACCGGCAAGTACCGCCGCGACACCGCGGCCCCTGAGGGTTCCCGGCTGCAGTCGCAGGCCGGCCGACTGGCCGGGGCCGACTGGAACCGGATCGAGGCGCTCGAGGCTTTCGCCCAGGCGCGGGCAATCTCGCTGCTGACCCTGGCGATCGGCGGACTGGCCGCCCAGCCGGCCGTCGGCAGCGTGATCTGCGGCGCCACCGGGCCCGAGCAGATCGCGGCCAACGTCGAGGCGGGGCTCTGGCAACCGTCCGCCGCCGACCTGACCGAGTTGAACGAGCTCGGGCACTCGCCGGCCTTCTCGTACACCACGTTCGCGTGAGTGCCGCTGGGGCGTCCTCCGATCCGGCGCTGCTGAGCTTGCACGGCGTCAGGGTGCTGGGCGGACCTTCCACCGCTGCCATCGCCGAACGTTTCCGGTTGCCGGCCGCGCAGGTCGCCGAGCACCTGCTGGACGCCCAGGCGTACGGCTTCGTGACCCGCTACGACTTCTTCGGCGAAACCTGGTCGCTGACCGAGCGAGGCAAGGTCGAGAACGAACGGCAGCTCGCAGCCGAGCTCGAAGTGCTCGGGGCCCGTCCGGCGGTTCTCGATGCGCATCGCCGGTTCATCGCCCTGAACGGCCCGCACGGGGTGGCCTGCACCAACTGGCAGCTGCGCCCGCTGCCCGGTGCTCGTAACGCCGTCAACGACCACTCCGACCCGGTCTGGGACATGAACGTGCTGGTCGAGCTGGAAATGCTGGACGAGTTGTTGAGCGAGGTCGAAGCCCTACTCACGGGCGTGTTGACCCGCTTCGAGGGCTACGCCGGGCTGCATCACGACGCCCTTGCCCGGGTACGTCGCGGGGCTCATGAGTGGCTGGACGCTCCCGATCGCGCATCCTGCCAGCTGGTCTGGATCCAGCTGCACGAAGACCTGCTCGCCACCTTGCAGATCCCGCGGGGCAGCGACGGCTGAGCCGCCAGCGCCCAGCGGGTGGGGTCAGCCGACTCCGACCAGCCGGACGGCGCGCGCGACCGCGTCCACAGTCTGCGCAACGGCGGCGGCGTCGGTGGAGTGGTTGCTGACCGAGAACCGGATCACGCCCCGGCCGTGCCACCGGCTGCCGCTGGGGCGCACCGTTCCTTCGGCGAGTACGGCCTCCAGCACGGCGGCGGTGGTCGCGTCGTCGGCGATCGCGAGGATCACCTGGGTGTAGACGACGTCGTTCAGCACCTGGGCGCCCGGCAGTTCGGCCAGTCCTTCGGCCAGCGCTTGCGCGGCCCTGACCAAGCCGCTGACCAGTCCGATCAGACCGTCCGAGCCCAGGGACGCGAGAGCTGCCCAGACCGGCACCCCGCGCGCCCGGCGCGACATCTCGGGCACCAGTTCATGCGGGTCGGGGATTGTCGAGTGCAACAGATAGTCGGCCGTGTGGCCGAAGGCCCGCACGATCGCCGCCTGGTCGCGCACGATGGCGATGCCACTGTCGTACGGGGTGTTCAGGGTCTTGTGCGCATCCGTGGCCCACGAATCGGCCTGCTCGAATCCGGCCATCAGCGGTCGTAGCTCCGGCACGGCGGCGGCCCACAGCCCGAACGCGCCGTCCACGTGCACCCAGGCACCTGCTTCGTGGGCCAGCGGCACGATCCGATCGAACGGGTCGAAGGCGCCGGAGTGGATGTTGCCTGCCTGGGCGCAGACGATCGTCGGCGCCGATGATCGCGCGAAGGCCTCGGCGAGCGCGTCGGCATCCATCCGGCCCTGGTCATCGACGGCCACGTGCTCGGGAGCGCCGAGGCCCAGATAGCGCAGCGCCAGATCGACGGAGCTGTGCACCTCGGCGCCGGTCAGCACGCGAACTCGGGGCGCTCCGCTGAGGCCGAGCCGGTCCACCTGCCAACCCAGCGCGCCGAGCAGGTGATCGCGGGCCGAGGCGAGGCCGGTGAAGTTGGCCATCGTGGCGCCGGTGACGAAACCCACCCCGGCATCGGGTGGCAGGCCGAGGGCGTCCAGCGTCCAACGGGCGGCGGCGTCCTCGACCCCGATCACTCCGGGCGTCGCATCGCGCATGCCCGCGTTCTGGTCCCAGGCCGAGACGAGCCAGTCAGCGGCGAGCGCCGCAGGCAGGGTGCCGCCCATCACCCAGCCGTAGAAGCGGCCCGAGTTGACCGCGAGTAGACCTGGCTCGACGATCGCCGCCAGCTGTTCGACGACGCTCTCGGCGCTGAGCCCCTGCGTGGGCAGTGGGCCGGCGAGGGCCGCCGCGATCGACTCGATGCCCTGTTCGGCCGGCACCTTGCGGGTGGGCAAGCTGTCCAACCAGCGCTCGGCGGCCAGGTGCGCGGCGGTGAGTTCGGGTCTCGATGCGGTGGGCATCTCGACACTGTGGGCCGCGCCTCGGCGCCCGTCAATGCGCGGAACTACGTATCCGGCTGACCGGGAGCGGACACTGGCCGCTCGCCTGCCGGCCGCCCCCAAAGACAGTGTGAGTTTGGGCCGGGTACTCACAGCCCGAACTCACACCGTCTTTTAGAGCAGGGGGTTCGGCAACGCTCAACCGGCCGCCCGAGCGCGAATTCCTGCGCTCTCGGCCGCGTTCAGAGCGCGCATCAGCGGCCCGTAGTGGTTCTGGACGGCAGCGCGGTACGCCTCCAGGTCGCCGCTCATCGCCGTCTCGAGCATCGCCCGGTGGGCCAGGGCCGTTTCGGTCAGATCGCGTGGGCTGGGCACGCCGAGCCGCGGCGCGACCTGGGTGTGCACGTCCCAGAACGCGGTGACCAACTCGCAGTAGAGCTGGTTGTCGGTGCGCTCGGCCAGCCCGAGGTGAAAGGCCCGGTCGATGCTCGCGAAGTCCTGGTTGCGGGCGCTCGCCTCGTCCATCTCGTCGCACAGGGCGAGCAGCTCCTCCGCCGGCTCGCCCGACAGTCGCTCCACGATGCCGGGAGCCAGGGCGAGATCGAGCGCGACCCGCACCTCGACCACCTGCCGCAGGGTCTGGAAGTCGTCGCCCGCGAGCAGCACGCCCTTGAAGGCAAGTCCCTCGACCAGCGGACGCAGCGACAACTGACCGATGAAGGTGCCGGTGCCATGGCGTACCTCGAGGATGTCCAGCGTCACCAGCGTCCGGATCGCCTCGCGCAGGCTGGAGCGCGACACGTCCAGCAGGGTCATCAGGTCGGCCTCGGTGGGCAGCGGATCACCGGGTCGAAGCTCGCGGGCGAGGATCAGGTCCTTGATCGCCTGGATGCTCTGCCGCAGCCTCAGCGGCTCGCGTTGTTTTTGCATCATGACTTCTCCTCGCCGTGGATCATGTGCTTATAATGGCACGACATCAGACATCAGACGTCGTATGACTACAAAGGAGTTTCAAAATGACGAACGTGGCGCCGATCACCTCGCGACGCGGTCTCTTCAAGCTGGCCGGGGCAATGGGTGCGGCGGCGGCCTTCGCCGGCACCCTTTCGGCCTGCGGCACCAGCCCGGCCCAGCGCACCAGCGAGGCCACCAACGTGAAGGGGCCGACCATCCGGGCCGCGATCTCGTACGAGCTCGGCACCAACGGCTTCGACCCGATGACCACCACTTCGGCGCTCACCGTCGCCGCCAACTGGCACACCATGGAGGGCCTGACCGAGATCCTGCCGTCCGGGGATCGCCAGGTGTACGCGGCCCTCGGCAAGGCGCTGCCCAAGAAGGTGAACGATCTGACCTACGAGGTCACGCTGCGCGAGGGGGCCACCTTCCACAACGGAACCCCGGTCACCCCCGAGGACGTCGTCTACAGCTTCGAGCGCGTGCTCGACCCGAACAACAAGAGCCTCTACGCCGGCTTCATCGGATTCCTCGACAAGGTCGAGAAGAAGGACGCCACGTCGGTCACGATCAAGCTCAAGCAGCCCTACTCGCTGGTCGCCGAGCGGCTCGCGGTGGTCAAGGTGGTGCCGAAGGCGGCCGCCACCGCCGACCCCAAGGCGTTCGACGCCAACCCGGTCGGCACCGGCCCCTACAAGATGGTCGACAACTCCGCCACGTCGAAGCAGGTCGTGTTCGAGAAGTTCGAGGACTACACCGGCCCGCGTCCGGCGAAGGCGAACTCGATGGTCTGGAAGGTCATGCCGGACGACGCCACCCGCATGAACGCGCTGACCTCCAAGGCCGTCTCAGCGGTCGATCTGGTGCCAGACCTGTCCATCCAATCGCTGAAGGCGACCTCGGCCGTCGAGTCGGTGCAGGGGTTCGCTCTGCTCTTCGCCATGTTCAACTGCGGCAGCGCGCCGTTCAACAATGTGAAGAACCGGCAGGGCTTCCTGTGGGCGCTCGACATGGAGAACATCGTCAAGACCGCCTACTTGGGCAACGCGACCCCCGCGACCAGCTTTCTGCAGGAGACGCATCCGGCCTACCACAAGGCCAAGAACGTCTACACGCTCGACTTGGCGAAGGCCAAGTCGCTGTTCGCCGACACCGGGCTGAAGTCGATCCGGCTGCTCTGCACCGACCACGCCTGGGTGAAGAAGGCCACGCCGATCATCAAGTCGAACCTCGAAGCCGCCGGACTGACTGTCGACTTCACCGAGAAGAAGTCGGCCGACGTCTACACCACGATCGATGCCGATCCGAACGCCTTCGACGCCGTTATCGCTCCTGGTGACCCGTCGGTGTTCGGTGCCGACGCCGACCTCGCCCTGCGCTGGTGGTACGGCGCCGACACCTGGACCGACAAGCGCATGCATTGGAAGGGTCAGGACAGCTACGACCAGATGCAAACGCTGCTGGACAAGGCGATCACCCGCACCGGCAATGCCCAGCAGCAGACCTGGAACGACGTGTTCGACCTGGCCAGTGAGGTCGTGCCGATGTACCCGCTGTTCCACCGCAAGTCGACCACCGGCTACGACAGCGGCACCTTGACCGACTTCAAGCCGATCGCACTTGACCGGCCTGTCGTTCCTCGGCACCGCCACCAAGTGACCCGTCGCGGCGCCGGCCCACCGCCGGGCGCCGCCCAGCCAGGAGCCTGCAATGACCACACTGCTACGCCTGATCGGACGACGACTGATCGCCTTCCCGATCATGGTGCTGGGCGTGACCCTGCTGGTGTTCTTCGTGATGGCTTTCTCTCCGGTGGATCCGGCCCAGCTCGCGCTGGGCGAATCCGCATCGGACGAGGCCCTCGCGAAGTACCGTGCAGAACACGGCCTCGACCAACCCCTACCGGTGCGCTACCTGCTGTTCCTGGGCGGGCTGGTGCGGGGCGACCTCGGCACCAGCGCCGGCAACGTGCCGGTCACCGAGTTCGTTTCCAAGGCATTTCCGATCACCCTGCAGCTGACCCTGATCGGTCTGGCGTTGGCGATCGTGCTGTCCCTGGTTCTCGGTGTGGTAGCCGCGCTGTTCCGCGACCGCTGGCCCGACCAGGCGATCCGGGTGGTCTCCATCGCCGCCCTCGCCACCCCGTCGTTCTGGCTGGCGATCCTGCTGATCCAATGGCTGTCGACCGTGCCGGGCGGTGCCGGGCTGTATCCGGCGGTGATCTCGGACTGGGTGCCGTTCAGCAACGACCCCGGCATCTTCATCAACAACATCTCTCTGCCCGCCCTCGCGCTGGCCGTGCCGGTGGCCGGCTCGCTGACCCGGGTGGTGCGCACGTCCATGGTCGAAGAACTCGACCGCGACTACGTGCGCACCGCCATCGGGGCAGGCATCCCGAAGCCCGTCGTGGTGGCTCGCAATGTGCTGCGCAACGCGCTGATCACCCCGATCACGGTGCTCGGCCTGCGGGTCGGCTACATGATGGGCGGCGCGGTGATCATCGAGATCATCTTCAACATTCAGGCGATGGGACAGCTGATCCTGGACGGGGTCACCCGCAACGACGTGTTCCTGGTGCAGGGCGTCACGCTGACCGTCGCCATCGCCTTCATCGTCATCAACATTCTCGTGGACGTGCTGTACGTCCTGGTGAACCCCCGGATCAGGACGGTCTGACATGCGACGAACTCTTGCCGAACGACTCGCCGAGCCCGGCCTGCGGCTACGGGCGATGTCTGTTCCCGCCCAGGTGGCCCTGGCCGTCGTGTTCCTGATGGTGCTGGCCTGCGCGCTGGCCCCGGTGCTGGCCGCCGACCCGTTCCTGACCACCACCCCCGCCCTGGCGCCCGGCGCCGACCACTGGTTCGGCACTGACGCCATCGGCCGCGACGTGTTCGCCCGGGTGCTCTACGGCGGCCGCTACTCCCTGATGATCGGCCTGCTCGCCACCCTGGTGGCGATGATCGCCGCCGCGGTGCTCGGCTCGATCGCCGCAACCGCCGGACGCGCCGTCTCCGAGGTGCTGATGCGCATCCTCGACATCATCATGAGCTTTCCCGGCATCGCGCTGGCTGCCGTGTTCGTGGCCGTCTGGGGCCGCTCGATCCCGGTCTTGATCGGCGCCATCGCCTTTCTCTACACCCCGCAGCTGACCCGGGTGGTGCGCGCCAACGTGCTAGCCCAGTTCGGCGAGGACTACGTGGCCGCCTCTCGGGTGATGGGCGCACGCACCTGGTGGATCCTGAGCAAGCACGTGGCGCGCAACTGCCTCGCCCCGATCCTGGTGTTCGCCACCGTGCTGGTGGCCGACGCGATCGTGTTCGAGGCGTCCCTTTCGTTCATCAACGCCGGCGTGAGGCCCCCCGAACCGTCCTGGGGCAACGTGCTGGCCGACGGCAAGCAACTGCTGATCATCGGGGGCTGGTGGGCCACCTTCTTTCCCGGCCTGATGATCCTGATCACCGTGCTGGCGCTGAACGTCCTGGCCGAGAGCCTGACCGACGCGATGGTGTCGCCCAAGCTGCGCCGCAAGGTGAAGCTGCCCGACGCGGTCGAGCAGAAGGCTGCCCCCGTTGCCGCGTTGCCCCCGGCTGAGGTCGGCGTTCCGCTGGCCGACCGTCTGGCGGCCCTGGCCCTGGTCGAGGGCACACGCACCGACCGCCTGGTCTACGCCGGCGACGCGACCCCGCTGCTCGAGGTGCGCAACCTGAGCATCCGGTTCCCCGAGGCCCACGGCGAAGTGGACGTCGTCGACAACGTGTCGTTCAGCGTCCGTCCGGGCGAGACGATGGGCCTGGTGGGCGAGTCGGGCTGCGGCAAGTCGATCACCTCGATGGCGATCATGGGCCTGCTGCCCAAGTCGGCGGAACTGACCGGCGAGATCATCTTCGGCGGCGAGAACCTGCTGACCCTGAAGCCGGGCCCGCGCAACGCGCTGCGCGGCCACCAGATCGCGATGATCTATCAGGACGCGCTCAGTTCGCTGAACCCGTCCATGCTGATCAAGGCGCAGCTCAAGCAGCTGACCAGCCGGGGCGGCACACGCAGCGCCGAGGAGTTGCTCGAACTCGTCGGACTCGACCCCGTGCGCACGCTGGCGTCCTACCCGCACGAACTCTCGGGTGGGCAGCGGCAGCGGGTGCTGATCGCGATGGCGCTGACTCGTGACCCCAAGCTGGTAATCGCCGACGAGCCCACCACCGCACTCGATGTGACCGTGCAGCGGCAGGTGATCGACCTGCTCAACGACCTGCGCGAGACGCTGGGCTTCGCGATGGTGTTCGTCTCGCACGACCTGGCGCTGGTGGCCAGCGTCGCCCACAAGGTGACCGTGATGTATGCGGGCCAGGTGGTCGAATCCGGCCCGACCCGCGAACTGCTGCTCGACCCGCGGCACGAGTACACCCGCGGCCTGCTCGGCGCGGTGCTCTCAATCGAGTCGAGTGCCGGACGCCTGCACCAGGTGCCCGGGGTGGTGCCCTCGCCGAGCGAGTCCGTCGCCGGTGACAGGTTCTCGCCCCGATCGTCGCGGCCCGAGGTGGGACGCGACGTCCGCTCCGAACTCGTCACTCTGCCGGGCACCGATCACGCCGTCGCACTGCACGCCGACCAACTCGAGGAGGTGCGCCGATGAGCGCTCCGGTGATGGAACTCAAGGACGTGCACGTCGTGCACCGCACCCGTACCGGCGGGCTGTTCCGGCCGGGCACCGTCCGGGCGGTGGACGGAGTCGACTTCAGCATCGCCCGCGGCGAGACCGTCGGAGTGGTGGGCGAGTCGGGCTCCGGCAAGACCACGCTGGCCCGTGTGCTGGTCGGCCTGCAGCCGGCCACTTCGGGTCAGGTCTTCTTCAACGGCGCCCCGCTGCGCTACGACGCGGCCTCCCGCCGCACGCTGGGCCGGTCGGTCTCGGTCGTCTTCCAGGATCCGGCCACGGCCCTCAACCCGCGCATGGTGGTGCGCGACCAGCTGATGGATCCGCTGAACGTGCACCAGATCGGCACCCCCGACGAGCGCGCCCGCCGGGTGCGTGAGCTGCTCGGCCTGGTCGGGCTGCCGTCCTCGGCTCTGGACGTGCTGCCACGGCAGATCTCCGGCGGCCAGCGCCAGCGGGTCGCGATCGCTCGGGCCCTGGCGCTCGAGCCCGAGGTAGTGATCGCCGACGAACCCACCTCGGCGCTGGACGTGTCGGTGCGTGCCCAAGTGCTCAACCTGCTGGGCGACCTCAAAGAGGCGCTCGGCCTGGGCATGGTGTTCATCAGCCACGACATCTCGACCGTGCGGCACGTGTCGGATCGCATCGTCGTGATGAATCGCGGACAGGTGGTCGAGTCCGCCCCCACCGAGCAGTTGTTCTCCGACCCGAGCCACGCCTACACCCGCACTCTGCTGAGCGCGGTCCCGTCCCTCTTGCGAATCTAGGAACCCTGATGAACTTTCGCGGCATTGTTCCGCCCCTGGTCACCCCCATGTTGCCCGACGGCAGCCTCGACCTGCCCAGCCTCGACCGCCTGGTCGACCATCTGGTCGACGCCGGCGTCGACGGGCTGTTCGTGCTCGGCTCGTCCGGCCAGGTGGCCTACCTGACCGACGCCGAGCGCGACCAGGTCGTCGACCGGGTGGTCGCCCGGGCCGCCGGACGGCTGCCGGTGGTGTCCGGCGCGCTCGACCTGACCGCGTCCCGGGTGATCGCCCAGGCCCGCCGGGCGGCCGACCTGGGCGTGGACGGGGTGGTCGTCACGGCGCCGCTCTACGCGCTGAACGACACCGAAGAGATCCGTCGTCACTTCGAGCGGATCGGTGCCGCCGTCTCGGTGCCGGTGCTCGCCTACGACGTGCCGGTGCGGGTCGGCAGCAAGCTGAGCCCCGAGCTGATGCTGACGCTGGCCGCACAGGGTGCGATCGCCGCGGTGAAGGACTCCTCGGGTGACGACGTGTCTTTCCGCCGGTTGGTGGCCCTGAACGCCGAAGCGGGGCATCCGCTCGACCTGCTCACCGGCCACGAAGTGATGTGCGACGGCATGGCCCTGCTCGGTGCCGACGGCGCGGTGCCCGGGCTGTCCAACGTCGATCCGGCCGGCTACGTGCGGCTCTGGCGCGCGGCACAGGCCGGCGACTGGGCCGGCGCTGCGGCCGAGCAGGCTCGGCTGGAGCGGGTGTTCCGCATCGTGCAGGTGCCGGTCGGACGCTCCGGCGACGCCGGCGGCATCGGTGCGTTCAAGGCGGCGCTCGCGCTGCTCGGCGTGATCGATCACGCCGCCATGCCCGACCCGCTGCGCGGCCTCGGTGAGCCCGAAACCGAGGGCATCCGGCGCGTGCTGCAGGGGGTCGGCCTGCGGTGAAATCCGTTGTGGGCGTGGATCTGGGTGGCACCAAGACGGTCGCCGCGCTGGTCGAGCCGGACGGCACGCGTGGCCCGGCCGTGCAGGCCGCAACCCCCGCCGCGGACGGTCCGGGGGCGGTGCTCGACGTGGTCGCGGCACTCGTCCGTGAGGCCGCCGGTGAGGCCGAGATCGGCGGCGTCGGCATTGGCACCGCGGGAATCGTGAACGGCGCCGGCACCGTCGTGTCGGCCACCGAGACCTTCTCCGGTTGGGTGGGCACCGACCTGGTCGCGGGACTGCGCCGGCGATTGCCGGTCGCCGGCCGGGTCGCGGTGATCAACGACGTGGACGCCCACCTGCTGGGCGAGGCCTGGCTCGGCGCGGCGCGTGGCCACTCATCGGCGCTGATGGTGGCGGTCGGCACCGGCGTCGGGGGAGCGCTGCTGGTGAACGGACGGCTCTGGCGCGGCGCCCGGGGTGCTGCCGGCGAACTGGGCCACGTGCCGGCGCCGGGCGCCGAGGGCATGCACTGCCCCTGCGGCCGACTGGGCCATCTGGAGGCTTTGGCCGCCGGTCCGGGCATCGCGCGTGCGTACCGTGCGGCCTCCGGCACCGACTCGGACTCGCGGCAGGTGTTCGCGTTGGCCGGCTCGGGTGATCCGACGGCCACTGAGGTCGTCCGCGCCGCTGCTGCCGGTTTGGGCCGGGCCGTCGCGGGGCTGGTGACCACCTTCGACCCCGGCTGCGTAGTGGTCGGCGGCGGGGTCGCCGAGGCCGGTGGTCCGTGGTGGCCGACGGTGGTCGAATCCTGCCGCCACGAGCTCGTGGACGCCTTCGCCGACCTGCCCCTGCAACGGGCCGAGTTGGGGGCCGGGGCCGCAGTGCTCGGTGCTGCCCGAGAAGTCTTCGAACACGAGGGAGCAAGACGGTGAATGACGTGCTGAACCGCCTGCGGGGCGGCCTGGTGGTGTCGTGCCAGGCCTATCCGGGTGAGCCGATGCTCGATCCGCGCACGATGACCCAGGTCGCACTGGCCGCCGTCACCGGTGGCGCGGCGGCGATCCGGGCCAAGGGTCTGGACGATCTGCGCGCCATGCGTCCGGTGTTGCAGGTGCCGATGATCGGCCTGGTCAAGGTCGGCTCCAGCGGGGTTTTCATCACCCCGACGCTGGTCGACGCCCTGGCCGTGGCCGCGACCGGCTGCGAGATCGTGGCGCTCGACGGCACCCGGCGAGCTCGTCCGGACGGTTTGTCGCTGGCCGACACAATCGAAGGGGTGAAGCGCGAGTTCCCCGACGTGCTGATCATGGCCGACTGCGGCTCGGTCGGCGACGCTGCCGCGGCACAGGAGGCGGGGGCCGACCTGCTGGGCACCACGCTGGCCGGCTACTCCGATGAGCGTCCCAAGACCGAGGGCCCCGACTGGCAGGTGGTCGACGAGGTGGTGGCGCTCGCGCAGGTTCCGGTTCTGGTTGAGGGTCGGGTCCATTCGCCGGCGCAAGCAGCCGAGGCGATCCGCCGGGGCGCCTGGGCAGCGGTGGTCGGCACCGCGATCACCCACCCGGCCACGATCACGGGCTGGTTCGCAGCAGCCGTGCAGAGCGCTGCCAACGAAGGTGTTGGGAGTGAATGAAACGCCGGTCGTCGCTCTCGCCCGTTCGGGCGATCCTTCGCCGGGGGCGGCGTTCGACCGTCCGTGTTACCGGGTGCCGGCCCTGGCCGTGACCGCCACCGGACGCGTGATCGCAATCTGGGACGTGCGCCTGGACTGGCGCGACCTGCCCGGCGACTTCGACCTGGTGCAGCGAACCTCGGACGACAACGGCCTCACCTGGAGCGCGACGCGGGTGCTGCGGGCGCATGAACCGGAGCGCGGTTTCGGCGATGCCAGCCTGACCGCAGACCCGTTGAGCGGCCGGTTGCTGTGCTGGTACACCGCCAGCACCGGGCACAACTACTTCACCGCCCGACCGGGCGACGGCCTGCAGTCGTGGCTGGCGATCTCGGACGACGACGGCGAAACCTGGTCGCATCGGGAGTACACGGACGCGCTGCGGCCGGCCTGGGCCGGCGGCATGTTCGCCGCATCCGGCAACGGGATCGTGCTGAAGCAGGGAGCTTCGGCTGGAACGCTGCTGCAGCCGTTCGTGCTGCGCGAGCCGTCCGAAGGTCTCGATTTCGCGGCGGTCGCGAGCAGCGTGGACGGGGGTGCGTCCTGGCGGCTCGGCCCACGAGTAGGACCCGCCTGCGACGAGGGCAAGGTGGTCGAGCTGAACGACGGACGGGTGCTGCTGCACGCCCGTTCGAGGCCGTTGCGCAAGCGGGCGATCGCTACTGGACCGGATTTCGCTTTCGAGTCGCCCGCCCCGGATCTGGCCCTGATCGAGCCAGGCTGCAACGGGGGTCTGACCAGCTGGGCGGGACGACTGGCTTGCACGTTGCTGGACGATCCGCGGAACCGCCGCCGCCTGGTGCTGCGGCTCTCGGACGACGACGGCAACTCCTGGGGCGCGCCCATGCTGCTGGTTGAGGGCGCGGCCGGCTACTCGGTGATCACCGAACTGGCGGACGGAGCCCTCGGCATCGTCTACGAGAGCGGCGACTACGCCGGCATCACCTTTCGCCGCATCACGCGGGAGGAGGCGGGCCTCGACGGGCCTGGTCACCGTGCAGGCGATCGTCGGCTCAACAGACTCGGCTCGCGACCCGGTGGTCGCCCCGATGTCGTCCGACCTGGATTAGGTTCCGCTGGTCGAGCGCAGTCCGTTGGTCGAGCTTGTCGAGACCACCACTCCCGCTCGCTGACGCGGTTTCGACAGGCTCAACCTGCCGTTGGTCGAGCTTGATGCTCCTATTGATGTCAAGCGGCGGTGAGGTATTCGCGGTAGGCGTTGCTGAGGAGGATGTCGGGACGGGTGCCGCGTTCGAGTTCGCTGATTCGGGTGGGTGCGGTG
>Ga0075156_10001367_pt1 | contig 13269 bp, 22 predicted proteins | sample JI81AbrownDNA_FD_70966 | JGI IMG/M metagenome (GOLD analysis project Ga0075156, IMG submission 70966) | Wastewater effluent complex algal communities from Wisconsin, to seasonally profile nutrient transformation and Carbon sequestration -... | ecosystem: Engineered > WWTP > Effluent > Algae...
TCATTGTGTCATTGTGACGCAATATATAGAAATAAATTTTACAATTCCAAGAAAAAATTTTTTTTTTGCCTTTTTTAATACAAATGATTGAACAAAAAATTCCAAAGAATGAAAGTTTAGATGCCATGGTTAAAGTGGGTGAAAATTCATTTTTGCCTTCTGTGTCGGTAGACTGTGTAATTTTTGGTTTTCATGAAGGGGAGTTGAAAGTGCTATTGATAAAACATAGGTATAGAGATATGTGGTCTTTGCCAGGTGGGTTTGTAAGTAAAGATGAGCCCTGCGATGCAGCAGCTTACAGGGTTTTAAAGGATAGAACTGGTTTAACAGAGGTTTTTTTGCAACAGTTTTTTACATTTGGAGATACAGAAAGATATACTAAAGAATTTCACATAGAAGATTTGTTGAATGACGGATTAATAGTTCACGAAAACCATTGGCTTATTCAACGTTTTGTAACTGTTGGCTATTATGCATTAATTGATTTTTTGGAAGTGAAACAAATTACAGATGCTACAACAGAAAATTATGAGTGGTGTGATTTGAGTAATCTTCCAAATTTTATGCTCGATCATAAAAAAATACTAGATAAAGCTTTGGCCTCTTTGCGTTTGCAATTGCATTATCAGCCAATTGGTTATAATTTGTTACCAGAAAAATTTACCATGCCCGACCTTCAAAAACTTTATGAAACCTTATTAGATGTAAAATTGGACAGAAGAAATTTTCAGAGAAAAATGATTGGGTATGATATTTTGGAAAAGCTAGATGAAACAAAAAAAGGAGTGCCACATAAGTCGCCCAACTATTATAAGTTTAATTTAGAAAAGTATAATAAGGCATTGGAGCAGGGTTTAAGCAGTGGTTGGTAAAAAATGATGGTTGTTTTGTGTATTTTTTAAAAAGACATGTTAGAGGTAATTTCATCACCAAACTTGGTAATAAGTAATGATTTTTTAACTTTTATCAACAAATTTAAAAAAAAACAATAAAATAATTTTTCTACTAAAAAACTTACCCATACATTTGCACTCCATTTGAAAAAATGGTCACCGAATATGTCACAAAGAATTAGAATAAAATTACAAAGCTTCGACCACAATTTAGTAGACAAGTCTGCTGACAAAATTGTAAAAACTGTTCGTAGCACAGGAGCCGTAGTTACAGGTCCTATTCCTTTACCTACTCGTAAAAGAATTTTCACAGTATTGCGTTCTCCACACGTAAACAAGAAAAGTAGAGAGCAATTTCAATTATGCACTCATAAAAGATTATTAGATATCTACACTTCTAGTTCTCGTACAGTTGATGCTTTAAGCAAATTAGATTTGCCAAGTGGTGTTGAGGTTGAAATCAAAGCTTGATGAAAGTTTTGACTAAGCAAAAAAAAGTTCTAAAAAATAAATATATCAACTCTCAAGTTCGTTAGGAATTAAAAGAGCTCTGATTTTAACTAATTATCTTCCCCACCTAAAAGTGGTGAGAAGGCTAAATATAAACAAGCCCTTCGAGGTTTGTTTACCAACGGTACTTCTACTTAAGTTTAATACTTAAAACAAAAGAAAAGGTCGTTGGCAAACAAGGATTGACTATAGATATTCATCTTCTATATGTCCTTTATTAAACCTCGCGGGCAAATTTAAAACCGCAAATGATGAAAGGAATTATTGGAAAAAAAATTGGGATGACAAGCATTTTTGGTGCCGATGGCAAACAAACAGCTTGTACCATTATTGAGGCTCAACCAAATACGGTTACTCAAATCAAAACTGTTGAAACAGACGGTTACAACGCTTTACAATTAGCCGTTGTTGATAAAAAAGAAAAGCACAGCGTAAAAGCAGAAATTAACCACTTTGCAAAAGCTAGCACTGCTCCAAAAAGATTTACAAAAGAATTTAGAAACTACTCTATACAAAAAGCTTTAGGCGAAACTGTTACTGTTGACATTTTTGCTGAAGGTGATGATATTGAAGTGGTTGGTACTACCAAAGGAAAGGGTTTCCAAGGTGTTGTAAAACGTCATGGTTTCTCTGGAGTTGGTGAGGCTTCTCATGGTCAGCATGATCGTCAAAGAGCTCCAGGTTCAATTGGTAACTCTTCTGATGCATCACGTGTATTTAAAGGTATGAGAATGGCAGGAAGAATGGGTGGTGATAGAGTTAAAATGAAAGGCTTAAAAGTTGTAAAAATTTTCCCTGAACAAAATTATATATTAGTTACTGGTTCAGTACCTGGTCATAATGGATCAATCGTATTAGTTCAAAAATAAAATTAGCTAATACAACAATTAGCAAAAAGAAAAAAAGAAAATAATTTTCAATTTTCAAATTAAAAAAATGCAAGTAGAAGTTTTAAATATACAAGGAAAAGCAACAGGACGTACTGTTGAGTTACCTGCTGAAGTTTTTGGTGTTGAGCCTAACGATCACGTTATTTATTTAGCAGTTAAGCAATACTTAGGTGCACAACGTCAAGGAACGCACAAAGTAAAAACACGTGCCGAAGTTCAAGGTGCAAGTCGCAAATTACACAAGCAAAAAGGAACTGGTGGATCACGTAAAGGTAATATTCGTAACCCATTATACAAAGGTGGTGGTACCATTTTTGGACCAAAACCTCATGCTTACGATATTAAGTTAAACAGAAAAGTTAAAGATTTAGCAAAAATTTCTGCTCTTAGCTATAAAGCAAAAGAAAATGCAATTTTAGTTGTAGAAGATATGAATTTTGCTGCTCCAAAAACTAAAGAAATTGCAACTGCAATGGGCAACTTAAAGATTGGTACAAAAAAATCATTATTTGTTTTAGCTGATTATAACGATAATGTATTTTTAAGCACTCGTAACATACCTAACATTGCAACTACGTTATTAGCAGATGTTAATACATACGATATTATGAATGCAGATGTATTAGTATTATCTGAAGGAGCTGCAAAAATATTCGCAGAAGAAGAAGAAGGAGCTGAGTAATAATAAATTCTAAAACAAGAAAGTGTGGCATTAAACTAGTACTTTCTAAGTTTAAATAAAATAAAATGAGACAGTCAGAAATTTTAATAAAACCAATTTTAACCGAAAAAGCAAATTTGCAACAAACTAAGTTGCGTACTTATGCTTTTAGAGTTGGTAAAAAAGCTAATAAATTAGAAATTAAAAGAGCGATAGAAAGTTTTTATGGAGTAACTGTAACTAGTGTAAACACATTAGTAGCTCCTGCAAAAAATAAAAGCCGTTTCACAAAAGCTGGTTATATACAAGGTACAAAAAGCTCTTACAAAAAAGCTCTAGTTACTGTAGCTGATGGTGAAACTATTGATTTATACTCTGGTGTTTAATTTAATTTAATTAACATCAAAAGAGATTATAGAAAGCAAATCTGATAATAATTGCAAAACTGATGATAAGTAATATAAATCATCAAATTAAATAAAAAGAAAATGGCATTAAAGAAATACAAACCAATGACCGCTGGTACTAGATGGAGAATTGGTAATGCATATGCAGAAATAACAACGAATGAGCCAGAAAAAAGCTTAATTGAGCGTATCTCTAGATCTGGTGGTCGTAACTCTCAAGGTAGAAGAGCCATGAGATACATAGGTGGTGGTGCAAGAAAACAATATCGTATTATTGATTTCAAGAGAAATAAATATAATGTAGAAGCTACTGTATTAACTATCGAGTATGATCCAAACAGAACAGCTTTTATCGCATTATTAGAGTACACTGATGGAGAAAAAAGATATATTTTAGCTCCACAAGGGTTACAAGTTGGTGCTAATGTTATGAGTGGAGATGCTGTTGCTCCAGAATTAGGAAATTCTTTACAAATGAAAAATATGCCTTTGGGTACTATGATTCATAATATTGAATTACAACCTGGACAAGGAGGCAAATTAGCACGTAGTGCTGGTACTAGTGCACAATTAGCTAACAAAGAAGAGAAATATGCTGTACTTAAAATGCCAAGTGGTGAATTAAGAAAAGTATTAATCAATTGTTATGCAACAGTTGGTGTTACAAGCAACGGAGATCATAACTTGGAAACTGCTGGTAAAGCTGGTGTAAACCGTTGGAAAGGAAGAAGACCAAGAGTAAGAGGTGTAGCCATGAACCCTGTAGATCATCCAATGGGTGGTGGTGAAGGTAGATCATCTGGTGGACATCCAAGAAGCAGAACTGGTAAATATGCAAAAGGTGAAAAAACCAGAACTAAAGGAAAAGGAACAGACAAATTCATTATTCAAAGAAGTAATGGAAAAAAATTAAGCAAATAATTTAAAAGTTAAAATGTTCCAACACTGTTTGGAATAATAAACAAGATGTAAAAAGTTGATTTTACATCATAAATAAAAAATAAAAATGGCACGTTCAATTAAAAAAGGTCCTTATGTAGATGCTAATTTAGAAGCAAAAGTACTAGGGATGAATGACGGAAAAGCAAAAAAAGGCGTTATAAAAACTTGGAGTCGCAGAAGTACAATTACACCTGATTTTGTAGGTAATACATTTGCGGTACATAATGGAAATAAATTTATTCCTGTTTATGTAACAGAATTCATGGTGGGTCACAAATTAGGTGAGTTTTCACCAACAAGAAACTTTAAAGGTCACTCAGGTCAAAAATAATTTTATATTTTTAGTCTTAACTAGAAATTTCAGAATAAGAAAAATAAAAAAATGGAAGCAGTAGCTAAATTAAATAATTACCCAACTGGACCACGCAAAATGCGTTTGTTAGCCGATGTAATTCGTGGAATGCAAGTTGAGAAAGCATTAGCAATTTTAGAGCATCATCCTCAACACAATGCATTACCATTGGCAAAATTATTAAAAAGTGCCATTAACAATTGGGAACAAAAAAACGAGGGAAGTAATGCTGCTGATAGCAGTTTGATAGTAAAAACAATTTTTGTAGATGGTGGTAGAGTTATTAAAAGAATGAGACCAGCACCTCAAGGACGTGGATACAAAATAAGAAAAAGAAGTAATCACGTTACAATTATTGTTGATAAAGGATAAAAAAAGTTTTAGGTGGGATATAAAATTTCGTCTAAATAAAATAAAAACAATTTGATAAAGAAATTTTCAAATTTTCAAATTTTCAAATTACTAAATTAAAACAATGGGTCAAAAGGCAAATCCAATTGGTAACAGATTAGGCATCATCAGAGGATGGGATAGTAACTGGTATGGCAGCAAAAAAGATTATGCTGGTAAATTAATCGAAGACCAAAAAATTCGTAAATATTTAAATGCACGTATCAATAAAGGTGGAATTTCTAAAATTGTTATTGAGCGTACTTTAGGTAAGCTTATTACAACTATTCATACCAGCAAACCAGGGATTATCATTGGTAAAGGTGGTGGTGAAGTTGATAGAATAAAAGAAGAATTGAAAAAACTTACTAGCAATAGTGACGTTCAAATCAATATCTTAGAAATTCGTCGTCCTGAGTTAGATGCCAATATTGTTGGAGATACAATTGCTCGTCAAATCGAAAATCGTATCAATTTTAAAAGAGCTACCAAAATGGCTATTGCTTCTACACTTAGAATGGGTGCTGAAGGAATAAAAGTTAAATTAAGTGGTCGTTTAGGTGGAGCTGAAATTGCACGAAGCGAAGAGTTAAAGCAAGGTCGTACACCATTACATACTTTTAGAATGGATATAGATTATGCAAATGTTTTTGCACAAACTGTATACGGTAAAATTGGTATCAAAGTTTGGATTTGTAGAGGTGAAGTTTTAGGAAAAAGAGACTTAAATCCTAATTTTATTGGTGGTAAAGATACTGCTGGTGAAAGAAGAAATGATGGTAGAAACGATAGAGGTGGAAATGATAGAGGCGATAGAGGAGGAGATAGAAGAGGTGGTGGAGATAGAAGAAGTGGAGGAGGAAGAGGAAGAAACTAAAATTTGCAAATGAGCAAATTAGCAAATCTGAAGAGGAAGATATAATTTCTGAATTTTCAATTTTCAAATTTTCAAATTAGAAAAATGTTACAACCTAAAAGAAGTAAACACAGAAAACAACAAAAAGGAAGAATAAGAGAAGTAGCAAAGCGTGGTACTGCCATATCTTTTGGAAGTTTCGCTCTTAAAGCACTTGAACCAATATGGCTTACTAACCGTCAAATAGAAGCTGCTCGTCAAAGTATGACACGTGCAATGAAACGTGAAGGTAATGTTTGGATAAGGATTTTCCCTGACAAAATCATTACACGTAAGCCAGCTGAAGTAAGGATGGGTAAAGGTAAAGGTAATCCTGAGTTTTGGGCAGCAGTAGTAGAGCCAGGACGTATAATTTTTGAATGTGATGGTGTTTCTGTTGAAACTGCAAAAGCAGCAATGGATTTAGCCGCTCAAAAATTACCTATTAAAACAAAGTTTGTAATTAGAAGAGATTTGCAAGCTTAATTTAATAAGCAAATTAGCCAATGTGCTAATTATGGAGTAAATAAAACGAAAATTCAAATAGTGCGGTAAATAAGCTTTTTAGCAAGTTATCACATTAGCAAATTAGAATAAAATGGCAAAGAAAAAAGTAAATAAAAAAGAGGATTTAAAAGATATGAGCGTTGAATCTTTAAAAGGTAGAATTGCTGAAGATAAATTAAGACTTACAAAGTTGCAATTTGCACATGCAATGACACCACTTGAAAATCCTCAAATGATTAAATCTTTAAGAAGAGATATTGCACGTCTTAAAACTGAGGCAAACAGTAGAAACTAATTAGGAAATACGCAAGTATGAAAATTCCGAAATTGTTGTAAAATATTTTTTCACTTTTTCACTTTTTCATATTTTCAAATAAAAAAAATGGAAAGAAATTTAAGAAAAACAAGAACAGGGGTAGTTACAAGCAACAAAATGACAAAAACCATTACAGTTGCAGTTGAAAGAAAAGTAAAACACCCTATTTACGGAAAATTCGTAAAGAAAACTACTCGTTTCCATGCACATGATGAAAAAGATGAGTGCACTATTGGAGACATTGTAAAAATCATGGAAACTCGTCCAATGAGCAAAACAAAACGTTGGAGATTAGTAGAAGTAGTTGAGAAAGCAAAATAATTATGTGGTACACTATTAAAGTGTATAACAACCAATGTACAATTTGAATATGATTTAGCTTTCTGAGACAAATAATCAGAAATCGAAAAATCAAAAAATATAAAAATGATACAACAAGAATCAAGGCTTAATGTAGCCGATAATAGTGGAGCAAAAGAGGTACTTTGTATTAAAGTTTTAGGTAATAGTGGACAAGACTATGCTAAAATTGGAGATAAAATTGTAGTTACTGTAAAAGATGCAATACCTGCAGGTGGTATTAAAAAAGGTACTGTATCTAAAGCTGTAATTGTACGCACAGTAAATAAATTACGCAGAAAAGATGGTTCTTATATTCGCTTTGATGATAATGCAGTAGTTTTACTTAACAATTCAGATGAGCCTAGAGGCACTCGTATATTTGGGCCAGTAGCTCGTGAATTAAGAGATAAAGGATACATGAAAATTATTTCATTAGCACCAGAAGTATTATAAGTAAATATTTAAAGTTTAAGATTTAAAGTTTGGTAATTATAACTTTTAATCTTCAAAAAAAGAAATTATGAGCAACAGATTTAAACCTAAGTTTAATATTAAAAAAGGAGACCAAGTAGTAGTAATTGCTGGTGATGATAAAGATTTAACAAAACCAAGAACTGTACTTTCTGTTTTAATTGATAAAGCAAAAGTTGTAGTTGAAGGTGTAGCTATAGCAACTAAACACACTAAACCAACGGCTCAAAACACTGGTGGTGGAATAGTAAAAGTTGAGGCTCCAATAGCAATAAGTAACGTAATGTTATGGGATGCTAAAGCAAAAGTGGCTACTAAAGTTAAACGTACCAGAGAAACTGGTAAATTAGTAAGAGTAAGTAAAAAATCTGGCAACGAAATAAAATAATGCACGGTTAAAAGTCGTGTTAAACAATAAAAAATCAATATGAGTACTACAAAATATACTCCAAGATTAGCCTCAAAATATAGAGCAGATGTAATACCTGCTTTAATGAAAAAGTTTGGTTACAAAACAGTAATGCAAGCACCTAAATTGCAAAAAATTTGTATTAATAGAGGAGTTAATGGAGCAGTTAATGATAAAAAATTAATTGACGTTACAATTGGCGAATTGGAGCAAATAACTGGTCAAAAAGCAGTTCCAACAATGTCTAAAAAAGACATTTCAAACTTTAAGTTACGTAAAGGCATGCCTATTGGTGCAAGAGTTACGTTACGTGGTGAAAAAATGTATGAGTTTTTAGACAGATTAGTAAGTGTTAGCTTACCACGTGTAAGAGACTTTAAAGGTATTAGTGATAAAGCTTTTGATGGTAGAGGAAATTATACTTTAGGCGTTACTGAACAAATTATTTTCCCAGAAATAGATATAGACAAAGTAAATAAAATCACTGGAATGGACATAACCTTTGTAACCAGTGCAGAAACTAATGAAGAAGCATACGAATTGTTAAAAGAATTAGGTATGCCATTTAAAGGAGCTAATAAAAAAGATTAATTTTAAGTTACAAGATAGGTTGATTAATTTAATTGATACAACATTATCTGATTATAAAAAATAAACATGGCAAGAAAATCAATTGTAGCACGTCAAGCTAAAAGAGAGAAACTAGTAGCAAAATTTGCAGAAAGAAGAGCTGCATTAAAAGCTGCTGGCGACACAGCTGGCTTAGATATGTTGCCTAAAAATTCATCACCAGTACGTCTTAAAAATAGATGTCAGTTAACTGGTCGTCCTAAAGGATACATGAGATATTTTGGAGTATCGAGGGTAATGTTTAGAGACATGGCTTTAAATGGTTTAATACCAGGGGTTAAAAAAGCAAGTTGGTAAAAAATCAACATGTTAATTAGCCTTTAGTTAATTAACAAATGAAAAAAAATTTTTAAATAAAAATTAGCACATTAGCAAATAGGCTAATTAGCAAATTAGAATATTATGGTTACAGATCCTATAGCAGATTTTTTAACTAGAGTTAGAAACGCACAAATGGCAGGTCATAGAATAGTTGAAATACCTGCATCAAATCTTAAAAAAAGAATCACTGAAATTTTATACGATCAAGGATATATTTTGAAGTATAAGTTTGAAGATGATAGTAAGCAAGGGATAATTAAAATAGCTTTGAAATATGATGTAGCTACTAAAGTTCCAGCAATAAAAAGCTTAGAGCGTGTTAGCCGTCCAGGTTTAAGAGCATATGCTAAGCCAGCTGAAATGAAAAGAGTTATCAATGGTTTAGGTATTGCAATAATTAGTACTTCTAAAGGTGTTTTGACTGATAAACAAGCAAAAGCACAAAACGTTGGAGGTGAAGTTCTTTGCTATATTAGTTAATTATTTGTTACTACAAATTTTTAATAATTACTATGGTTTTTTGATAATGTAATCATAGTATGTTAACGATGATAATTAAGCATTCTATACATTGCTGAAAACATCAAACATTATCAACATTAATAAAAATATATACATAAAATAATATGAGTCGTATAGGTAAACAACCCATTTCTTTGCCAGCAGGCGTAACAGCTTCTGTTGGTACTGGAAATGTAATAAGTGTTAAGGGGCCAAAGGGTACTTTAACTCAAACTGTTGATAGAGACATTATTGTAACAGTTGATGGTTCTATAATCAACGTTTCTCGTCCTACAGAGCAAATTCGTCATAAAGCATTACATGGTTTGTACAGATCTTTAGTACAAAATATGGTTAAAGGTGTAACTGATGGTTATGTAAAACAAATGGAATTAGTAGGGGTAGGTTTTAAAGCTGCACACACTGGTAACGTTTTAGACTTAGCATTAGGATATTCTCACAATATTATTTTTGAAATACCAAAAGAGTTAAAGTTAAATACGGTAACTGAAAAAGGTAAAAATCCAATAATTATTTTAGAAGGTAGCGACAAACAATTAATTGGTCAAGTTTGTGCTAAATTAAGAAGCTTACGTAAACCAGAACCATACAAAGGTAAAGGTGTGAAATTCGCTGGTGAAGTATTAAGAAGAAAAGCTGGTAAGGCTGCTGGTAAATAAAATTACTAGTTTGAAGATTGACTATTAAATATTCAAATCTTCACAGAGTAGTTTTAAATTTTTAAATTTTCAAATTCGGTTCAAATGAACAGTAATAAAATAGGAACAAAACAAAAAATTCAGTTCCGTATTCGTAAAAAAATCTCTGGTAGTTCTTCAAAACCACGTTTAAGTGTATTTAGAAGCAATACAGATATCTATGCTCAATTAATTGATGATAATGCTGGAGTTACCTTAGCAGCAGCATCTTCAAAAGATAAAGATATTGCAGCACAAGCTGGTAATAAATGTAGCAAATCTAAATTAGTTGGTGAAGCGATAGCTCGTAAAGCAACTGAATTAGGATTGAGCAAAGTGACTTTCGATAGAGGTGGAAATCTATATCATGGTCGTATAAAAGCAGTTGCAGAAGGTGCAAGAGAAGGAGGATTACAATTTTAATTGATAATTAAGCGTTTGATGTGGAACGATTAAAAAGATTCATATTAAACATTAAATCGTAAATAATTATGTCTAGAACAGTTGATAATAAAGTAAAAGCAAATACTGATGTTGAATTTAAAGACAAAGTAGTTGCTATAAACAGAGTAGTTAAAACTACTAAAGGTGGTCGTACTTTTTCTTTTTCAGCACTTGTAGTTGTAGGTAACGAAAATGGCGTTGTTGGACAAGGTTTAGGTAAAGCAAAAGAAGTTCAAGAAGCTATTACTAAAGGTATTGAAGATGCAAAAAAGAATTTAGTAAAAGTTCCTGTAATGCATGGTACTATACCACACGAACAATTCAGCAAAGCTGGTGCAGCTAAAGTTTTAATAAAACCAGCAGCTCATGGAGCAGGTGTAATTGCAGGAGGTAGCATGCGTGCCGTTTTAGAGAGTGCAGGTATTACCGACGTATTAGCTAAAAGTTTAGGTAGTGCTAATCCACATAACGTGGTTAAGGCTACTATAAAAGCACTTAGCGAATTACGTGAGCCAATAGCTGTAGCAAAAAATAGAAATATAAAATTATCAAAAGTATTTAATGGATAAATTAGTCATTAAGTCATCAGTGAAAAATTAATCAAAGAATTTAACTGACTAACGACTTATGACCAATGACCAAAATAATCGTCATGGCAAAAATTAAAATAACACAAATAAAAAGCGGAATTGACAGAAGTGAGCGTCAAAAGCAAACTTTAATAGCATTGGGTTTAAATAAATTACATGCTACAAAAGAAGTTGAGGCTACTCCTCAAATTCTAGGAATGGTAAATAAAGTAAACCATTTAATTAAAGTAGAGAACGTATAAATGTACAAGTTTGCAAATGAGAAAATCACAATGCTATAACTTGTATTTTTCTTATCTCAAATTTTTAAATTAATAAGCGAGGGAAAGATTTTCCCGTAAGTAAAAAATCTAAAAAATGAAATTACATACACTAAAGCCTGCTGCAGGTAGTACACACAAAGAAAAAAGATTAGGTAGAGGTGAAGCTTCTGGTAAAGGAGGAACTTCTACAAAAGGTAACAAAGGAGGTCAATCAAGAGCTGGTTATCAAAGAAAAAATGCTTTTGAAGGTGGTCAAATGCCATTACAACGTAGAGTTCCAAAACGTGGATTTAAAAATGCTGGACGTATTGAATATGTTGTATTTAACTTAGGACAAATTGAACAATTGAACGAAAAATATAGCTTCTCTGAGTTTTCATTAGAGAACTTGTATATGAATGGTTTAATTAGCCGTACAGATAGAGTTAAAATTTTAGGCAATGGTGAATTAAAAGCTACACTAAACTTCAAAGTAAATGCTATTAGCGATAAAGCTAAAGCAGCAATTGAAGCTTCGGGCGGAACCGTTGAAATTCTAAAATAATTTCACATATTTGCGGTGCATTTAAAATGCACCTTTTTGATTTTAAGACTTAAAGATAATTACTAAGACAAAAAATTATTCGTGAAAAAATTAATACAAACATTAAAAAATATTTGGGAAATAGATGAACTTAAAAAGAAAATCATTTATACCCTTTTACTAATTTTAATTTATAGAGTTGGTTCACATATCGTGTTACCAGGTATAGACCCTAATAATCCTTCTTTAGCCGATGCAGCTAGCAAAGGTTCTAAAGGTATTTTGGGTTTATTTGATGCTTTTGCTGGGGGCTCGTTCTCTCAAGCTTCTATTTTTGCTTTGGGTATAATGCCTTACATTTCTGCTTCTATTTTTATGCAGTTGATGACAATTCTAGTTCCTCAATTACAAAAAATTCAAAAAGAAGGAGAAACTGGTAGAAAAAAGATTACACAATGGACTCGCTACCTTACAGTTATTGTAACTGCTTTTCAGGCAACTGCGTATGTTGCTTTTTTAACAAATCCTAGTGGACCTTATGCTCCTGCATTATTAATAAATGGACCATTATTTACATTCATCACTGTAATTAGCTTAACTGCTGGAACATTGTTTGTAATGTGGTTAGGTGAAAAAATTCAAGACAAAGGCTTAGGTAATGGTACTTCAATCATCATTATGGTTGGTATTTTAAGCAGATTACCAGCAAGTTTGTTAAAAGAATTTAACTCTAAATTCGAAAGAGGTGCTGGTGGCTTATTAGGTTTTACTTTAGAAATCGTAATATTAATTACTATAATATTTGGTTTAATATTATTAGTACAAGGTGTACGTCAAATACCTTTGAACTATGCTAAACAAATAGTTGGTAATAGAGATTTTGGTGGAGCTAGAAACTTTTTACCAATTAAAGTAAACAGTGCCGGTGTAATGCCAATCATTTTTGCTCAAGCAATTATGTTTATACCTACCTTGTTTAGTTTTACTAATATGGATTCAGCTAAAGGAATTGTAAGAATTTTTAGTGATCATAGCAATGTTTGGTATATGGTAATTTACTCAGTTATGGTTATTGCTTTTACATTCTTATACACTGCTTTAATTTTTAATCCTAAACAAATAGCAGAGGATTTAAAACGTAGTAATGGTTTTATACCAGGTGTAAAACCAGGCGAACCAACTGCAGATTATATTGGAGCTGTAATGGATAGAATTACCTTACCAGGTGCCATTTTCTTGGCAATTGTTGGTATTTTGCCAGGATTTATGAGTATGAAATTTGGAGCAAGTTCTTTTGTAAGTTCTCAAGAATTT
>Ga0075156_10001368_pt1 | contig 13256 bp, 10 predicted proteins | sample JI81AbrownDNA_FD_70966 | JGI IMG/M metagenome (GOLD analysis project Ga0075156, IMG submission 70966) | Wastewater effluent complex algal communities from Wisconsin, to seasonally profile nutrient transformation and Carbon sequestration -... | ecosystem: Engineered > WWTP > Effluent > Algae...
CCGGCCGCGGCTACCGCTCCCACGAGAACTACCGATGCCGCATCATGCTCTACAACGCCGCCCGGACGGCAGCGTGACCACCCAGCCACATCACGCGGAAAATCGAAGACCCCTCATTGTTGGGGAAGCAGCGGCGGAGCCCACTCCATCACACGCCAACAGGCGGCTGGTCGTCACCCGGAAGCAGTCCGCCAGCAACCAGCGCTGCACGCACGGCCTTGCGGTCGACGCCCATCCGGCGGCCGATCGCGCGCATCGAGACGCCTGCTCGGGCGAGCCGTACCGCCTCTGCCTTCTCGTCGATCCCCAGCCCCGGTCGGCGGCTCGGCACGTTGCGGCGGCGGAGGTGCGCGAACACGGTGGCGCGGTGGATGCCGTACCTCTCGGCGAGTGCCTTGACGCTCATCCCGGCCAGGTAGTCGCCGACGAGCGCGTCCACCTCGGCGGCGGTGAGAAAAGTTTGAGCCGTCTCGACAGTCCTCACGACAGGGCCGCGATCGTCCTTCGGAGCGGTAGTCTGGGGACGCCGCGAGACCTCGTAGACCCCACGATTCAAGCGGTTGACAAGGGTTTTCGTCTTGGGGGCGGAGTTGCCAAACGTACTACTCAGGTACCCCATACCCCGAAAGCCGCCAGGCCACCTCCGGCCCGGCGGCTTTCGTCATGCCAGCAGACCTTTTGCGGATCGCTGGGGCCTCAGATCAAGCCTGCCTCGCGCGCGATGTGGATGGCCCGGAAGCGGCTCTCGACGCCGAGCTTGGTGAAGATGTGCACGAGGTGGCTCTTGACGGTTGCCTCGCTGACGAAGAGGGCGCGGGCGACCTCCCTGTTGGAGGCTCCGGTTGCGACGTGACGCAGCACCTCGACTTCGCGATCGGTGAGCCGGGGGAGGGGACTGCGCAGGCCTTTGAGCACGCGGGAGGCCAGGTCAGGGGCGAGCACCAGCTCGCCCGCCGCGGCGCGGCGGATGCCATCGAGGATGCGCTCAGGGTCGACCTCCTTGAGCAGGTAGCCTGCCGCCCCGGCCTCCATCGCGCCGAGGATCTCCCCGTCGCGCTCGAAGGTGGTCAAGATCAGCACCGCGGGTGACGGATCGAGGGTGCGTAAGGCCGCCGTGGTGGCCAGGCCGTCGATGCCCTGACCCAGGCGCAGGTCGCAGAGCACGACATCGGGGTGCAGGTCCGTGGCGAGCCGGATGGCCGCCTCACCACTGGCTGCTTCACCCACGACCCGCAGGTCGTCCGTCGAGTTGATCACGGCAAACAACCCGCTGCGCACGACGGGGTGGTCATCGACGATGAGCACGGTGATGGTCATGGCTTCCTAAGGTCTCTCAGTCGCGACGGGCGTGGGGGGTGCCGTCGCGGTGAATCGGCAGATAGGCCGAGATTGCCGTCCCACCACCGTGGCTGCTCTCGATCTCCAGGCCCCCGCCGAGTTCACGCAAGCGCGAGCGCATGATGCGCAGACCGTAACTCGAGGTTGCCTCCGCCGCGCCCTCCCAGGCCGGCGGGGTAAAACCGATTCCGTCATCGATGATGTCGAGGCGCACGGTGTCTTCGCTGTCGATCAGGCTCATCACGACCCTGGTGGCGCCGGCGTGCCGGCGCACATTCGACAGCGCGGATTGCGCGGTGCGCAAAAGGGCGACCTCGACATCGGTCGGCAGGCTCGGCAGCGTGGTGTCGACCGACAATTCGACCGTCAGGTGTGCTTCATCGCGCGCTCGGTCCAGGAGCCGTTGCAGGGCAGCGGCCAGCGCATCATCCTCGAGTTGCCAGGGCGCCAGGGCCGCGACGATCCGGCGCACATCGGCAAGGCTGTCGCCGGCCAGGTCCTCGATCTGGGTCAGGGTCCGGGCGGCGTCGGTGTCCTCGGTGCGCGCGACCCCCGCATGAGCGAGGAGCAGGATTGATGAGAGACCCTGGGCGATCGTGTCGTGGATGTCACCGGAGATCCGGCCGCGTTCGGCGATGGCACCCGAATGGCGCTGCGCGAGCGCCAACTCGTCCTGCACTTGCACTAGGTCGTCTTGTGCACGCGTGAGTGAGGTGACCAGGCGCGCCCGCTCCGCCGCATCCCGCAAGAGTTGGAGATAACCGCGAGAGATGGCGAAGGCAAAGACACCGCCGATCAGCGGGCCGAGAATATTGGCATAAGTCGTGGTGCCGTGATGGTGGATGGGGGCCAGGACGACGACGGCGAGCACGAAGCCGGAGAAGGCCAGGCCCCACGGCAAGGGCAGCAGATGCCCGGCCAGGAGCCAGAGCAAGAAGGCCAGCCAGATGAACTCCGCGGAGATCGCGACCGCAGCGATCCAGATCGCCGCGAGGCCGAGGAGCCACCACACCGCCACGCGGCGAGGCCTGGTGCGCGCGGCCAGAACCAAGCCAGCCGTATGCCAGGCGAGGATCGCGACACCGCTGAAGGCGGCGGCCGGCCACGCGACCCCATCACCGATCGCGCGAGAGATGCCAGTCGTGGTGAGCAGCACAGCCATCACATGCTGGCCGATCGTCATGGCTCGGGCCGTCGGACCCCCGCGTCTCGATTCGGCCGGCTCAGCGCGCGACAGCGGAATGTGCACGATGCTCATAGGTCGATTCTCCTCGGGTGGGCAGGAGCTTCCCCGGCCACCACATCCGCTCGCCGGCCAGCGCGAAGAGTGCGGGCACGATCACGGTGCGCACAACCAGGGTGTCCACCAAGACACCCACCCCGACGATCAAGCCGAGTTGCCCCAGGGTGACCAGGGGCAAGACCCCCAAGGCGGCGAAGACCGCCGCCAGCACGATGCCGGCGCTGGTGATGACGCTACCGGTGTGCGCCACCGCCTCGATCATTCCCGCGCGCGTGCCCAGCCGGTCCGCTTCGTGCCGGGCGCGATGGACCAAAAAGATGGTGTAGTCGATGCCGAGGGCGACGAGGAACAAGAACGCGAGGATCGGCACCTGGAGGTCGAGGGCTTGCTGCTCGAACACCATACGGCTCAGCCAGGCGCCGCCTCCGATCGCCGCGACGGCGCTGACGAGATTGACCAGGAGCAGCACCGCGGGCGCGACCAGCGCACGCAACACGACGAGCAAGACCAGGAAACTCACCGCCAGCACCAACGGGGGCACCCTGCGCAGGTCTTGTTCATTGCCTGCCCGGGCATCCACATCGGCGGCCACCGCCCCGCCCACCATCGCTGAGGCTCCCTCGATGGCGTGCACGGCAGTTCTCAGCCCGCCGATCTGAGCCAGGCTCGGCGCGGTGCCAGGCGAGTAGGCACTTGTCGCCATCACCGTGGTCAGGGCGCCGTCTCGGCTCTGCCCGGTGGGCCGCACCTGCGTGACCCCCTCGACACCGCCGGCCGCAGCCACCACGGCTGGGGCGGCGTCGGTGTCGGTGACAATCCAGATGGGCTGAGCGGCGCCCGGTGGGAAGTGCGCCGAGAGGGTCTCCAGACCGCTCGCCGACGGTGAGGCGCCTCGAAACTTCTGCACTTGATCGAGTCCGAGAGAGGTGGCCGGCAAACCGGTCGCCATGACCGCCAGCAATGCCAGCCCACCGAGCAAGCTTCGCGTCGGGTGAGCCGAGACCCGCGACGCGAGCGCGCGCCACGCTCGCCCGTGGGCGGGCCGGACGCCGGGGCGGGGGATCATCGGCCAGAAGACCCGGCGTCCGCATACGGCCAGCAGGGGGGGAAGGACGAAGAGGACCGCTGCCAGCGCAATCAGCAGGCCGATCGCTGCGGGGATTCCCAGTCCGCGGGTCATGGGAATGGTCGCGAACAGCAGCGTGAACAGTGCGAGGACCACGGTGACATTCGAGGCGAGGATGGCGGGGGCGCTCGCCCGCCACGCCGTGCTCAGCGCGGCGCGATGATCGTCGGTTCGGTGCAATTCTTCGCGGTATCGGGAGATCAACAAGAGCGCGTAGTTCGTGCCGGCACCGAAGACGAGCACGCTGACGATGCCGGCATCGAACGCGAGATTCCACCACGAGCCGGCTGCAGCGCTCACGCGTCCTGCGAGGCCGTCGGCCACGGCGATGACGGTCAGCGGCACCAGCCAGAGCACTGGCGATCGATAGGTGAGGATCAGCAGGACCGCGACGATGAGAATCGTCACGAGCAGCAGTGTCAGGTCGGCTCCATCGAAGGCCGCCGCGATATCCGCGCCGAAAGCGGGCCCGCCGGTCACTTGCAGCACCAGGCCGGGCGGGGCCGCTGCACTCAGTTCGGCTCGCAGGTTGGCGATGACCGCAGCCGTTGCGGTGCTGTCCGAGCCAACGGCGATGGGCGTGCTCAGCAGCGCCGCCGCGCCATCCTCGCTGATCACCGGTGCCATCGGCGCACCCGTGGCCGGCGCGGGACGCAGCGCGGCCAATTGCTCGATATCGGTGCGGGTGAGCATCGAACCGTCTGCCCGGGTCGCGACGATGAGCACGCTCTGGCGGCCGGCATCCGGGAAGCGCTCCAGCAACGCGCTCACCTGGCTGGCCTCCGAACTTGCGGGAGCCTGGCCGGTGCGCGCCGGTGCCTGGGCGCCGGACAATATGCCGAAGGCCAGCAGCATGAGAATCATCGCCGCGCCCAGGGCTCGCCACGCGCCACGCGGCGAGACCAGACGATCGGGGAAGCGGGACCAATCCAGACGGTGTGCCATGCCAACGACTTCATCAGGAAGGCTCGCGCCAGTCATCGCAGAAGAGATTGACCTGAGGGTCAATCGAAAGGTGGAGACCGAAGGCTCGCGTGCGGAGAAGGACTTGGCGGCGCTCAGAGTTTGTGGCGGGCGGCGATGGCCTTGGCCGTGGTGGTGTCCGGGCCGGGCGGCGCGACGAAGACCGCTTCACGGTAGTAGCGCAGTTCGGCGATCGATTCGCGGATGTCGGCCAGCGCGCGGTGGCCGCCGTGCTTCTCGGGGGAGTTGATATAGGCGCGGGGGAACCAGCGGCGGGACAACTCCTTGATCGAGGAGACGTCGATGATCCGATAGTGCAGCCAAGCGTCGAGCTCCGGCAGGTCCCGGGCCAGGAAGCCCCGGTCGGTCGCGACGGTATTGCCCCCAAGCGGTGCCCGGCGAGCCTCAGGGACCCACTCACGGACATAGGCCATGAGTTGCTCATTGGCCTCGGTCAAGGTGATGCCGCGCTCGAGCTCGGTGAGCAGACCAGAGGTCGTATGCATCGTGGTGACGAAGTCGTTCATCTGCGCCAAGGCCTGCGCGGGCGGCTTGATCACGAGATCCACCCCCTCACCGAGGACGTTGAGGTCGAAATCCGTGACCAGCGCCGCGACCTCGATCAGGGCATCGTCCTGAAGCGAGAGACCCGTCATTTCGCAGTCGATCCACACGATCCGATCTCGTGCTGCACGATCCGGGACGACCTTGCTCGCGATCTCACTCACCCCCGCACTCTACGAGCCCACGCCCGGGCCGCGCGCGGGGTGGGGCCCACGGCATACGGGCAGCGGATGCAGCACCGGTTCGGCAGGGGCTGCGGGGTCCACCCGTCGACTAGCCTTCGGCTCATGTCTTCGCAGCATGGGCCGATCCAGGTGGCCACCGGGCTGACTCAGCCGGCGGCCTACGATCCCGGCTATCAACCAGGGGGAGCGGGCCGCAATCCGCGGCGGGCGCTGCGCGGCTGGCTGATGTGGGGGCTGCTCATCGCCGGCTTCACGATTGCCGGGCTGGCGCTCGCCGCCTACTTCCAGGCATCCCTGGGGATCGTCACGGTCCTGCTCGCGCTCCTGCTCGCGGCGCTCCCGCTCGGCATCGTGGTGCCGACCTTCTTGTGGCTCGACCGGTTCGAGGCCGAGCCGACGAAATATCTCGTCATCGCGTTCTTGTGGGGTGCCTTGGTCGCCTCCCTGGTCGCCGCGATCTTCAACACCGGCGCCATGCTCATCATCCAGGCCGCGGGTGACCCGACCTCGGCGATGGCGGCCACCGCCGTTGTGGTCGCGCCCGTCGTCGAGGAAAGCCTCAAGGGCCTCCTCGTGCTGCTCATCTGGCGGCTGCGGCGCCGCGAGTTCGACGGCCTCACCGACGGCCTCGTCTATGCCGGGATCACGGCCACCGGGTTCGCCTTCACCGAGAACATTCAATATCTCGGGCAGGCGTATGCCGAGGGCGGCGGGGAGTTGCTGGCCGCCACCTTCATCGGGCGCGGGGTGCTCAGCCCGTTCGCCCACCCGATGTTCACGGCCCTGACCGGCATCGGGATCGGCATCGCCGCCACTGCGCGCAGCACCGGCGTTCGGGTCATCGCCCCGATCATCGGCTGGATCTTGGCGGTCCTCGCGCACGGCCTGTGGAACCTGTCCGCCGTGACCGGCGGATCGGGCCTGCTGGTCGGCTACTTCCTCATCGGGGTGCCGGTCTTCCTGGGCTACCTCAGCCTGGTGGTCTGGGCCCGGCGCCGCGAGGGTCGCCTCATCGGCCGGCACCTGAGCCCGTATGCCGATGCCGGCTGGCTCAGCCCCGGCGAGGTCACGATGCTCGCGAGCATGGCGCACCGGCGCGAGGCCCGGGTGTGGGCCAAGACGAATTCCGGCGCTGCCGGTCTGCGCGCGATGCGCGACTTCCAAGATGCCGCCTCCGAACTCGGGCTGCTGCGCCAACGGATGTATCACCAGGCCGCCAATGACCGCGTCCTGATCACCGAACGAGAGTTGTTGGATGACATGACCACCGCCCGCCGCACGTTCATCGGCAGCACGCGATGACCGCGCCCACTCTGCCCGCGGGCCTGATCGAGAACCTCATCGCGATCCGCCGTGATCTGCACCGACACCCCGAGCTTGGCCTGGATAATCCGCGCACCCAGCAGCGGATCCTCGACGAACTCGACGGGTTGGGGCTCGAGATCACGCTCGGCGAGGGCTTGACTTCTGTGGTGGCGGTGCTGCGCGGCGGCGCCGGTTCGGGGCGGGCCGTGCTGCTGCGTGGCGATACCGACGCGCTGCCGGTCACCGAGGACCTCGACGTCGACTATGTCTCGACCCGAGCGGGCCTGATGCACGCCTGCGGGCACGACCTGCACGTCGCGGGTCTGATCGGCGCGGCCAAGCTGCTCGCCGCCCGCCGTGCTGAGCTTGCCGGGGACGTCATCTTCATGTTCCAGCCGGGGGAGGAGGGCCCGGGCGGGGCTCAGATCATGCTCGACGAGGGCCTCCTGGAGGCAGCCGGGGTGCCGGTCCTCGCGGCATACGCCCTGCACGTGGGCTCCGCCGGCGAGGCGCTCGGCACGTGGTATGGCCGGCCGGGCCCGTTGATGGCCGCCGCCGACGAGGCGGTGATCCGGGTGATCGGCGCCGGCGGGCACGGCTCGCAACCGCACCTTGCCAAGGATCCGGTGCCGGTGGCTTGCGAGATCGTGCTCGCCCTGCAACTGATGGTGACCAGGCAGTTCAACGCGATGGACCCGATGGTGCTCACCGTGGGCAAGATCGTGGGCGGCACCAAGGACAACATCATCCCCGATGACGCCACCATCGAGCTGACCTTGCGCACTTTCGACGAGACGCAGCGGCTGGCCGCCCACGACGCCGTGCGCCGGCTCGCCGAGGGCATTGCCGCCGCGCATGGGTTGCGCGCCGAGGTGGAGTGGTTGACCGGATATCCGGTGACCGTCAATGACGCCGGCGAATATGCCTTCCTCGCCGAGACCGCGCAGGAGATCTTCGGACCGCAGCGCTATGTCGAGATGCCCCACCCCGAAGCCGGAGCCGAGGATTTCGCCTTCGTGGCCGCACAGGTGCCCTCGGCCTATGTCTTCCTTTCCGCCTGTCCCGCCGAGGACCCGGCCAGCGCGGCGGACAATCACTCGCCGCGCGCCCACTTCGACGATTCCGTGGTCCCCGACGGTGCCCTGCTGCTCGCCGAACTCGCCCTGCGACGGCTCGCGCGCGGGTGACATGAGGCGGGGCGCCCCCGGCAGGATTCGAACCTGCGACCTCGGGATTAGAAGGCCCTTGCTCTATCCACTGAGCTACGGGGGCAGTGGCCCGCCAAGACTAGGCCACCGTGCGGACACGGTCGCGGTGCAAACGCCGATCAAGCGGGCGCTGAACTAAGGTTGGCGGCTGTGACGCCCAGCCCCTCCGATCCCGCACGGCAACTCGCGGCGATCCGCGAGTTCCGTGAGCAGGTCGCCGCCAGCGTGCTGCCCTTGGATCTGGCCAGTACGGCTGCGGCCAAGGACAACCGCGGCGCCCTGCTGCGTCAGCTCGATGACTATGTCATTCCCCGGCTGTCTTCCATCGACGCGCCCGTGCTCGCCGTGATCGGCGGCTCGACGGGAGCCGGCAAGTCCACGCTGGTCAATTCTCTGCTGCGCCGTGAGGTCTCGCGCGCCGGGGTCATCCGCCCGACCACCACGAGTCCGGTGCTGATCCATCACGCGCAGGATGCGCACTGGTTCACCGATCAGCGGATCCTGCCCGGGCTGAGCCGGGTCACGGGGGATGCCTCGGCCCCAGATGCCGAAGGCACCGTGCGGCTCGCCGCATCGGAAGAACTTCCGGCCGGTATGGCGTTGCTCGACGCCCCCGACATCGATTCCGTCGTCGCCGCCAACCGCGGCCTCTCACGCCAATTGCTGGCCGCGGCCGACCTCTGGTTGTTCGTCACCACCGCTGCCCGGTACGCCGATGCGGTCCCCTGGGAATTGCTGCGGCAGGCCTCCGAACGCGGCACCGCGGTTGCCATCGTGCTGAATCGGGTGCCGCCGGAGGTGATGGGGCAGGTGCGTCCGCACCTGGTGGACATGCTGCGGGAGCAGGGCCTGGGGACCGCGCCGGTCTTCCCCGTCCCCGAGACCGCGCTGACGGGGGCAGGCTTGATCCCGGATGCGGATATGGCCCGCCTGCGCGCCTGGTTGACGGCTTTGGCGCAGGACGCCGCGGCGCGGGAAGTCGTGGTGCGCCAAACCCTTTCGGGCGCCTTGGCCTCCTTGGACAGCCGGGCCGAGGAACTGATCGCCGCGAGTCGCACCCAGCTTCGCGTCACCGCCGAGCTGCGCGAGAGCGCGGCTCGGGGGTATGCCGCCGCCTTGCGCCGCATCGAGGAAGGCATGAGCGATGGGGCCCTGCTGCGCGGCGAGGTGCTGGCGCGCTGGCAGGATTTCGTCGGGACCGGCGAGTTCTTCAAGAAGGTCGACTCTGGTGTCTCGCGGCTGCGGGACCGGATCACCGGCTCGATCAAGGGCCAGGCCAGCACCCCGGGCGATGTCGGTGATGCCCTGCAGGTCGGTGTGGCGCAATTGATCGAGGCCAATGCTGATGCCGCGGCGGCGGAGACCGCGCGCGCCTGGCGCGCCATGCCGGCGGGGAGCGAGTTACTTGCGCAGGAGCCCGAGCTGGGCGCGTCGAGCCCGGGCCTTTCGGCGCGGGTCGATGCGGCCGTGCGCGAGTGGCAGGGCAGGGTGCTCGATATCGTGCGCCATGAGGGGCAAGACCGTCGCACTAACGCTCGCGTCGCGGCCTATGGGGTCAACGGGATCGGACTCTTCCTGATGCTCGTGGCCTTTGCTCACACCGGAGGGCTCCTGGGCTCTGAGGTCGGCATCGCCGCCGGAACTTCCGTGCTGGCGCAGCGAGTCCTCGAAGCGATCTTCGGTGACCAAGCGGTCCGAACGATGGCCGCCAAGGCGCGCGAACTGCTGCTCGAACAGGCCAGGACTCTGATCGAGGAGGAACGGGAGCGTTATGAGCGTGCCGTCGGCGCCCAAAGCATCCCGGCCGAGCAAACCGAGCGCCTGTCCCGCGCCCTGGACGCGGTGCAGGCCGCGTCATGAGTGCGCTGAAGCTCAGCCGCGGAGCCCAACGCGGCGTCAGCGCCGCCGATCTGGCCCAGCACGCCGATGCCCTGAGCGCCGCGCTGCTCAGCGGGGGCGACGAACTCGAACCCCAGGCGCGCGAGCGCGCCCGGGCGGTGACGGCCAAGGTGGGCGAACGGATGTCGCGGAGCGGCAGTCATACGGTGATCGCCTTGGCCGGCGCCACCGGCAGTGGCAAGTCGAGCCTCTTCAATGCCATCGCCGGCGAATCCGTGGCCACCATCGGGGCGCGGCGCCCGACCACCTCCAAGCCCACGGCCGCGATCTGGGGCGATGAACCGGCCGGGCCGTTGCTCGACTGGCTACAGGTGCCCACTCGTCACCAGATCGGTGGCGGCGGCGGCGAGGACCTCGACGGGCTCGTCCTGCTCGACCTGCCGGACTTCGACTCCCGGGAGAGCGCCAATCGGGTGGAGGCCGAACGCATCCTGGAGCTGGCGGATGTCTTCATCTGGGTGACCGACCCGCAGAAGTATGCCGACGCGCGCCTTCACGACGACTATGTCGCGGCGATGACGCACTATGACGCCGTCACGATGGTGGTGCTCAACCAGGCCGACCGACTCCCCGAACCAGCCTTGCAGGAGTGCCTTGCCGACCTGCGCCGGCTGCTGGTCCGCGACGGACTGCCGGACGCCCGCGTGCTGGCGACGTCTGCGACCACGGGACTTGGCGTGGCCGAGTTGCGCGGGCAACTCGCCAGGGCCGTCGACGGCGCTCGCGCCGCTCGCACTCGGCTCGATGCGGACGTCCGCGCAAGTGCTGATGCCCTCCAAGCTGGCGTGGCCCGGGGCGAACCAGACCTCGCCGGCAGCAACCGGGACGCCTTGGTGCACGCCCTCAGCCGCGCCGCGGGTGTGCCGACGGTTGTCGATGCGGTGCGTCGCGACTACCAACGCGACGCCATCGCCGCCACCGGCTGGCCCTTTACCCGCTGGCTGCGCCGGCTGCGCCCCGACCCGCTGGGCCGGTTGCGTCTCGATCCCGGCGAGCGAGCCGCCTTGAGTGACCCGCAGGCGCGACGCAGCCTCGGTCGTTCGTCGTTGCCGGTCGCCAACCCCGCCGCCCGGGCGGCGGTGGATCTTGCCGCCCGGCGCCTGGCTGACGGCGCCAGCAGCGGACTGCCGCATCGGTGGGCCGACGCTGTGCATCGGTCGGCCGAACCCACCAGCGACAATCTCGCCGACGAACTCGATCAAGCGATCCTCGCCACGCCCCTGCGTAGCCGCCGCCCGCTGTGGTGGCCGGTGCTGGGGGCGGTGCAACTGCTCCTCGCGGCCACCGTCATCATCGGCCTGGTGTGGACCTTGGTCGAGGTCTTTTTCGGCGCCCAGGATCTGATCGAATTGCCGACCTGGCATGTGGGGCCGATCGCCGTGCCGCTCGTGCTGCTGGTGGGCGGGCTGTTGCTCGGCTGGGGCCTGGCCCTGGTGTCCCGATGGCTGGCCGGGATCGGTGCGCGCCGCAGAGCGGCGCGCACCCGCAAGCGGCTCGATGAGGCTATCGCCGCGGTTGCCGATCGCGTGATCGTCGAGCCCATCGCCGCCGTCTTGTCCCGGCACCGGCAGACCCGAACCCACCTTGAGGCGGCCGGCGCCGGCAAGCACTGAGCACGCGCGTCCCCGTCATACCAAGGCGGGATCACCACTGGGCGCGGCATCGTCGGCGAGTTCCGACGCGAACTCCTCCTCGCCGTCCGGCCCCTGCTCCTGCGGCAGCTCCGGGGCGATCGTCAGCGCGGTGCGGGGACTTGATGCCGGGGGCAGATCCTCGACATAGGTCGGGTTCCACTCGGGCTCGGCGAGATGGCGACCCCACTCGTGATCGCGGCGGCCCGCGTCATCGGCGATGCGCGCCCGCTGCACGGCCGGGTCGTTCTGCGGATCGTTCGGGTCCTCTCGATCGGCGCGGCCCTTGTGATAGTCGACCCACCCGAAGGTCAGGTCATGTCCGACCATGCTGGCCGTGACCTCGATATTCGCGCCCTCGGTGCCGTCGGGGCGCGTGAAGCTCGCGACCCGAAGCCGCCCGTGGACCAGGATGCGCTGACCCTTCTTGACCGACTTCGCGGCATTGACCGCGAGCGTTCCGAAGACGGTGACTCGATAGAAGTCGGTCCGCACGTCTTCATAGCTGCCGTCACCCAGCCGCCGGCGGATGGTGTTGGCCAGCCGGAAGACGGTGAAGGAGCGGCCCGTCGAGGCGGCGCGCTCCTCTGCGTCGGCGACGGCATTGCCGCTGATGGTCACGATCGGTTCATGCATGGTGTTCTCCCGCTCTCGGTGCTGAAGCCGGCGCGATCGCGCCGTCCCTCCAGAGTGGACACCGCCGCAGCGAGCCGCCAGATGGCGCGAAAAGCTGTGGAAAACCCCTTTTCGGCCCCGGCCCTGTGAATGACTCGGGGGGATTCGGCCCACGTGCACGGCCCGGTTAGCCTTGTCGGTATGCCCGAATACATCTACGTCTTCTCCAAGGCTCGCAAGGCGCACGCGGAGAAGGTCATCCTCGACGACGTGACGCTCTCCTTCCTGCCCGGCGCCAAGATCGGCGTCGTCGGCCCGAATGGTGCTGGCAAGTCGACGGTATTGAAGATCATGGCGGGCCTGGAACAGCCATCCAATGGCGAGGCGCGCCTGACGCCCGGTTATAGCGTCGGCATCCTCATGCAGGAGCCGAAGCTCGATGAGACCAAGACGGTCCTGGGGAATGTCCAAGAGGGCGTGGGGGAGATCAAGCGAGCCCTCGATCGCTACAACGAGATCTCGGAGCTGATGGCCGACCCCGACGCCGACTTCGACGCCCTGATGAGCGAGATGGGGCAACTGCAGGAAAAGATCGACGCCGCCGACGCCTGGGACCTCGACTCCCAGCTCGAACAGGCCATGGATGCCCTGCGCTGCCCGCCGCCGGATGCCGACGTCTCGGTCCTGTCCGGTGGTGAGAAGCGCCGGGTCGCCTTGTGCAAGCTGTTGCTGGAAAAGCCGGACCTGCTCTTGCTGGACGAGCCGACCAACCATCTCGACGCCGAGTCGGTGCTGTGGCTCGAGCAGCACCTCGCGGCATACTCGGGCTGCGTCGTTGCCGTCACGCACGACCGCTACTTCATGGACAATGTTGCCGAGTGGATCCTCGAACTCGACCGCGGCCGCGCCTACCCCTATGAGGGCAACTACTCCACCTATCTGGAGAAGAAGGGTGCCCGGTTGGAGGTGCAGGGCAAGAAGGACGCCAAGCTCGCCAAGCGGCTCGCGGAGGAACTGGAATGGGTCCGCAGCAATGCCAAGGCCAAGCAGACGAAGTCGAAGGCGCGTCTGGCCCGGTATGAAGAGATGGCCGCCGAGGCCGAGCGCACCCGCAAACTCGACTTCGAAGAGATCGCGATCCCGCCGGGCCCGCGCCTGGGGTCGGTCGTCATCGAGGTC
>Ga0075156_10001370_pt1 | contig 13238 bp, 12 predicted proteins | sample JI81AbrownDNA_FD_70966 | JGI IMG/M metagenome (GOLD analysis project Ga0075156, IMG submission 70966) | Wastewater effluent complex algal communities from Wisconsin, to seasonally profile nutrient transformation and Carbon sequestration -... | ecosystem: Engineered > WWTP > Effluent > Algae...
TAATATCGCCTGTAATTTCACCCTGAACAGGTGTTTTTGTGATTATTTCTTCGTCATCATCAGAACATCCGATAAATACTGAAGCTAAAATTGCTAAACTTAAAATTGTTTTTTTCATAGTTTTACTATTTTTATTTGTTTAAATTATTTATGGCAAATGTAGGTTGGGTTTGTTATTTAAAGTTAAGGTTATCTTTATGGTTGTGTTATAGTTAGGTTTCTTTTTTGTATGATTTATGTAACCAAATTGTTAAAAACTATAGGTTAATTTCATCGAAAATTCAGTTCCTCTTTTAAAACTTGTAAGTGTTAAAGAATCTTCGGTTATGGTATGGCGGCTTTCGGCACCCATTTCTTTTTTGTAGGTATAGTTTAAGATGTTGTCTATTGAAAATTTAACATCCCATTTTTTATTGTAATTGGTTGTCCAAACAAAATCTAATTTATGAAAAGGACTTTCGTAGATATGGTCGTTACCTGCCACTCCAGTAGCAAAAATTCGTTTTCCGTTTACGTTATATACTAATGTGGCTGTATTTTTCCAAGTATTGGTAAAATCAAACTCGTATTTAATATCCGAATTTAACAACCAATTTGAAGCCCCTTGAAGTTCTCTATTTTTAAAGGTATCAAAAGCACGTTCGGTTGTATTGGCAACGGTTACATCGGTTTTCATAAGCGAAGCATTCATACCCCAAGTAAAATTAGATAAAGCATTTGATAAGCGATCCAACTTTACTATAAATTCGGTTTCTAAACCATATAAAACGGCTTCTTTGTTATTATCAAACGTGATAATTTGCCCAGCACCTGTGCCTGAATGTTCTAAAACTCGCTCAATAGGATTGGTTATGTTTTTTCCGAAAATTGTAACCGCAAAAAGTTCTGATTTTGAGGGAAAAAATTCGTATTTGATATCTAAAATTAGGTTTTCAGAGTTTTTTAATAATGGATTTCCTGATATTGACGTTCCGTCTGCATCTATATAATCTATGGGTAAAATCTCAGCGTCTGTGGGTTGTGTAATCGTTTTTCCGAAAGCCATTCGTAAATTGGTTCGGTCGTTTAGGTTATATTTTGCATTTAAAGCGGGTAAAAAATAACTTTTTTCATAGACTCTTTTTAAATAAGGGTCTGTATTTGAAAGTGAAATAGTTCGGTATTTTAAGGTTCTATTTGAGTTCTCAAATCGAAAACCTCCTGTAAGTTCTAATTTTTCAGTAGCTTTATAAACCCCGTTGATAAAACCAGCATTGGTTTCTTTAGAAATTTTATTTTTATATTCCGCATTAGAACCTTCTTGGTAATAAATAATATTGTTTTGAACGGCTTGGGCTAAGGTAGCGTCAATAGTATTTATAGCCACAATAGCCGAGTTTGAGCCATTGGGCACTCCCGAAATAAATCTAAAAACAGAGGTTAGTTGATTAGCAAAACCATTATAACCCATCGATAATTTATGTTGATTATCGTTTCCAAATGAAAAATTATAAACCAACTTACCCGAAAAATAATGATTACTATCAATATCTAAAAACTGACGGATTAAATTGTTGCCACCATATACACTTTCATAGGTTTCTTCGCTTATTTTCCGAACGTCTAAAAACTTACGATCGGGCTGTTCAAAAGTAGTTTTGTTTATCGAAAAGCCATAATCAATCGTGTTTTTATCGTTTAGTTTATAATTTCCAAAAACTTGCCCAACCACATACGTTGAAACATCTAATTGATTTAATCGGATGTATTGATTGGGGTTCATTACTTGGTTTCGGGTATATCCGTACTGGTCTTTTATAATATTGCTGGTATTACGGATAAGTAAACCGATGGTATTTAAGGTAAATTTTTTCTTTTTAAAATACAAACCCGCTAAAACTGAACTTTGGGTGTCAAATTTATATTCTGTTCGGGATAAATTGTTGTCATAAACTCCTTGTCCTTGATAAAAAGTTCTATCAACCCCTGTTCGTATTTGATAGTTATTGTCAAAATTCATCGAAAAAACATAGCGTAAACTTTGCGAAATTTTACCCAGATGGCTTATTCCAAAACTTTGGTTTAAGGGTGTTTTAATTTTATCTACATTCCAATTAGAACCAAATTTGTTATACGTTGTAGCAGCAGGAACATTTCCAAATGCTTTCGGAATTGACCTATCTTCTCCATTTAAACCAAAAGAACTTTGGGTATTGTTAGCATCATAAGCTATTAAAAAATCAGTTAAATTATTTTGTTTAGCATAACCAACTCCGTAACTAATTTTGGTGCTTTCGGTTGTGGGTTGAGCGGTAACGATATTCACCGTTCCTCCTGCAAAATCTCCATAAATATCGGGGCTAAAGGTTTTAAAAATATCCATATAACCCACCACATCCGTAGGGAAATTATCTAAAGGAACTATTTTTTTAAACGGGCTATTCGAAGGAACCGCCAAACCATTGATTAGCAAATTATTATATCTATCCTCTAAACCTCGAACAAACAAGCCCCTTGATTCTACTTTTGTAAAACCCGTAACCTTGGTTAAGCCCTCTTCTACATTGCTAATTCCTTTTCGTGAAATTTCTTGTGCTCCTATGCTTTGTTTTATTTCAACAGCTTTTTGTTGTTCTACCAGCAAAGCCGTTTCCGATTCTTTATTGGTGGTGTGCACCACTTCCACATCTTTTAGCTGTAAACCTCCACTGCCTCCCATAGCATAAGTAAAAGTTGCTGTTTTTCCTGCTACAATAGTTACAGGAACTTCGGCTGTTTCATATCCTACAAAGCTGATTTGTAAAATATGTTTCCCTTCGGGGATATGAAGCTCAAATTTGCCTAAATCGTTGGTTGTTGTGCCGTTTTTGGTGCCTTTTACCACTACTGATGCATAAGGCAAGGGTTCGTTGTTGTTTTCTTTGTCGGTTATAATTCCGTTTATAGTTCCTTTGGTTTGTGCAAAGCTCAAAAAACCCATAAACAAAGGAATAAGTATAAATTTTAAATGGTTCATTTTTATTGTTTTTATTTTTTGCAAAGAACCAATCGGAGTATAACTATAAGGTTACTCAAATGTTATACTTGTGTTTACGATATGTTAAGAAAATGTTACTACATTAAATTTTTGTAAACTCCTTGTTAATGGTATTTTTATTTCTACTTTTACACTCCGAATAACACTTTTACTTATGAAAAAAAGAGATATTAAAATACTTTTGGTTGATGACGAACAAGATATTTTAGAAGTTATCGGGTATAATTTAGAGCAAGAAGGTTATCAAGTTTTTACAGCCTCTAATGGTAAAATTGCCGTAGAAGTTGCTAAAAAAGAACGACCACATCTTATATTATTAGATGTAATGATGCCTGTGATGGATGGTATTGAAGCCTGTGAAAAAATTAGACAAAACCCAGAAACCGAAGAGGTTATTATTGCTTTTTTAACCGCAAGAAACGAAGATTTTTCGCAAGTAGTCGGCTTTGAAGCTGGTGCAGACGATTATATTGCCAAACCCATCCGACCAAAATTGTTGCTCAGCAAAGTAAAAGCACTTTTAAGACGACTCAAAACAGTAGTTTCGGAAGATAAAGAAATTATAGATTTAGGCGATGTAATTATCAATCGAGAAGAGTATAAAATTATAAAAAATGGTGTCGAAATTATCTTACCTCGAAAAGAGTTTGAATTACTCTATTTATTAGCCACCAAACCCGGAAAAGTTTTTAAACGAGACGAAATTTTAGACAAAGTTTGGGGCAACGAAGTGGTAGTAGGAGGCAGAACCATTGATGTTCATATCCGAAAACTTCGGGAAAAAATTGGCGATGAGTTTTTTAAAACCATCAAAGGAGTAGGCTATAAAATTGAACTATAAAATAAAGCAATAGGCTATATGCCCTAAGTAATAGGCTATTTTATTTCTTTTTAATAAACAAATCTACCTATTGCATAAAACCTACTGCATAAAGCATTATCAATGACCTTAAAATTTAAAAAAAGCTATAAATTTGCTTTTAAATCTACTTTTTATATTACCCTTTTTTCCTCTCTTTTTTTAGGGATTTTTGATTATTTTATCCAGCCAATAAACGGTTGGGTCATTGCTTTTTTTGTGGTTAGTTTAGCTGTTTTTTCGTTTTTTGTGCTGCAATATCGGGTAGAACATTTTATTTACAGACGGGTTAAAAAAATATACGACGATGTATCGTTGCTGGAAAGTAGCCCCCTGAGAAACCAAACCATTACAACCGATATGCAAACCCTAACCGAAGAAATACAGAAGTTTGCCACCAAAAAAAAGATAGAAATTGAAGCCTTTAAAATACGTGAAGAATACCGAAGAGAATTTTTAGGCAATGTTTCGCACGAACTAAAAACGCCTCTTTTTACCATACAAAGTTATCTTTTAACCCTGCTGGATGGAGCAATGGACGACAAAAGCGTTCGCAAAAAATACCTGCAACGTGCCGAAAAAAGTGTAGAACGGTTGATTTATATTGTAAAAGATTTAGATATGATTTCTAAACTCGAAAATGGTGTTTTAAGCATCAAAAAAGAACCTTTTAACATTGTAGAACTCATCCGAAACGTATTTGAATTGCTCGAAATGAAAGCACTTTCAAAAAATATTACCTTAACATTTGACGCTACTTATAGAAAACCAGTGATGGTATTTGCCGATGCCGAAAAAATTCAACAAGTGGTTATGAATCTGATTATCAATTCGATAGCTTATGGAAAAGAAAACGGAACCACCGAAGTAAGCATCGAAAGTTTAACGCCTCAAAAAATAATTGTTCGGATTACCGATAATGGAGAGGGCATCGAAAAAAACAACCTTGAGCGGGTTTTTGAACGCTTTTATCGAGTGGACAAAAGCGGAGCCCGAACCGAAGGCGGCTCTGGCTTGGGATTAGCCATTGTAAAACACATCATCGAAACCCACAACGAAAAAATTTATGTAGAAAGCGACTATGGAGTGGGTTCAGAATTTTCGTTTACGTTAGAAAAAAGTTTATAAAACACCTTGAAATCATTCAAAAACCTGAAACAAATTGTCCCAATTTGTAGAGGTATCGTACGCTTCAAAGCCTTTGTAAAGGGGTGCTTTTGAGAGCATTTCTACTTTAAAAGTATCTTGTTTTGCCATCGGAATCATACTTTTTCCTTGCAGTCGTTTGGCTAAATATTCTTGTTCAAATTGCCCTGGTGTTGGGATAAAAAATGCTTTTTTTTGTAATTTAGCCAAATCTAAAACGGTTGTATAACCCGAACGGCTCAACACCAAATCTGATTGTAAAATGGCTTGTTCTAATTTCTCAGATGTTAAAAAATTGCAATAGGTTATGGTACCTTCGGTTGTGGTTTTTTGTTTATGTTCCACTACTCCGCTTACAAATAGTACTTTTTTAGGGTAGTTTTTAAGCTGCTCTTTTAACAACTCTTCCAACAGGGTTCGTTGGGGTTCGGGACCCGAAAGTAACACTAATAAATCATACACTTTTGGGGCTTCTTTTGGGCTAAATCTACTAATAATTCCCATATATTTTACAGGAAACGAAGCGTTTTTTAGGTGTCCTAATTTGCCCGATAAATTATTTTCACCAGCCACATCGGGCACCCAACATTCCTTGTATTTTTTAATAAAATATTGATGCAAATACGTTGATAAGCCTGTTGTTTTTCCTGCCAAAACTTGCAGTTGATGGCTTATAATAACACTCGGAACACGCTTGCTATAACAGCCCAAGCGATTATCTGAAACAATTCCTACTAATTTATACGCATCAATCCAGCGGTTAATAATTTTGTTTTCAGCTTTTACACTTTTAGCAATTTTAGGAACTTGTTTTAGGATAGTTATCAAAAAATCGGAGGCTTTTTTAGCATATTTCACATCATAACTGGGCAACTCAAGTGCCAACAAATGTGGAAATTCTTTTCGTAGCAAGGCAAGTGCCACCCCGTCCGATGCAAGGATGGGGGTATAACCAGCATTTTCAAGAGCATTAATAATAGGTATGCAACGGGTGGCATGCCCCAAGCCCCAGTTTAACGGAGCAACCAATATGTTTTTTGTAGTTTGCATAGCTTTTAGGTTCGGTTTTTAAGAATTTCGATAAATTGTTCGGCTAATTTGTTTTCTTGTTCAAAATGGGTTTCATCTTCTTGTTTTTGTAATTCTTCGGTAGGCGTGTGTTTATAAATTTTCCATTTCTTTTTATGGTATTCTAAAGCGGTTAAATTTTCAACCCAATCGCCTGAATTTAAATAGATTACACTTCCTTTTTCGGTAGTTATGTGTTCTAATTTTGGCTCATGTATATGTCCACAAACGACATACTCAAATTTGTTATCAATGGCTAATTCGATACAGGTATTTTCAAAATTTGAAATAAATTTAACGGCTTGTTTTACGTTACTTTTTATTTTTTTAGACAATGAATAAGGCTCTTTTCCAAATTTTTTTAGAATCCAATTGATCAATCGGTTTAATAGAATAAGCATATCATAGCCCCAACCCCCTAATTTTGCCAACCATTTAGTATGATTTATAGACGCATCAAAAACATCTCCATGAAAAATCCACGCTTTTTTATCGTTTAATTCTAAAACCAATTTATCTAATAAACTAATATTCCCGAGATGCAAATCGGTAAATTTTCGCAAAAACTCATCGTGATTACCCGTTATGTAATATATTTTGGTGCCTTTGGTGCTCATCGAAATTATTTTTTGAATTACTTTTAAATGAGCAGGCGGAAAATAGGACTTTCGGAACTGCCAAATATCAACAATATCACCGTTTAAAACCAGTGTTTTGGGCTTTATGCTTGCTAAATAGTCCAATAATTCTTGTGCATGACAACCGTAAGTGCCTAAATGCACATCCGAAATAACCACTAATTCGACCTTACGCTTTTCCAATTTTTCTACGTTTAATTTTTTGCAAAAATAACCACTTTAATTTTATCAAAATATTATCAAAATATTATTAAAATGTGTTTTTAATAATTTATTGTATCTAATTTTAAATAATATTTTTTATTTTTGAAACATTATTAACCCTAAAAAAATTGACTATGAAATACAATCCCATTGGTTGGTTCGAGATTTATGTTTCGGATATGCAACGAGCTAAAACTTTTTATGAAACCATTTTTATGTATGAATTAGTTGCTTCGCCCAAAATTGAAGGGATGGAAGATGACTATGAAATGGTATTTTTTCCTTTTGTTGAAGGGGCTCCCAACAGTTCGGGTGCCTTAGTAAAAATGAACGATTTTAAACCAGGTGTAGGCGGAACAATGATTTATTTTTCGAGTGAAGATTGTGCCGTGGAAATGAATCGTGTAGAAAATGCTGGTGGAAATGTGGTTCAGCCCAAATTTTCGATTGGCGAATTTGGTTTTATTTGCCTGTGTATGGATACCGAAGGGAATATGTTTGGTATTCACTCGATGAAATAAAAGATAAAACGCATAAAAAAAGCTCCAAATTTCTGGAGCTTTTTTTAAAATTATTACATTTTTTTAAAAACGATAAATTAAACCCGCAGAATATTGTATTTCGTTTCCAAACTTTTTTTGCACAAAACTTGATTTGCCTTGCACCTGAACGAAAATTCCTAAATTGTCTGTAAAAGTAGAATTTCTACAGCCAAAACATTCAGAACCAAACCAAAGGTTGGTTCCGAAACCATAATTGGTGGTTATGTAGGTTTCTAAATTTCCAACATCTGTAAGCCCAAAACCTCCAATTAAGTAGGGGTCAAAGTTGTATTCAATGTCTATTATTTTATCAATAATATTGTTTAAATCAAATTTTGCATTTACATCAAAAGCAAAATAACTTAAATCGCGTTGGTTTATCCAGCCGTCAATTAATTTTCCTTTTTTGTATTTATTCATAGAAATGGTGGCTTCTAAGCTAAAATTTGTAGAAATCCATCGTTCATAACTAAATTTTGAAGGATAAAGTGCTGCGTTCCATTGGGCTGTTGCATCAGCAAGTTTGTGTGTTTTAGTAAAGGTATCATCAATAATGTTAATACCCACCGAAATTCGATTGGGATTAGCACCTTGATAACGATCTTGTGCAACGGTGACGACTGAGGCACAAAATAATAAAAGGGTTAAAATTTTTGTTTTCAAAATAGGTTTGTTTAGTTGATTTGCAAAGATAGTTTTAAAAACAAGGGAATATTGGCAACATTTGTTACAAAAACACCATTGTTTAAAACATCCTTACAAAGGTACAAATAAAAAAACCATATATCAAAGCAGAAAAACTGCCTTTTTTTTAAAAAATCAGGCTATTCAAAATAATTCTGAATAGCCTGATTTACAGTTGTTTAACTATTTAAAAATTAAAATTTAACCCTAAACCTATTACTTGTCGGGTTTGTAAACCTCTAAAAGCGTTGTCGTCATAAATGGTTTGATACGCAAAATTGGTTGTAAAATACTTGTTAATTTTCATCACAATATTTAATTGATAATCTACATCCACATTTTGAGCATCTTCTAAATAATTAGAATATAAATTTAAAATATTTTCAACAGAAATATTTTCCATAGCTTTAAATTTATAGTATCCTGAAACAGATGCTCCTAATTCGGTTCGTACATTTTCGCCTTTATCAACACCAAAAGCACCAATGTTAGAAAGCTCATCTTTCATCACAAATATAAACCGACCTGTAGCAGGGGCAATATTCACTTTTAAATCGTCTGATTTTTTCCAAAGCATCCCAAGACCTGTTTGCAAATAAGCAGGTGCCATAAATTCTGACGAAAGTGGATTGTCTTTTAAATCGTCTGTAAATTGCGTTTTAAAGTTTAAAAACATGGAATAATACCATAAACCTTTGGCTTTTTTACCCAAAAGTGAGTTAAATTCAAATCGATCGTCCGATTTTTGAGTGTCTTGCCCTTTAATTTTGTTTAAACCATAGCTTCCCATCAATTTATTGTCCCAAACAAGGGTTTCTTTTTTAAGGTTAAAGTCGTAATTAACACCTATATTTCCGGCTAAATTGCTTTGTCCACCTGCTTGCCAATTATCAAATGTCGATTGGTTTGCCATAAATGTAAACGTTCCTTTTTTTGTCCAGTTGCTGGCTGGTGCTGTGGTTTCTTGTGCTGTGGCTACAAAACTTGTGGCTATCAACAACACGATTGCTGAAATTTTTTTCATTAGAATTATATTTTTTAAAAATTAAAGCTGCAAAAGTAATTATTTTTTATAAATTTACATTTGTTTTTAACCAATACACGTGTGTTTGATGACTAAAATACAGTATATTTTCTTCTTTTTTATATTTTTTTATACAATTTGGGCACAAGAATCGCCTGAGAATATTTTACCAAAAGAAAATCCTTTTGAAAATTACTTTTATGATGCTTTAACCCAAAAAGGTATTGAAAATTATGATAAATCGATTGATTTTCTTCAAAAATGCTTGAGTTTAGAGGCTCAAAACCCCGTGGTTTATCATGAATTGGGTAAAAATTACTTGTCCTTAAAAAAATATGCAGAAGCCGAAGAGAATTTTACCAAAGCAACCGAGCTCAACCCCAACGAACGCTGGTATTGGAACGGTTTATACGATGTGTATTATCAAACAAAAAACTATCAAAAATCGATATCCATTGTTCAAAAACTGATTGGTTTTTCACGAAATTTTGAAGACGATTTGGTATCGCTTTATATGTACACTAACCAGCACGAAAAGGCGTTGGAACTGCTCAACCAAATGGAACAGACCACCAACTTGTCTAAACAAATGGAACTTTATAAGCTACAACTTACTCGAAATCAAAATAATAGCAACAACCAAGTAGGATATTTAGAAAAACAACTCCAAAAAAATCCGAAAGATGAAAACGCTTATATTCAATTAATTTTTTACTATTCAGAAAACAAACAAGAAGAAAAAGCCTTTGAAATTGCCCAGCAGCTACACGAAAATATTCCCACTTCGGAATGGGCACATGTAAGTTTGTTTAAGTTTTATTTATCACACGAAAAAAACACCGACAAAGCCATCGAAGCAATGAACCAAGTGATGATTTCTACAAAAATAGATGCGAAAATAAAACATCGAATCATCAATGAGTTTTTAATTTTTACTACTCAAAACCTCAGTTATATTCCTGCCTTAAACGAAGCCATCGAAGCCTTTGAAAAAACAGATAATTTGATGATAAGCAACGAAATAGGTAAATATTTTTATACAAAAAACAATTTTTTAGTAGCCGAAAAGTATTTTGAAAAAGCTATTCAAAAAAATCCGAACGAAATTGAAACGATTGATTTATATTTGCAAACGCTTTTAAACCAACAAAAATTTGAGTTATTAACCCAAAAAGCAACGGCTTTTTTAGATTTTTTTCCTACCGATGCTAATTTATATTATTATCAAGGAGTAGGATTTTATAAAACTCAGAAAACAGAAAAAAGTATAGCAACTTTAGAAAACGGCTTAGATTTTGTAATAGAAAACCAAATGTTAGAACAAAAATATTATCAATTACTCGTAGAAATTGCTCAAAGCACCAGCAATATTTCGCTCGAAAAAAAGTATAAAGAAAAACAACCGAATGCAAAATAAAATTAAAATTTACTTCTTATTTTTTAGTCTTTTTTTAGGGCTAAACGCTTGTAAAACCAAACAATTTGTAACCGAAACCAGAAACACATCTACCGAAAAAACGTTTGATGTAGCGGAGATTTATACGGCTCATCTGACGAATATTCCTGATTTTTCGACTTTGGTTTTTAAAACAAATCTAACTTTTGAAAACGAAAAGCAAACCCAAAATGCAGTGGTTGATTTTCGGATAAAAAAAGATGAAATTATTTGGATAAACGTAAAAATCGTAGGCTTTCCTGTAGCAAAAGCACTGCTAACCCCTACCAATGTTAAATTTTACGAAAAAGGAAACAAAACTTTTTTTGACGGAAATTACCACCTTTTAAGCCAGTGGTTAGGCACCGATTTAGATTTTGAAAAAGTTCAAAATTTACTACTTGCCAAAACTATTTATCCTCTTGATAATCAAATAGCTAAAGCGGTTATTGAAGCAGAGAATTATTATGTTTCTGTTGCTGACACCATCAAGCAAGCCTATTATTTTTCTCAAACCGAAAAGTTTTTGAAAAAACAAGAATTGATACAAACAGAGCCTAACCGAACCCTTTCGGTGGCTTATAACAACTTTCAAACCGTAGAAACTAAAATTTTCCCAAAAGATATTTTAATAGAAGTTTTAGCACACAAAAAAACAATTATTTCTTTAGAATATAAAAATATAGAGGTCAATCAAAACGTTACATTTCCGTTTGAATTTCCTAAAAATTACCAAGAAATCATCATCGAATAAAAATTTATGGCAACGATACTTACAGGCATCCAAAGCACAGGAACTCCACATTTAGGCAATATTTTAGGGGCTATTGCACCCGCTATACAAATGGCAAACGAACCCAAAAATCAATCGTATTTGTTCATTGCCGATTTGCACTCCATCACACAAATAAAAGACGGAAAAACCCTTAGAGAAAACACCTATAGCGTGGCTGCTACTTGGCTTGCCTTTGGTTTAGATACCGAAAAAGTTATTTTTTACCGACAGTCAGATGTGCCACAAACAGCCGAATTGGCTTGGTATTTAAGTTGTTTTTTTTCGTTTCAACGCCTTACGTTGGCACATTCGTTTAAAGACAAAGCCGATCGTTTAGACGATGTAAATGCAGGGCTTTTTACCTACCCAATGCTGATGGCTGCTGATATTTTGTTATACGATGCAAACGTTGTTCCGGTGGGCAAAGACCAACTGCAACACCTTGAAATTACACGAGATGTGGCTCAAAAATTTAATAACCAAATGGGCGAAACCTTTGTGCTACCCGAAGCCAAAGTGCAAGAAAATACGATGTATATTATAGGTACCGACGGACAAAAAATGAGCAAATCAAGAAACAATGTTATCAATATTTTTTTAGATGAGAAACCCCTTCGGAAACAAATCATGAGTATCGAAACCGACAGTACACCACTTGAAGAGCCTAAAAACCCTGATACTTGCACCGTTTTTGCATTATATAAATTGTTAGCTTCCGAAACCGAAACCGAGCAAATGAAACAAAATTATTTGGCAGGAAATTACGGTTACGGACACGCAAAACAAGCCCTTTACGAACTTATCATCACAAAATTTAAAACCGAAAGAGAAAAATACGCCTATTATATGGCACATTTAGACGAATTAGAAGAGATTTTGAAAGCGGGAGCTGCAAAAGCCTCTATAAAAGCGACCGAAGTTTTGCGAAAAGTAAGAGAGAAATTAGGGTTTTGTTAATGGTTTTAAATTAAATTAGTCCTATGCTCGTAGCCGTTCACCCCAAATTACCTATGCGAAATAAGAATAGTACTCAAAATTTTTATGTGGAAAAATTAGGGTTTAAAACTGTGGGAAGTACTGATTTTGAAGGATATATAATGGTTGAAAAGGACAATATTCAACTTCACTTTTTTGAGCATCAACGTTTAAATCCGCTTGAAAATTATGGGCAAGTTTATATCCGAGTAAATAATATTGAACAGTTATACAACAACTTCATTAACAACAACATAAGCATCCATCCAAACGGTTCTTTGGAAGCAAAACCTTGGGGAATGAAAGAGTTTTCATTGCTCGACCCTGATTTTAATTTACTAACATTTGGAGAGGAATTATAATTTTTTTCTAAAACTTATACATCAACCCTGCGGAATACTGAATTTCGTTTCCAAACGTCTCTTGATCAAAGCTTGATTTTCCTAAAGCCTGTGCATAAAAACCTAAAGAATTTAGAAAATTTCCTCTTACAAATGATTTTTGTTTGGGTCCAAACCAAAAGATTACTCCTAATCCGTAATTAATATTTTGATAGCTATCAAACGTTTCAATAGAAGTGTGCCCTAAACCTGCTACTATAAATGGCTCGTATTCTAAATCATAATTAAAAACAGCACTAATAGCATTGTTTAAATAGTATTTTGCATTCAAATCAATGGCTAAATGACTCAAATCTTTCGGGTTAATACTACCGTCAATTAACTTTCCTTTTTTAAATTTGTTTAAAGAAATGGACGCCTCTGCCCCAAAACTTTTGTTTATCCATCGTTCGTATCCAAATCTTGAAGGGTAAACGGCTGAATTCCATTGTTTTGTATAATCAGATACCTTTCGAGTTTTGGTATAAGTAT
>Ga0075156_10001377_pt1 | contig 13204 bp, 14 predicted proteins | sample JI81AbrownDNA_FD_70966 | JGI IMG/M metagenome (GOLD analysis project Ga0075156, IMG submission 70966) | Wastewater effluent complex algal communities from Wisconsin, to seasonally profile nutrient transformation and Carbon sequestration -... | ecosystem: Engineered > WWTP > Effluent > Algae...
TAATTTGAATACGCAAGCGACAACAAAGAACAAAAAACTTTATTAGAAGGGTGGAAAAAATGAATCATTCTATATCCAAAAAAATGATCTTGTGATTAATAGAGAAAGTCTTCCAACTAGGACGCAAATGAGAGAATATTCATGATTGAAACAGTCCAATTCATTCAAGATAAGTTTCCTTTCATAAGTTCAAACTTGTATGTCATAATAACATAATAATACTATTTTGTTTATGTTAAAGTTGGTTCTGTTCAAGAAAAAAAAGAATACAGAATTGCGTATAAGCCAAGTGATGAGAGGATTACTTAACATTCAGTTGGCAAGTGATTGAATCTTGAAGCCAACACATTCATTTTAATGAATCCAACCCATACTAGGATATAGTTAGTGGAGAAAGCCTCCCTGCGAAAACACCATGAGACTCCACCCATGCCTCAATCTTTGATGTTTCAATCCCCAAATCCAAATGTGCCCATAAATCTCTAACATTGTATTTCAGACCATCAGTCGCGTTGATTTCTTGAAATGTGGCGGATATGAGAGCTGGCTCAGGGGATCGATTAAGAAGCACCACCGCAATCTCATCATGTGACAGTTTACCCACCCAGATTTGCAGCAACTCGTCAGAAGAATGGCGATACCCTTGCTCTCCAAGAGGATCTTGATTAATGGCAATCAGTTCCTCGTTGGTAATGATCTGAAGAGTTTCATTAGATATGTTTCTCAGATCATTTCCCAGTAAGAGCGGTGCCTTGATCAAACACCACAATGTGAAATGAGATCGCTGTTCATCCAAAGTTAATTCAGTGTGGTTATCTCCAGGTCCGATTTCTAGCATATCAGGATCATTCCACCCACCGGGTCCGGCATAACTGTGCCATTGATCATTTGAATCCAAGATGGACATGACAGAATCCCAGCTGCGTCTAATATCTCCAGTTGTCCTCCAGGAATTGGCAATCGGATTGGCCCAAGTAGTGGGCTGATCTCGGCCCCATTCACACATGCTGAAGAAGATAGGTCTACCTGTTGCATTTAGTGCATCGCGCATCGCTTTATATCTCAATTTAACATCTTTGTCTGTAGAATGACAATTGTCGTACTTCAAATAATCAATCTTCCATCTAGAATAGGTCTCGGCGTCTTGGCTTTCGAATCCCAAGCTTCCTGGCCTTCCTTGACACGTGAGAGTGCCTGCATCACTGTACAATCCGAATTTGAGACCCAAAGAGTGGACATAATCACTCAGCGCAGCCATGCCAGAAGGAAACGCCTCACGGTCTTCCTCAATATATCCCTGCTCATCACGAGACACTTGCCAGCAATCGTCCAAGTTGATGTACTCATAGCCAACATCTTTTAGTCCCAGATCCACCATGGCCTTTGCTGTCTCCCTTATCAAATCTTCGTTGAGATTACAATGGAAGAAGTTCCATGAGTTCCAACCTAATGGAGGACTCAAACCCAACCCGTTTTCGTATCCGAACGAATAGTTATTCTCATCAACAAATAATAGTATGAAGAAATATACCTGATAAGCTTTCATCATGCGCAGTTTCACGAGATTTGAGAAGTTCCTTTACATTTTCATTTGATCAAAATTCATAATTAATTTTTAATAAGAATCTTCTTGAATATAGTAAATCTGTCCGTAACTCAAGCTGTCGTTAATAGTTGTCATGTCGCAACCAATACATATCAAGTTGATCCTGACCTTTGTATTTATAAATAGAAAACAAGAACTGCTTTGTGCAAAAATCCTAATCCATGACTAAAAAAGTTTTCATTGAAGATTGTGCGAGGAATGGTTACGGTTTTCATAGTGAACGATAATATACTAATTTCTCAATTTCAAAAAGAAATGACAATTTTAGGCAACAAGGCTATAGAGACTACATCAAATAAACTATAGACGCTTCCTATTTTTCAGATCTTGAGGATCCATAAAGAGAAGCTTCCTATTTTTCAGAACTTGAGGATCTATAAGAGAAGCTTCCTATTTTAAGAACTTGAGGATCTATAAAGAGAAGCTTCCTATTTTTCAGAACTTGAGGATCTATAAAGAGAAGAGAAGCTTCCTACTTTTCAGATCTTGCGGATATATAAAGAGAAGAGAAGCTTCCTACTTTTCAGATCTTGCGGATCTTTAAGAGAAGCTTCCCATTTTTCGGATCTAGAAGCAATCCTTTGAACAAGGATGTTAATGGTCCATTATAATTGTTAAAAAGATAAACTTCGGTTTCATGATTTCACTCATGCAACAAAATTTAACCAAATTTATAAAATTACTAAAGAGATGATCGTATGCAAACACATCGTTTTGATTACATTTGCGCTTCTTCAGAGAGTAACTACAGATTCAATACAAATGGAATGGTCTGTTCCACGCAAATTAGAATCAAGGCTGAGCAAGGCAAGTGACGACTCTGGCATACAAAGCAGAGGAAATAATATACAAAATGGCAATAAAAAACAAATAATGGTTAGTCAATAATGATATCTCTCAATTATTCATCTGAACAATGTTCATGCTCATGTTCTGGTACATTACACTTCAGGGACCCTATAGCCAGACATGTGGTCGCTTCGGAAGAGGTTCCACCGTGCCTCGTGGTGTAGCCAGAAGAGCTGATCAAGATGGTAACCAACTGACTTATCTTCATTGGGCTTCGACCACTATAACTATCACCAGTGCCCTGTGTGACATAAATTGGACTTACAGATTTAACGAAGCATTAATGGACTGGGGATTCTCGGATGATATATTTTTAGACAATTATGTTTACACAGACGATGCCGGAAACACAGTTTGCTTTGATGATCCAAACGAAGTTAACTTGCAACACACTCCAGGAGAAATCATCATTTACCATCACGCTTTTGACGAGAGTGAAATACCTGAAGGATCAGAACAAGCTTTCGCATGGACATCATGGATTTATTCTGAAGAAACATTGGAAATTGAATCAGTAGTTATTGCAATCAATGATAACAAGTTTCAGGGTCCAGCAGACTCATACGCTCATAGGCAACATGTAATGTGCCAAGAAATCGGCCACGCCTTAGGAATACCAGAAAGAAATGAAGAACATACAGATGTGAACTTGGGAAGTTGTATTGACTATACAAATTCACCTCAGGGAGGGGGCTCTTTTGGGCCCTCGGATCTTCTCCCAGGACTTGTAGATTTTCTGGACCTACGACAGATCTACAGAACTGAGTTTAATCGCCGAAGACTGCGTGGTGCAAATGTCAGATACATGGAATCAAAGTCAATAAATGTTGGTCGAATTCTTGTGGATGAAGAAAGATCAATCTACATTCAACATGATTCCATGGACCCTCCAAAAATACCCCGGCGCATTCAAGTTGACGGTCAAGAAGGGAAGAAGCACAAGCTAGATTTTGGAGAATTGACTTGTTCCAACGAGGCTCGCGCAATCTATACTAAAACTCTTCAAAACGGCAGAACACTTGAAACAGTTTTTCTGAAAGCAATTTAAGAACCAACCATTTTGTTTGTAGTAAAGGGAATGTCATTTCAATAAAGTGATAACATTGTGAGTGAGCCACATAAAGATATATTGAATCATATGTCAGTGTTTATTATAGAATAGGGTTATACTGGTTGGTACAAGCCATATCCTCGAGAGTTTTACTTAAAACTGAAGTCTGATGGCGGTTTCGTGCATTTCCTTTTCATGAAAGCTAGTTGCCCGTTAAGTACGCAATTTGTTCCAGACCAAAACGAACCGTTTGTTTTCAATCGCATCAAATAGCAAGAATAACCATTTTGGTTTCATCCTGAGCTATCTGATAAGGACATTTCTTTGCTTTTAATACTTTCACTTAAATATAAATTGAAAACTTAAAATGTTAACGTTGTGTAGAGCATGGTTTTTTTAAGGGTTAGTAGTTTTCAGGGCGAGTATTTGCTTCGAAGTCTAATGGCTGTTTCATGCATGTACTTTCATTACTTCATATAAAATCAAATCTCTCTTTTAAAACCACACTGAGATGCATTATTTTGCACGATTCTCGAATCACACTCTTCTGATAACTCGGCCTCTCGAAACTTGAAGAAGAATTCAATCGGTCAAACAAAGATTAAGGCAGATTAATATAAACAACCATCAAAGACTTCATTCGTTTTGTTTCATTCTGTTTCGTATTTTTTTGTACAACTTGAATACAAAAACACCTTGCAACAACAAATGCTGATCCCAGACAACCCGCGTGAAAATCTCAAACAGAAATTATTCCAGCAAGCTGAGTTTGACATTTTGAAACTCATATAATAGAACTGAGCCAAACTTGAAAGTTATTCAGTTCTTGATTGAACTTAGATAGGTTGTTCAGAATCTTCATATGCAGACAGACATTAATAATTCCTTCAACGTATATCATGACATAAACCTCCCATTAAAAACATCGACATTCCCCTTTCTTTTGGATATTTTATGATGTATACTTCACTTGATAGTGCATATGTTAAAGGTAACGTGATAAACTTAGCAGAATCACTTTTAGTTCAAGTCTCAGGGTTAATTTTGTTACGGAAATTTCGCTGTGGTTGGTATGAGGATCCTGCGAATGAATAAAAATTATTCATGAAATGACCTTTAGTCCCTGTTCAGTCTTGAAACTCTGACACTCCCTGATTGACATAAAACCATCAACTTGCACTCGAGATAGGAGAGTCAATAGTATCGCCGCCTGGAGTAAACATAATAACATGAAGCATATGCCATACTGAAGAATACCCCCACTGCTCACTGAGAATAACAGTAGTATTAATTTCAATAGCATTAAACGTGTAAACCACAACACCAGATGCAATTTCTTCATACACAATTAAAATACTATGCACAAGGTAAAATCTTCATCTCATTCAGAATCAACTGAACCTTTTAGCTTAAAGCTATATTTTTCAATCAAGGTGTGTAAAAATGCCATGGGGTCCTTGATGCCAATGACAAGATCATCAAATATACAGTGATAATCTCGTAACATGTAATATCCACTGCATGGCATATTTATAGATCAGACAAGATTCAAATCCTTCAGCCTCAAAACCTGAGACAAATCTCTTATGCCATCTGATCCCTCGTTATCTCAGCCCATATAGGGTAGTCTTCACAACAAGATCATGCTTCTAGAGCTTACCGCATTTAGACCCGGCAATGATTTAAACATTCTCTTGTGTTTCAGCCTCTAAGTAGGCCTATCCTACGTCTGTAGCCAATGTCTCTAGACCATTGAGTTTTCTAAGAAACAGCATCAGATGTAGTCTTCTTAAGGACATAAACCCAGAGTGAACACTTTTCACAGGAAAATTGGTCAAGGTTCCATCTGACACCTGCACTTGTGGCATCCCTTGTGCTTGACATAAAAAAGATTGACCTGGTTCGTCATGCGGATTGACTTCTTCTGACGGTTAGACAATCACTTGAATCGTTTCCAGACAGGCTTGTCGAGGAAATTATGGTCCCTGCCATAGATTGCGCACGTGAAAGGAGCAACAGTGTCTATGAGTTGTAATGGCTCATTTGTGATCTCCCCATTGTCCCAATCGATCTGCATTCTCCAGATGGAATCATGATTTACAAGATCTCCGTTGCAAAGTGGGCCTTGATGTTATGTGGTCTTCTTAAATCGCAAGAGCACTTCTTGTTCTTATGACATCATTGTGTGTGATATAATATCGGTAACTGTCTTCATTCACAGAGATGCAGGAGTGCTGGAAATCATTGTTGCTTGAGTGTAGTTTCTCATGCCCTTCTATCAATTCTATAAACTGCGCTAGGATTTTCGTACGTACCTCCTTGTCATTTAGGAAGTTATTTAGACCATATGTGTCTACAAACACCATTGATGGCATAGCATCTTGGTCGACTTCAGCTGATATTGTGTCATGGTTAGTAAAGTCAATTGGTTGTTGCTGCCACTTTTCAGTTTTAAAATGATCTTGCAAGGCCTTTCCCCATCCAACAAGTCGAACAAGCATAGGCAAGGACATTTGGGATCATCAGCTGTACAAACAGAGTACAATATAACACGCTATGGGTACAGCCAGTTTATTTTGTTGTTATGGTTCAATAGTCAATTTTCCAATACATACGGCACGAAGTATATTAGACATAGCATGCGGCATCAAAGAACTTTTCATAACCATTCAGAGGCGACTACTTATCTAAGATGGATGAAGTCGTACCTACATACTGGCATTTTCCCTTTAATTAGTGGTGTAGGGTTGCGTCTCGAGGTAAGCAAAACAATTGCAAGCATGCAAAGGAATCTCATTGGTGTGAATTAAACGATCATTAACATGGTAGGTCCGCTAGCTATTCGAGTGCATTTATGATGTTGATAACTGGACATTGCTCTGTACTTTAATCAGCATTGTCATAACTCAATGTGTTTTGGCCGAAAACATGTCAGTTTGAGGAACTTGTGGTTGACACATGATAATCCACCTTTATATACCAGATTTTTTCTGTTCGCTGACTGTACCAGTTTTCTGCTCAATACCTTTGTGAAGATATGATAAGGAAGGCCAGTAGCAGGGTGAGTGTTGGTGTTTCTGGTGGTAGGGAGAGAACTTTGGGTTGAGAGTGCACAAACTGACATTACTTGCTGATTGAGGTCAAAGTTGGACTCATCCGATACATGGTCATCACTATCATCATCAGCATACAGTACATAGTCAATCTCGTCAGCATGGTAAACATTGAGAGTTATTCTTGTGGTGGATGGTGCATTTTGACAGGCTTTGTCATATTGAGTGTCAGCGGAACAAAGGAGAGCAAGGTATCGGTCAAGCGAGAGAGGAGCGGCAAGGCGGTATCAAGATTTGACGGTGTAAGTGCGAAATTTTGTAGGTTAGTGATGTTGAAGTCGGCTGTTTGTAGTAGTACCATCTTGAGATTATTAGGCATTTTGGACTGGTGCTCCAGTCTGGGTCTTTGATCCTTTGAAGTTATATTCATCATAATGGTGAAGCTGCTCAATTAAGGTACTGTGTAGTAATGAATTTTTGCCACGTTTGAAATTAGTCAAGAAGTTCTGCATATCAGTGGCTTCAATGTCAGCAGATGTCAAGGTAGTGTAGTAAGCAACCAGGTATGTCCCGCAGTGCTTCAGATGTGGATTCCTAATGTCTTACAAGTTCATGTGCTTTGTACAAGTAAATCTGCTTGGTCTGGAACACACTAATATCTCAGCTTCTGGGGCAGATACCTTAGATGAATGATGTCTTCAAGAGCATTGCTTGTGTTGTCGTAACAGTATGGAGATGTTAGCAGTTCCACTCGGGTTTGTCCTTAAATACTTTAACTGCAATGGATTGCATCAGATCAATTGCTTGAACAACACTACAGAATGAGTCATATTTGACACTGCAAAGGGCGGAGGAGGAGCGGAACTATTTTGCATGCTGCTCTTACAAAAGTACATTTGGGCTGGTTTCTGTTCCTATGTGGTTTCCGAACAATTATCACCATCCACTTCATTGAAATTCTTCTTGTAATACAGCACATATGCTTGAGGAACCAAAAGAGTATTAACCTAACCAGCCATGAGCTTCACGTCCACATTTGATTTCCTCTATGCTCTCTGTAATAGCGGTTTTGTGCATTTTCATGCCAGGTTCCACACGAAATGGTAAATGTGGTGTATTGCAATGATAAAGAGCTTTCCTGAAGGGCTTGTACTGTTAACATGTGAAGTTTTAGAGAAAATTCAGAGAAATTATTTCAGATCAAGGTTTATTCATTGATTGTGAATGAAAATCCTCTCAAATATATCTGCAAGCCCTTCAAGGCTGTTACAAGTCAAAAAAGAGTCAGGTTGGAAAAAGTTTTAATTTAGCATCGTGAAAAAGTAACATTTTTTCCTGAGATGCAACCGTAAGTCGACCATCTTTTACGTTCACGGCTCGCGGGATAAAAAGAATCACCTTCATGTAACTAAATTTTTTTAAAACAACTTTCATGTATCTTCCCAAAGTACCATTGAGGGAGCCTGTTTCCGAAGTAATTTCGCGGTCGTTATTTTCGCCATTGTCCAATAGGAATTACGAATTCATTTTTCATTTTTTTAAGCCGAAGGGGGCAGAATAAAAAAGACGATCAGTGAATCCCTAATATCTTTTTCGATGAAAGCGAGAACATTAGATCAGTATTTGAAAGTTCCTGATTTAGCTTGGTTGCGCCCTTTTTTGATGACAACAATTGATATCTAGGCAATAGAAATTTAATCAAAGAAGCAATAGTAAAAAGAGAAGATGCTACTTTTAGATCTTGAGGAACAAAGCAATAGAAATAAATTCAAATACATTAGCGAAAAAGTGAAGTTTCCTATTTTCCAGATCATGAGAAACGAAGCTCGAATCAAAGACAACTACCGGTAGGATAAAAAGAGGAGCTTCCTAGGAACAAAGCAACCGAAATAAATTCAAAGAAATCGGCGTAAAAAATGAAATTTCCTATTTTTTAGATTTATAGGAACAAAGCAACAGAAATAAATTCGAACATCAGCGTAAAAGAATAAGCTTGATATTTTCTATATCTTGAGGAACAAAGCTTGAATCAAAGACACTAGTCAGACATGTGGTCGCTTCAGAACAGGGGTCATTTTCTTTAGTTCCCGTCTTGTCTACCTCATTCGTCGGAGTGTTCCACTTACACCCTGGATCCTCTGGAACTTTTATATTTGTTTGTTGTGATGTCAGCTCCAGCCATCTGCTCACCTCCAACAAGCTCCTGTGAACATGGGTACTTGTACTTGCAGGAAGGTTTAGAATCTTTTCTTGCATGCAAACAAACAGTGCTCCTTGTAGTGGCTTTGTGAAAAAGTCCCCTAGAATATTTTTGGTAGGACAGAATGCTAGCTTTACTTCTCCTTTCTTGAATTTGTCAGTCACAAAAAATAAAATGTTCACGTGGCAGGTCCACTTGCTGCTCGAGGTTTGTCTGTTCTCTGCAAGTAGGATAGTGCTCTTGTTGTCTTGGCATATGTTTTTAGTATGTACATAGTGCCCTTGAGCTGCCAAAAATGATTTTCCACATATTTGGCCCATGGCGACGTCTATATTCTGCCTCTGTTGAAAAAATTTGTGTTGAGATTCTGTTCGTATGACTAATGTATGAGGCTTCCTTAGACAATTCAATGTAGACTTCACTATGGCTTTGCATATCAGTATGTATGGCATGCGAGCTGTCCACCCACCGATTTTGGTCACCAGGCTCTATGGTTAGTGACAGTTCTGGTGTACCTCATAGGTATGCATAACATCGGTTAGTTTTTTGTAGTCATCTATGTCTGGCTTAATAATTCTCATGCACAGGAATGCAACTGCTGTTTGAATGTCTTTCCTAGTACATTGGCATAGGTACAGCAGTTTTTCCACCAGGTGGTGGAACAGTTGTGCTTCATTCTCACTTAGGGCTTTCGACATTTTGTTTGTCATGAATTGGTGATTGGCTGCTGGTGTTTTAGACACTCTCTCAGTGTCATGTGGCAGTTCTTTGATCATTTTGTTAATGTAGTCATACATTGAAAATATTACTTTACCTTTTTCCTTATAGTCAATCATCATGACCAAGTATTCCAGTACTTTCCCTGTGATGATGTAAGTGGGCTTGCTTTTCCGAATTTATTGACCAAATCCTTATTATGTCCTTGATGACCTTCTTCTCCATGTGTGATATTTTTAGGTCATCTACTTGCCATATTATTGTGCATTGTTTTTCTTTTATCTTATATGCCATGCATTGAGAATATGGATTTAGCCCAAATCCCCACTCTACCAGTGTGTCAGACAGGCGGTTTTCAAAATAGTACGAAAGCCTGTAGTGTTCCATACAGTGCCTTACTGAGTAGTACATATAGCATGGACTTTCCATCCTTTTTCTTTCATATGTATTTTCTGTACATTTTTGGCTCAAGATTTACTATCAGTTCTGTGATTGAACCTTCCAATAGCATGTGTACTTTGTCATTCAGGTCCATGTGAAGAAATGCCCCTGGGATGTCTGTCACAGCAATCTATCTACCCGCTTTTGCACCCATATCACATGACCTCCAGTGATGCTGTGGGGAATCTTCTTTGGTTGTTTACTCTCATTTAAAACTCTAACATTGAGTTAAAATCAAATCACGTCCTAATAAAATTAGAAATTATGAGCTAGTCCTCTTGCAGGTTTAGCTCATAATTTCGAGTTCCCATCTCCGCCACCAATGACGGCTTTGTTATTTTTCAGTCTTGTATACTTAACGGATGCTGACCATCCCTTATTACCAATTGAATCTTTACTTTTCTCCAACAGTCAGTGCCTCCTCTCGCTTTTATAGCCCATCCCATTTCTTTCATAAACATCAGATTCCTTTACTCCCCTCCGATCCGCGCTGGGCATGTTGTATTTCTTTACTGGCAGTAGCGCATCTAGCAAGTGGAGCTGGTGTGCCTACTTTAGTAAGCCATAATAGCCTTTCTGTCCAATTTTTTAACCCAGCCTTGACACTCCTTGGAGTCATCATGATCTGTTCACGAGGCTTGGTATGAGCCTTAAGGGTTCATTGTTGTTCTGTTTGTAATAAGTTAAATTGTTGTCTTGGCCTTACTGGCCTTGGTTATAAGTTGTAGCTGTTGGATGTAGGCTGCTCTGACACATCATCATCTGTGTACATTTGTGCTGAGCTCATTTCAGCTATTATGCTCATGCCATGTGGTGACGCATATTCATGTGCTTCGCTGATGATGCCCCTATGCTCACTTTCAGTCTCATTCTCTGTGACGTCATCGTCTCCCACTCCTGTGATATTCACCCATATATTCTTTATTGTCAGGCTCTTTTGGCTAATATTTGTCATATAGACCATTTTCAGGCTATTCGACAGACTGTTTAATAGGCTATATTACTTTCCAGACTTTCGGAAAGTATTCTGTTATGGTCTCGTTTCATTGTTTGTTGCTGTATTGTTTTTTGTAGGTGCAATTGCAGTATGTACATCCTCTTTAGAATTAACGCTTGAGTGTTTCGTGTTGGTACAGTTTCAGTAGGTATATCCTCTGACGCTACGTCGTTCAATCCTCCTCTGAATTCTCATGTTTGTTGTCATTTGAGTCATGGATTATGTTGCTGGCCTGGTCCGTAAAGACGCTAACGTTGTATTTTTTTACATGCTGTTGCAAATTTATGTACTTGTAATTCTTTGGTCGTTCAGCTTTTCTACCTTCAGTTCAAAAGCCTCTAATAATTCTCCTTCAACAGTTATCTCAAAGTTTTCGGCCATTTCCTGTGCTATTAATTTCTCTGTTTTAGCAATTAGTATGCAGTAATCTATATACACTGTGAGCAAGTGATCTCTTCGATAATATAAACAAGGGTGAGTTTTGGACTGTATCCAATTTAACTTCAAAGACAGACCTTTATGAAGATGCGAGTTCCACACCCTCCCTGCTTGTTTTAGTCTATATATATTCTTTAATAGTTTGAGCAATTTTTCCTTTTTCCATGGGTGCCTGGATACCTTCTCTTTTGGTGTGTAATTATCTCTTTGAGAATTGCTTTTTTATGAATTCTTATTTATCTGGTTATTGTAGTTCTTGATACAGGTGCATAATGTCTCCAACAGTTGTGGACATAATGAGATGTTTTGTGTTCCTTTTGTCGCTTGAGTAACTTGACTTTTCTTACACAGTGCAATTCATTGCATTTCTTTGATTGATTGTTGAGACTTTTCCCTGCTCCCTGCATTCTAACCATCTTTGTGTTCTAATCACCTTTCTTTAATATTTGGTTCTGTAATCATCTAGCTGACTTGCTTCTGGCTCCCTATTTTCCAATTTTGTGCCTTAATTTGTTTCTTCAGCATTGCTAAAATCATTGGTGTATATCTCCTGATGAGCGTTTGATGGGCGGTCTTGTGCCATTGGTTCTTCTTCTTTATTGTTTACTGTTGCAACCTTTCATCCGTATTCTGTTGTATTTTATCTATTTCTTCCCCTGGATAAATGGTTGAACTTATGAAATGCAGAGCATTATTCTGGTTGGTTTGTATAAGCACACAATTCATGGTTCCCCGGCCCAGGTCTGGTGTGCTGCTTGATATTTCTCTAACCAGCTTGGCTTGATTTTGCCATTCTGATCTTGGCATAAATTCTTCCCATTTGATTAATTCGAAAAAATCAAGTTCTACATGAAACTGGGTAATACTAAACCTTTTATGATTGACAATATAATATGTTCAGATCTAGCATGTGTACGGGAAGGCCCCAGATGCATTCCAATTCTGCTCCTATTTCCCACTTTCCAATTTTATTGCCTTGTTGTAGTGTCTTTTCCAATACTTTAGACAGGACACCCAAAGGAAGCAATGTGTCTAATCTGGATGGGTTGTTGGAGTATGCAAAGAGTGGCAGGCGTATTTCTCCATCTTTTGGCCTTGGAATTGAGTTAATGATTTCATTTGCCAATCTTGTGGCATATGACCACAACTGAGGTACTACATCATCCTTCCATTGATGTATGGCATGGATAAGCATAGTCCTCCCTTGAATCTGCAAGTCTCTGATTTGTTTTTCAGCCTTGCCATTCTGCTGATGTGCATTGACCCCATTGTCTTTGCTCTTGCACAGCATTTATAAATGCATTGTTGGCAAATCTTCCATTATCTGCATGGTAATGCGACACTCACATGTCCCATGGCTCTTACTAATTCAGCACTGGAATTTTCTTCTTGCATGAATACAAAAGATAGATCACTGAATAGATCCATGAAAATGGTAGCCATTTATATCTCTTGTTCATCAGTTATCCTTTGAGATGAGCAGTGAATCCTGCTGTTGAGGATTTAAAAGAATCTACCAACACACAATGTCTTGGCTCTGTAGTGTCTTTGAGTTTATTGTTGCTGATTTTGTTACTCTCTAGATTCGCATGTAAGAAAAAGAGGAAAATCTGTTGTTATTGATCAATTGGGTTGTTATTGATCAATTGGGTAATTTCCCCTGTATGGCCATTAGTATGATTCATGGAAATGACAAATTATTAAGTTTTAGATGTCATGAATATAGTTCCTTTTGTTGGATGTCATCTTTTCGGGTGCACTCCAATTCTTTCAGCTTATGTTTGCTGTCTCCAAAGTTTTATGGAGTGATTGGCTTCTTTCTACCACTTGGGTATTTCCATGTCTTGTCATT
>Ga0075156_10001378_pt1 | contig 13200 bp, 9 predicted proteins | sample JI81AbrownDNA_FD_70966 | JGI IMG/M metagenome (GOLD analysis project Ga0075156, IMG submission 70966) | Wastewater effluent complex algal communities from Wisconsin, to seasonally profile nutrient transformation and Carbon sequestration -... | ecosystem: Engineered > WWTP > Effluent > Algae...
TGCAAAATTACTCAAATCGTTCAGAAAAAAGCAGATGAAATTACCGGTTCATCAGTGAATGTCTTGTATGTATTGAGTCCTCGGTTTATACCGATGGCGGGAGAGTGAAAAAAGCACAAAGTAACATCTGATTCCTGAAAAACTATATTTCTATAATTGATTCATTTTGTTAGAATAGTAAGAAATTCCAAACTATTTTTCCGTATCCTGTTAAAATCATAAAATATTCTTTGAATATTGTTTATATATTTAGTAGTATTGCAGCCCAACGAGTAGATTTGAATGGACTATGAGCGTAAGTTATGAAAATATACAGGGTTCAGTAATTGCATCGTCAGCTCGTAATATACTTAAAAATAAATAGTTAACTTTTTAAATTTCCCCCTTATTCATTTTTTGGAGACCTTACTTATGAGGCATTTCCTTACTAATGCTACCACTGCACTCGGTCGGCTCGCTGTGTTTGCCGCTGCTATGGTATTGTTGTCGTTTAGCTCGTCGTACGCCGGAAATAGTTTTTCGGACGCTACAGGACAGGGCGAGGTAACTGATGGTCAAGAATTTTACATTGCGATTCCGCACTGCTGGCGGATGCAAACCGATGATGTTGTACCCGGGCAAAAGCCGTACGAAGCATGGGTTTCATCGAAAGTATCGACGATGGTGACGATGGTGAACAAATTCAACGGTATTAACATGTCGTTTCCTGTTTCACCCGGAAAGACTACTATTATCCCACTTCCGGAGAACCTCATGTCGCTAGAGAGTGAAGTAGCAGTACCGTATGGTATCGTACTTACTTCTAATGACCCGATTTCCGTGACGGTAGCGATGAACTGGAGATCATCAGGTGCGGTGTACAAAGCACTTCCGGCAGAAATGCTCGGTAAGAAATACGCTGTCCTGAGCTTGTATCAAGACAAAACTGATGTAAATAAGCCCGGTCAAATTGTTATCGTCGCAACGAAAGACGAAACAACTGTTCGATGGAAATATCCTTCGAATGTCAAAGCGAAAACAGATAAAGAAACCTTCTCCGTTACCCTCCAACAAGGCGAAACCTACCTCATCGAACTAGTTCAAAAAGATGCTTACCATCAAAATACACTGGCTGATTTGACAGGAACAATCGTTACCGCAGACAAGCCAATCGCAGTGATTTCCGGGCATACGAAAGGTGCCATGTCCCGCTACGAAGATGTGTTTTTTGGTTTAAGTGCCGAAATGAGCCGTACAGCGCAAGTAGAAATGATGTACCCGATTGAAATGGCAGGTACTGAGTTTATGACATTGCCACGCCTTGTCGCTAATAGACCCGTACACAAATGGCCGGATGATCATGGAGATATGATTCGTTTTGTTGCAGTTGAAAACGGTACAATCGTTTATCAAATGCGTCAGGACGGTACAAGTCCAAAGCAAATCAGCACACCACTTCAGGCAGGTCAGTTCTATGAGCTTACCAACATGGAAGATGCAGCATACTATACGTCAAACAAACCAATGGTCGTCGGTCAATACCTAAAAGCATGGATGATGCACGCATATGAGCGTAAGGGTGAAAATCCTCTCGGACACGTTTCAGGTGGTGCTGGAGAATTCTTCAATGTAACTCCTGTCAATGCATGGCCTTCCTACGCACAGTTCTATTCCCCGAAGAAAAATGCAAACTATGTTAATATTACTTTCCGAACAGAAGATATTAATACTATTAAGTTCGATGGTAAATCCCTCCAAACAGTTTTCGGTTCTAAGATTAAAAAATACGCAGGTACTGAATTCAGCTATGCATCAAAAGAAATCTCCGAAGGTGATCACTCAATCGAAGGTGGTAAATTTGCTGCGTATGCCTATGGTAATTGGGATGATTTAGTTTATCCGAACCGTGGTAACTATGCATACGGCTATCCTGTCGGTGTGAATTTTGCAATTAAATGTGATGACGAGCTCAAAATGTCGGGCGACCCACAATGCGGTAATGTAAAAGGTATCGCTCAAGTTGGTCCAGACGGTAGTGACTGCGCAGGTCTTCTTTATGTACGTATGATGGGTGCCGAGTCGAATAACTATAAGTTCTCCACTCCAAAAACATTCATGCCGGGAGACAAGCTTACCACGTTTACCCTCGACGTTGTAGATCCAACCAAGCCGGCTAAAGCAGTCGTGAAAGCAGTCAGTCGCTCAGGCAGATATTTGACAAGAACGTATGAATATACTCCTGAAGAGCTTACCTTCGCTCCTACATCGATTAACTTTGGTACACTCCCGCTCGGCGATAAACTTTGCCGCACAATTACGCTTACCAATCCAAGCGCGACTTCTCCAACGACCGTCATGAGTCTGAGAATCAAACTTGCTCAAAAAGAATTTACAATTTCTCCTGCCGGCTTCCCAATTACAATCCCACCAAACAGCAGCAAAGATGTCGAAGTCTGCGCTACAGCGCTTGAGAGAAAATCAGTGACCGTCGTTGACACAGTCATTGCTGTTCTCGGTTGCTTTGAAATGCCTATCAGCGAATTGAAAGTTCGCACGGAAAAACCAAAAGTATTCATCCAAGATGCTGCCTTCCGTGAAGTACCTGTAAACACAGAACGCACGAAAGATGTTGAAATCAGAAATGTTGGTACCGTTGATGTAACACTTACTGAGGTTACATGGCCGGATCACGTTCACTTCCTCCGTACTGAAAACCTCAATTTCCCTATTACGCTCAAAGCCGATGGAGTACACACTTTCCAAGTCGTGTATAATCCTGGTGCTACAACAGGCGTAGAAGATAAAACACGTGCAGTATTTACTGCAAATACCGATGAGATTAAAGTGTATTCCGACTGGACAGGTACCGGTATCAATGCTGGTCCGTTCATTACCGGCTATGACTGGAACGAACGCAGAGTTCTTGATAACTTCGCAGGTGTGACAGAATATCCGTTTACAGTCACCTACGGTAACTCAGAAAAAAGTGCAGCACTCGAAAATGTAACCATCAAAGTAATCGGCGCAGACGCACCGTACTTTACCGCAGATTTGATTACTGTGCCTTCACGCCTTTCAGCAGGTGAAGACAACAAAACACTCGCTGTAAGCTTCAAGCCAACCTATCTGCCCGGTACCCGTGATGCAGAACGCGCCTACACTCTTCAGCTTGAAATGAAAGGTACCTTTAATGGTGTCGAAAAAACTGCAACTGCAGAGCTCAAAGGTATCGGCGTACAGCCACACGTAGCACTTACTCCAAAAATTGACTTTGGTACATTCAAAGTTAACGAATCAAAATCTGAAAACGCAGTGCTCACAAGCAACGGTACAATGAAGCTGACACTCATGAACAAAATCAAAGGATTCTCCATTGATGGTCCTGATGCAGCACGATTCGTAATCGATCCTGCCTTCCTTGCACAAAACCCTTACGGTACTCCTGTATCGAATATTGTCGGTAATAATACAATCGCAATTCCTGTTATCTTTACAGCAGAGAACGCAGCACGTACTGCTCCTTATACTGCGACTCTTCATATCGAAACAGACGCTCCTGAAAATCCGACAACAGAACTCGTTGCTGTGGTGGTTGAAACAGGAAAACCTGCAGTGAAGACTACAGATGTAGAACTCAAACAATACATCACTCTTACCAAAGATGGTAAAGTCGAAATCGAAAATACAGGTGAAGTTGATGTGACAATTACTGAAATTAAAGCCCCTCAAGGTAGCTTCTACTGGAAAATATTGTCCAATACACCGATGCCGAAAACCCTCAAAGTAGGAGAAGTACTCGCATTGGATGTACAATATAGCCCAATCAATGTTTTTCTTGATGCACAGAATCAAGTAGTAAAAGATATCGCAACTATTGAATACGTCACAAGCATTGGTAGCTATATCTCAACATTAACCGGTACTCCTGACCAAATCGTTTCTCTCGTCAAAGTGGGTCGTGCCGGTAATAATGGAGCTTGGTTGAGCGAATATTCAACTGTTGCCGGTGAAACAACCGAGTACATTGATATTAATCTTACAAACAATGAAGTTGAGAATTTAGATAGAGCTGATATTTCTAAATTCACAATGACCGTCAACTATCTTGCCGAATTGGTCGAGCCAATTATCGCAACTGTAGAGCCATCCGCATTTACCCAAGGTAACGGATGGACAGTTGACATGTCAAATACTAAAATTGTAGGCCCCGGTAAGATGATTGTCACAATGAGCGGCCCGACTCCACTCCGTGGCGAAGGTTCACTCTTCCGCTTTAAAATGAATGCATATCTTGGTACTGAATTGAACTCCATCATTGGTTGCAATATGGATATTCTTGACCCAGTGAAAAAAGGATATGTTCTCGTAAACAACCGTCCGGGTAAAGTACTCGTTGACTTGAACTGTAGCAAAGAAATTCGCCGCGTTCATATCAGCGACAATACCTATACACTCAAAGCAGGTACTCCTAACCCTGTCGTAGCTCACGGTACTATTGATTATTCCATCGGCTTGGATGGTCAAACAAGTGTCGAAATCTACAACGTAATGGGTCAAAAAGTAGCTACACTCGTTGATCAATTCCAACGCTCAGGTCAATATCAAATCGCTTTTGATACTGATGCACTTCAATTGACATCGGGTACATATACCTGCAAAATTGTTTCCGGTCCATACACCGAAACAACACAATTGGTTATCACAAAATAACCCGCAATGACAAACATAAATCCCTCTTTTGGTTCGTCCAAAAGAGGGATTTTTTTTTTGATACTTTCTGTGGTAAGCACGATGAAACGAATATTGATGCTACTTGCCTTCCTGTACGGTATAAATACTGCACAATCAGCCGAAAACGATAAGCCCTTGCAAGGCATTGTCCTTGGTGCCTCGGGCTTTGAATATAATTATTTGGATATTGGATATTGCTTTGGTCGTCGGGTGAACTGGCCGTCGTCCGATATGATGAAAGGATATGGCGGGCTGGTCGTCGGCGCAGAAATCTCGTCACAGGATAGATTAATTGTCGCTCCCAAACTCTCATATTCGATAAATATGTTTGTGTCGTTTGGTGTAAATGTCCTCTATTACACAGACTTTCATACGGCGACTCTGCAGTTCCGTCCCGAATTTGGGGCAAGTCTATTTGGGGTGCGAATGGTCTTTGGCAGGAATTTCTCGGTGGGAAATTACCCGTTCAGCGGTGTGAATAAGAATAATTATGCTATTACTGTGCTAATTCCTACGTAATAAGATTAGCTATCCGGCTGAGTTATCCACGATTGGAAGGTGGACGATGCGGTACCCTTACCGCCGAGCATTTTCTCAACATATTTGCCAAGAATATCAAATTCCAGATTTACCGGTGAGCCCGCTTTGATGCTCCCCAGCATCGTTACCTGCAATGTATGAGGAATTACCGCCACCATCAGTCGATTCCCCTCGGTACGTGCGACCGTCAAGCTCACACCATCAATACAAATCGAACCAACAGGCACCACATACTTTGAAAATTGCGACGGGAATTCAATCCATACATTCCAACTACCGTTCATAAGTTCAATCGAAACAACTCGTCCGACACAATCTACATGCCCCTGCACTATATGACCACCCATTCGACCGCCAAGCTTCATCGCGCGTTCCAGATTGACTTTTGTGCCTGACTTTAAAGAATAGAGAGTCGTTTTCTCAAGCGTTTCGGCAATCGAAACGACGTCGAAGGTGTGTTCAGTGCGGCTGATTACAGTCTGACACGCACCATTGATTGAAATAGAGTCGTCAATTTTTATATCATCCATGACGAGCATTCCCTTGACGGTAATCCGGCGATTGCTGCCTGTTGACTGCACCGACTGTACCGTCCCGATTTCTTCGATAAGTCCTGTAAACATAATTATGATGTTAGTTTTAATCCGATAATTCCTGCCACAATCAGCATCATACAGATAATACGCGCCGTGTCGCGCGGCTCTTGAAAAAGAATCATTCCCATAATTGCCGTACCGATAGCACCGATGCCCGTCCAAATTGTGTATGCAGTGCCTACCGGTAATGTTTTAAGGGAGATACTGAGCATGAAAAACGAGAGAATCATGCCAATAACCGTCAGAATAGACGGTATCGGCTTCGAAAAGCCGTCGCTGTATTTAAGCCCAATCGCCCAGCCAACTTCAAGTATGCCGGCGATAACTAGTGTAAACCATGCCATAGATTTCCCGTGAAGTACTGTAAATGAAGCAACAAATTACCCAATTTTGCCGGAATAACGAAATCCAGCGTCATGAAAATACCCTTTGATTTGTATCGGTATATCCGGCCGGGGTGACCGCAGGCGACGGGGCTGATGTGAGGCACCAGATACCCTGAAATGTACTTGCCGGCATGTTGATAATCGATGTTGCGAGAATCGTAATAAATCTCTATTTTTGCAGGAAGTATTCCACACCGGAAAATTCGTTTGCAGCACGGAAATTCCGATATATTTCCTCGAAATATCTAAATCTATCCCATGAAGGATTTCTCAACGGGTGCGAAATGTATCGCATCGCTGGTCGCCATGAGCGCTGTGCTGTGGTTCGGCGGGTCTATTGTGCGCTATGCCATTGCCTTTGATGTGTTCTTGCCCGGCACGCTTACCCTCAAGCCGTTTCTGACACCCGGTGAGGTGAATGCGACGATCCGTTTCTTTGCGATAACGGGCTTCTATACGGTAGTATGCTACGCGGTAACATGGGTGTTTTCAATAGTTCTGATGATACTCCTGCGCGGCCGCCTGAAAGTAAACGGATGGCTGTTTATGTCGTTTGTGCTGTTTTACCTCGCATCTCCGATTGAACTCTATCAGATGTGGTTCGACGTGCGGCTCATTGAGCTCACACAACGTATTGATTATCGCTCGCTTATGGCAACAAATGATCTGCTGACTATCTTTATGGAGCGTTTCAGCCCAAAGCTTAATGGTATCGGTTTTATCTCTATTCTCGCGCATTTCACCGTGCTTTTGTATGTCATCTGGCAACCTCTGAAAAAGAAAACTCCATGAAAATAAACGCTATTTTCGAAGATTTATCAGCACTTGCCACGCAATTCGGCTATGTTATCCGCAAGGAAAAAGGGTTCTTTCGCGGTGGTAATTGCGTGCTCAACACCCAAAAAATCATCGTCGTCAATGCGCTCGCACCCTACGAATCACGCGTCTCAATTGTGGCACGAGTGCTAGCCGGCTTGCCACTCGAAGAAGTCTCCATAAAGCCGGCTGTGCGGGAATTTATCGAGCGTGAACGCGAGCAGGCGGCCAAATCCGAGCAAACGCCGCAAATATTCACCATTGAAATGCTCAAGCCCGAGCCGGTACTTCTACGAAAAAAACGTTCGGTACAAGCGCAGCGCTAACTATCCGTCATGCGGGCGCAACGTTTTTTTACAATTAATTCTCAACGAATATGGACAATTCTCAGTATCTCCAACCCAATGTCGTTGCTCAGCTTGCAAGCATCGAGCTCAAGGCGCGATTAGTCGTCGAAGGGTTCATTAGCGGACTCCACCGTTCGCCATTTCGTGGGTTTAGTGTTGAATTTGCCGAGCACCGCGCCTACCGCCCGGGTGATGATATCCGCTTCATGGATTGGAAGATTCTCGGCCGCACCGACCGCTATTATGTCAAGCAATTTGAAGAAGAAACAAACCTCCGTTCGATGATTATCGTCGATTCCAGCGCGTCGATGTCGTATGCGTCCAAAGGGAATATCTCAAAATTTGAATACGCATCCTACCTTGCCGGCGCCCTCTCGTATCTTATGATGAAGCAACAAGATGCAGTCGGACTCGCACTCTACGATACCGAAATCCGCACCTTCCTTCCGCCCCGCTCGAAGCCCTCGTATATTCAAGAAATTTTAAAATCACTCGCCACTGCCACGCCGGCTAATACTACCGGCACGGCCTCAGCGCTCGATCGCCTCGCTGAACGTATCTCGCGCCGAGGACTCATCATTATCCTCAGTGATTTTTTCGATGATGTTGAGTCAATTGTAAGCGCGCTTAAGCACTTCCGTCACAAGAACCATGAAGTCGTCGTCATGCAGATTCTCGACCCGCGCGAGCGTGATTTTAAATTCGGACTCGACGCAAATTTCAAGGACTTAGAGTCCGGCGAAGAGCTCCTCACCCAGCCCTATCAGATTCAAAAAACCTATACCAAAGCGATGAATGACTTTATCGACCGCCTCAAGCGCGAGTGTTTCCAGCGCCGGATTGACTATGTGCTCATGGATACCTCCGAGCCCTTTGACAAAGCTCTCCGCGGGTATCTCGCCAAGCGTCAGCGAATGTAATTTTTGGGTCCCCTTCTGCATATTCCCACAGTCGCCTGCGGTCACCCATTGCCGTCCAAGCCAACTGCAAGAGATTTAATTGGTTGCGTTCGGTATTTTTTGTAGTTTTGCCCGCCGCGTTGATATATTCTTCTATTCGGAATTCATATCCTTGTAAAGTGCGCTAAGTAGAAAATGAACCAAGAGGTTTGATTCATGCGCCCCTGTAAGGACGGCAGGTCGATTATTCCGGCTGCAACCTTTAGCCGTTACACGTTTTTCAATTCGTACTTATGGAAATATTCGATACCCTAGATCCGCTGCTCAAGACATTTTGGTTCGTTGCCATCCCTACAAGTATCATCTTTATAATTCAAACGATTGCGACATTTGTAGGTGCGGATTCTGCGGAAGGATTGCATACCGATATTGACAGCGACTTCGACGGTTCTCACGGCATGTCCCACCTTTTTTCACTGCGAAATCTGATTAATTTCATGCTTGGGTTTAGCTGGGCAGGGATATCATTTTATACGACTATTACGAGTAAACCTCTCCTTGTGCTCTTCTCACTGGTCATCGGTGTCATCTTTCTCTTCTTTTTCTTTGGAATAATTAACGTCGTGCAGAAATTAGCTGAAGATAATTCCTTCAAAATTGAATCCACACTCTTCAAATCGGCCGATGTATATCTGACTATTCCCGAAGGAAAATCAGGCAAAGGGAAAATTATGATTAGCATCAATGGCTCTGTTCATGAGCTCGATGCAATGACCGAATACGAAAAAATCCCCTCCGGCGCGATCGTCAAAGTCACGGAAATTGAGAATAATAGTACAGTTTTAGTTGAACCTATTTAATATATTTATATGACACCTATAATACTTATAGTCGTTGCTGCGGTGGTGTTTTTTGTGACACTCACTGCTCTCGTTTCGCGGTACAAACGCTGCCCTTCGGATAAAATATTAGTGATTTTTGGGCGAACCGGCGGTACATCTGCACGGTGTGTGCATGGTGGCGGTGCCTTTATATGGCCGGTGATTCAGGATTACGCGTTTCTTGACCTGAAGCCACTGTCGATCGAGGCGAATCTGACGAACGCGCTCAGCCGTCAAAATATCAGAGTCGATGTGCCGTGTCGATTTACAATAGCGATTTCGACGGAGGCAGACAGTATGAATACTGCCGCCGAACGCTTGCTCGGGCTAACGGCAGAACAAGTGCAGGAATTAGCTAAGGATATATTATTTGGTCAGTTACGCTTGGTAATTGCAACGATGACCATTGAAGAAATTAACTCTGACCGTGATAAATTTCTCGATAATATTTCGAAGAATGTCGATAGTGAATTACGTAAAATCGGGCTCAAACTCATCAATGTAAACGTGACGGACATCAAAGACGAATCCGGCTATATCGAGGCATTAGGCAAAGAAGCAGCGGCGAAAGCTATCAACGAAGCCAAAATCAGCGTCGCCGAACAGGAAAAAATCGGTGAAACAGGCAAGGCATTGGCTGATAGAGAGAAAGATACGCAAATTGCCGAAACACATAGAGATAGAGATGTCAAGATTGCAATTACCCAAAAAGACAGAGAGATAAGTATCGCGACAGCTGCCAAGGACGAAACGATCGGTAAAGCCGAAGCGCAGCGCGATACAAGGGTCAAAACCTCCGAAGCAAATGCACTCGCAATCCGTGGAGAAAACGAAGCGAAAATTGCTATCGCCAATTCAGAAGCATTACGGAGAGAGAAAGAAGCTGAGTCCTTACGGATTGCAATTACTGCCGAAAAAGTGCAGCAAGCACGGGCGCTTGAAGAGTCGTACGTAGCCGAACAAAAAGCCGAACTTGCACGTTCGGAACGGGAGCGCTCGACACAAATAGCGAATATTATCGTGCCGGCTGAAATTGCAAAACAGCGTGCAATCATCGGCGCGCAGGCAGCGGCGGAGACAATGCGCGAAAATGCAAAAGGCGAGGCAGATGCAATATTTGCCAAAATGGAAGCAGAGGCCAAGGGTCTCTTCGAAATCTTGACCAAGCAAGCCGAAGGATACAAAGAAGTGGTGGCAGCAGCAGGCGGTGACCCGAATAAAGCATTCCAATTATTGCTCATTGAGAAATTACCTGAACTCGTCAGAACGCAGGTAGAAGCTGTTAAAAATATCAAGATTGATAAGATTACCGTTTGGGATTCGGGTAGTGGAAATAGCGAAAACGGGAATTCTTCGACGGCGAATTTTGTATCCGGGATGATGAAAACCGTGCCGCCGCTCAATGATTTATTTAATATGGCCGGACTTAATTTACCATCCTATCTCAAAGGATCGGATAATCCTACCGGTTCGCCGGATAGCGGAGCAAATACATAAGCTTCTTTTTGAATCGATGTCCGTGTGAATTGCCCGGATGTGGTCATGTAAGTAGATAATAATAAAGGGGACTGTCACGTTGGTGATAGTCCCCTTTATTTTTGAAGCGTGATTATTACCGGAAGATGAGCAGTGGTAAATGTATCGAGCGTCCCGCAGACTGGAAGCGAACAAAATACATACCGGGTGCCAGGTCATCGACCTCGAACTGACGCCGGAAAGAGCCGGCAATATCCGATTTATTCTGTACATCCCGCACAACCATACCGAGCATATTAACCACGTCAATTTTGGTAGGGGACTGCTCGGGGATTGTATATTCGACCGTACAAACGCCATTGCCGAGTAGGTTCGGATAGACAGTGCAGAGCACGGAGTCTGAAATCGGAACGAAGGTAAATCCTTTGGCTATATCATGTTCTGCAGCTTTTTCCTTTGCTTTTTTCATAATCCCCGCAAGTAATTCTTTCCGATCGGCAGCTCCCAATGCGAATCCTACGCGCACTGTCTGACCGATCGGCAGCGCAATAGGACCGGCACCGATGACCATTGAAATATCGGTGACATTCGATGAGCGCCGACCGAGCCCACTGGCGAGAGTCTGCCATTTGGAATTACGTGAAAATCCATTATATACCCCGGGATTCGCGCCGCCTTTGCCGTCGTTGTCCATCGCAAAATAATTCAGCTTGTGCGGAGAGAGCAGCATTGCAGCGACTGCCGGAAGTGTATCAGGATTAACGCAATACGCGTATCCAAAGCCCAACTGTTCATCAAGTCGTGCCACATTATTCTGCCCTGACGGACCTATATCCCAGTCAAAGTACAGTCCGGCATGGAGCGACGTAAAATCTTCCTGCGAAATATTAGTAATGTCATAGGTAAGAAATACCACATCATCGGTGCTATCTCCAGAAAATTGATATGCTTTCTGCGCGACACGTACTCCTGCATCTGATGCTAAATTCAAATCTGTAAATTCCGTAGCCCCGTCCTGAAGTGAGACGATACCCGGCATCTTGATGGTGAATGATTGAAGGCGTACGAAAGAATTGTCCTGTCGATTCCCGTCCAAAGCCGCACGAGCACTGTTGGAGATTCTCGCTGCTGATGTACCGACCATGAGCGCCCCTTCAAACATGAGACTCCCCCGACCTTTATACAAAAATCCTGCTCCCTGAGAATTCGACGGAAAGTCATTGTAAGCGATATTGCCGACGCTGTTGAAGGTGACCGTGATATTGTTGGCAGACATCGTTCGAAACGTAGGATTGACCGTAACCGTAAAATTATCACTCGTAATAACTCCTTTAGAATCAATAAATTTCAGGCGAATGGTCATCGGGTAATTATCGGGAGTATTCGCAGGAATTGTAAAAACAAGCGGCGTAGAGAGGTCTTTTTCTTCTAATGTGCGAAAATCACCGGCAGCCATCTGAAGCGGCGAGAAATTAATCGTAATTTCCGGCGGTGTTTGCGGTACGACGATGAGATTCTGTACCGGCGCAAGTATATTTTTTACCCGCAGGCGCACTTCCATTTTTTCGCCGATTGCATAAATTCCATCACCGTTTTCATCGAGAATTTCATAGCGTGAAAGCTGCAAGGAGCGCGCGTTCGTATCAGTCAATGCACGATAGGCATTGACACGGCCATGTCCAATAAATCCAACAAGTTCCGGGTTGGCCGAATCAATATTATCCGACGTTACTTTGAGCTGTTCGGCAGCTTGCAGAGGCGAAAATGCCGGAAATTTTTGTCGAATCATCGCAGCGACGCCGGCTGCACAGGGTGATGCCATCGACGTACCGGATTCGTTGCCGTAGGAATTACCGGGGAGGGTCGAGTATATCGACGAACCCGGCGCACAGACATCTACTGTACGATGAAAATTAGAATAAGCGGCGAGCCGGTCATCACCAATTGTCGCGCCGACGGATACAACACCCGGATAAGCGCCCGGATAAAATGGTCCGTTGTTTCCGTCATTTCCGGCTCCTGCGACGACGAGCGAACCGAGAGCGAAGACACTTGCGATGGTTTCGGCTTCGGAATTGTTGGGCGAAGGCGAGCCCCAGCTACAGTTAATGACCGATGCACCCATTGTGGCAGCGTAGAGGATTGCTTCGTAACCGTTATCGACAGATATACTTATACCATCAGAACTTACCTTCACCGGTAAAATTCGTGCATTGCGTGCAATTCCTGCGATACCGAGTGCATTATTGACGACGGCTGCTGCAATTCCGGCGACATGAGTACCGTGTGCATTCCCCGGGCGCGGGTCATTATCCTGTTCTGTGCCGGAAGTGCCGCTGACAAAATCCCATCCACGCCAGTCATCGATGAATCCATTTGCATCATCATCGACACCATTGGAGCGTTTGTCGCGGCCTTGGGTATCGGTGCCGCTTTCACCTGGATTGGTGTATATATTGGCTGCAAGATCTTCGTGGTCATAATCGACACCGGTATCGATGATAGCCAGCAGGACAGGTTCGCTGCCTGCAGGCAATTCATCCCATGCA
>Ga0075156_10001379_pt1 | contig 13192 bp, 10 predicted proteins | sample JI81AbrownDNA_FD_70966 | JGI IMG/M metagenome (GOLD analysis project Ga0075156, IMG submission 70966) | Wastewater effluent complex algal communities from Wisconsin, to seasonally profile nutrient transformation and Carbon sequestration -... | ecosystem: Engineered > WWTP > Effluent > Algae...
GTTATTTCTCATCTTCTCAACCTCTTCTAAACTCACCGACAGTAACTGCGATACGCCGTCATCCCCCATAGTCACACCGTAGAGCAACGAAGCCTTCGCCATGGTGGCGCGATTATGCGTCACGACGATGAATTGCGTTTTGTCTGCGAGTGACGCGACGATCTCGGCAAATTTACGTGAGTTCGTTTCATCAAGCGCCGCATCTACCTCATCAAGCACCACAAATGGTGAAGGGTTGGTCCCCATGATGGCACAGATGAGCGCTATAGATGTTAAAGCGCGTTCACCACCCGACAAAAGACTAATCGATTTGAAACGCTTGCCGGGAGGCGTGACCATGATATCGATTCCTTGGCGTTCATCGCGGCCAGGGCCAGCAGCTTCTTCTTCCTCTTCTTCGTCATCTTCTTGGCCATCAACAGGTGCTGCTTTTACTTCTGGTTGAAGTTCAATGATCTGCGCTTCACCGCCACCAAACAAGGTTTTGAAATAACGCGCGAACTCTTTATTCAAACGTTCGAAAGCATGTTTTGCGCGTTCGTTAATCGTTGAATCAAGTTCAGCAACAATCGTCTCAAGGGCGCGCAAACCATCGCGGATATCATTCAATTGGATATCAAGTTCATCAGCGCGCTTCTTGGTCTCTTCATATTCTTTGACCGTCTCAGGGTCAATACCGCCAATCCATTCGAGTTGCGAGCGCAAGCGTTGCATCTTGGCTGGCGTATCACTTGGCGCATCACCCTGAAAGAATTCATCACGCATCAACTCTTCTTCGAGTTGTGGCGCATGCATGCGCACATCGGCGAGCACACCTTCGCGGCGCGTTTCTAAACGAGCTAATTCAATGCTCGCCTCACTGGCACGGCGCTCAGCTGATTGAGCATCATGGCGCAATTTTGTTAAGGCGCGCTGGGTATCAAAGACATGCGAGCGTTTGCCATCTTCTTCTTTTTGCCAGGCATCGAGCGTTTGTTCAGCTTCTTTAATCTGCGCATCAATCGCCGCTTTTTGCGTTTGGATTTGGTTCCACTCTTCATCGAGCGTCGTATCAATGGCGGGCGTCTTTTCAGGTTCTGGTGCAGGGCGCTGAAGCTTGCCGATAAGATCCTGCGTATCCGTCAATAAACTCCCCACCTGGGTGCGGATAGCGTTCAAATCAGGGGTCTCTTTTGCAAGTAAATCCTTCAACGATTCATGACGGGATTTAAATGATTCAACTTGTTCAATAATCTTGGTGAGTGGAAGTGGTACCCAAGGCTTCTCAGCACGAACCTCGGCAACGGCACGCTTCGTTTCAAGTTTTAATTCTTGTTCACGAAAGCCGAGACGCTGTTCACGAAGCGCGTCGATCTTGGCGCGATGTTCGCGAAAGCCGTCAGCTTGCGGGGTGGCTTTTTCCATCTCGGTGAGCTTGCTTTCAAGTTCTTGCGCTTGAGCTTCGAGGCCAGTTTCTTCGTTCTTTGCAAATTGAAACTTCGCCGTCATCGTCTTGATACCGACATCGAGATTGCGCCATTCATGGCCATAGTATGCCTTCTCGATCGCATGCAACTCTTCTTCGATACGTTCGCGTTCTGCGAGGCGTTTTACTTGCTTCTCAAGCAAAGACAAACGGGGGCCAAGCTCATTCATCATGAGTTCGATTTGGCCGATATTTTTGCGCGAGTCCTCCATCTTATTTACGGCCTGGGTGCGCTTCATTTGAAACGGTTTCAAACCAAAGGCTTCATCAAAAAATTCACGGCGCTCCATCGGGCTCGCGACCAAAACCTGGTCGATCATGCCTTGGCCGATGACGCTATACGTACGCTGACCGATACCGGCCTGCGCCAAAAGCAACGCGACATCAGACAAACGGGCGCCCTGCTTATTCACTTCATATTCACTCTGACCATCACGATAAAGACGACGCGTGATTTGGATTTCTTCGGTACCAATCCCCGTCTTCTCGGTATCTGGGTTATCGAGCACCATGGTCACTTCAGCAAACCCCGAACGGGCGCGCTTTTCGGTACCGCTAAAAATTACGTCCTCAGATTTTTTACCACGCAAAAGACGAAGGCTCTGTTCGCCCATTACCCAACGGATCGCGTCAGCAATATTGGACTTGCCCGAGCCATTAGGCCCGACCACCGCCGTGACGGTACGCTGCCCGCCCGAATCAGGGCGAAACTCTACCGTGGTCTTCTGAGCAAAGGTTTTAAACCCCTGTATTTCAATACGCTTGAGCGACATAGATCACCCGTATACTAGCCCTGAATCCCGTTTTTATCCAGCCTGAAGACAATCGCTACCCAAGAGTCAAAAAGAACTGAAAAGACCCCGCCCACCCCGATATGTTTCGGGATGGACGGGGTTCAGAGACTACTTGCGAGTGGCGAGGAACCGATGGCCACTATTCCAAGTATGTCTATCGCCAGCGGTCGAACGATATGTGGTAATCTCACCAACGAGATCTGCGGAAAGCCACGAAAGATGGTCACCGAGCCGACGCTGTATCAACGCCGCACGGTACACATCAGAACGCGTTTTCATGCGAGAACCGATGGCGGCAACAGGGTACCTTGCCCACTCGTCAGGATATGCCTCCGCGAAGCAAAGAAGCTCTTCATACAAAGCTGGACGGAGTCCTTTGCGATCCATCTCAGCAAGCACTTCATCACACGTAACAAGACAATCAAAGTGAATGTACTCGAAGGCAATATCCCGGTTTTCGGTTGAAATGTTTCTGCAACGTTCAATCGGCTCGAATCGTCGAACGGACTTGTCCGGCTGGATCACCTCGAACGGAATGGGCGGACCCTCGGAATGTGAGGCATCGTAGAACGGGCTAACGAGAGCGAACCGACGCTTCAACTCCTCGAGTCCAGGCTGCGTGTAGACAACCGAGACCCGAAAATAAACAGGAATAACCACGAGCTCTGCAATCTTCTGCTGCAGCTCCGGCTCCTTAATGATCCGCTGCAGATCTTTTATTGTGCCACCTAAGGCTGTGACCGCATGTGCGATCACCTTAAACACCTCGAAGGCGAAGCCAAAGTTACTCACCACCTCGCCGATTTCACGATCCTTCTTTTTGCTCGTACGCATGCGTCTGTAACTTTCGTGTCTCTGGCTCACTCCTTAATTCCGCATCATGCAGAACCATAAAGCGTGCCAGCTAAGCAAGTCTTTTCAAGGTCCAATAAGCTTCAAACCGTGGTTTGAATTGATAAATATATATACTAAAATACATGTTTTGTCAATGATCACCCTTGGCTGGACGATTCTATTAGAATAGGTTAAAGATAGCCTCAATCTATGTCCCTACGCGTCGAAGCCGGATTTGAACATCTCCGTGAAGCCATGGCTGAAGTCCTCAGTCGTGATATTGAGTTTCCCCTCGGCACCATGGTGACGGTTTTGAGCGCTAAGGTGACGGCAAATACAGGTCACGCCAAATTCGTTCTCTCAGTCTTTCCTGAAACGATGAAAGAGACCGTGCTCGAAATCCTCCAAGAACGCACCAAGGACATTAAAAATGGACTCGCCACCCGCGCCCGTTTACGCCGCATCCCCCGCCTCCACTATGGATTCGATGATACTGAAGCCGTTGCCGAAGGTGTTGAACGTGCTTTGTACGAACTCAAACAAAAAGGCGAATTGTAAAAAACGAGAAGACCCTCAGGCAGATGCCGAGGGTCTTTTCAGTTAGTACGCTTGGGTACTGGCGTTCTCATCATTCAACAATGAACGCACAGAATGTATGAGCACTCCGGCAACCTCTTTGCTGAGGACGAGTTCTTGATGGTTCGCATCCACCGCAAGCGCGGCGCGCGTCTTGTGCATCTTTGCGCGGTCGACATCGACGAGCTCGTCTCTGGTGCCAGCAACGCAGAGCAGCCGAACCTTCGGATCAGGAGTGAAGAGCCGCTCACCGGTTGGTTGCAAAAGAGCGGTAGCACCATGACGCACGAGACTCATCCGCAAAAAAACATCCTGCAGATAGTTGCCTCGCTTGCGAAAAGGCGCGCCGAGCGGCAGAGCGACGATCTTGCCCGTATACCAATCCGTATGAGCGAGCCAAACGGCGGCACCATAGGCGTGCAATCCTCCAACAGCATGACCGATAAAGGTGACCGAAGGCACCGCCTTCAGCTCGTTCTTGTGTCTCTCGAGATGCTTGGTGATCTCAACGAGTTGCTGATCGTAGACGCGTCGTTCATGAACGACGTCCCGCAACAGATCACATTCGAAGCCGGCTTTGTGAAAGCGCTTGGCCAATGGTCGCATGATCGGCCTCGGGTACAAATACCCTGGGACAAAGAGCGCCAAAGGGCGATCGGGCACATAAGCCTTTCGCTCCTCACCCTGGAGGGTCGGTGGCTTTGATGATGACGGGGGCGGTACTTGCCCCCGCAGCAAATTCTGCATCCTTCGAACGGTGCTGGGCATAGCAACCTCCGTCTCTGAGTTACCACGGATTAAAATATAAATCAAGGTTGACCCCCATGCCTTTATAAGGCTAAGTTGACTAATTCACTATGGCTGATCGAACGTCCTATACGCTCAAGAACGCAGTCGATACGGCCAAGCGCATTCTTATCGTTGGCGACGGCCGCCCTGATGGCGACAGTATCGGCTCATCAACCGCGATCTATCGTCTCATGAAAAAGCTTGGCAAAGAGACGACGCTTTTCTGCATCACTAAAGCCCCTGAAGTTTTTTCGTTCATCGATCATATCGACGAACAAACGCATGATACTGAAATCTTCAAACAACCCTGGGATTTGATCATTACCGTTGATGGCGGTGACCTCGCGCATATCGGCATCGAAGAATACCTCAAACAGGTGCCGACCGCTTTTGAGCTCGCAAATATCGATCATCATGCCACGAATAATCTTTTTGGCACTATCAACCTCGTCGACAAGCAAGCCTGCTCAACCTGCGAAGTGATTCATACCTGGTTAAACACGCATGAATTCGAAGTAGACTCACAAATCGCCACGTCTTTGCTTTTGGGATTAATGACCGACACATCAACCTTTCATAACTCCGGCACCAATGAAACCGGTATGCGCGCCGCAGCCGATCTCTGCAAACGCGGAGCACGCAGTCACGAAATCATTCGTCGTATCACCATGAACAAAGATCCTGAATCGTTTCGTCTATGGGGATCCGTACTCGCTCGCCTTCGATTTCTTCCAGAACAGAAACTCGTTTACACCTATGCCACAAGCGCGGACCTAGAGAGCGCAAAAAATGGCCAAGAAGCCCTCGACGGCATTTCAAACTTCTTAAATGCTTCGTGCTCAGATGCGGATACCGTTCTCGTCTTACGTGAACTCCCCAACGGCCATGTCAAAGGTTCTTTTCGTAGCTTAGAACGCGATGTCAGCCTTGTTTGCCAGAAATTCGGGGGCGGAGGCCATAAAAAGGCCGCGGGCTTCATTATCGAAGAGCCATTCACCCTCAATGCCGAGGGCGAACCCCATGTCTTGCCCCGCATCAAATTAGCACTCGCCTAATTTGACTGCTAATTCTCATCAGGGTATCCTATCACCCATATGCAGAATAATTTTTTGATTCCGACCGTTATTGAAAAAACACATAACGGTGAACGCGCCTATGATATCTACTCGCGTTTACTCAAAGACCGCATCATCTTTTTGGGGACCGGTATCGATGACGATGTCGCCAATGCCGTCGTCGCCCAGCTTCTTTTTCTTGAAAGCCAAGATAGCGAAAAAGACATTAAGATTTACATCAACTCCCCTGGCGGCTCGGTCACGGCTGGCCTCGCGATCTATGACGCGATGCAACACATCAAGCCAGATGTCCAAACGATCTGTATCGGTATGGCCGCTTCGATGGGCGCCGTCCTTCTCGCCGGTGGCGCCAAAGGCAAACGCTTCGCGCTCCCAAATGCTGAAGTTATGATTCACCAAGTACTCGGTGGTGCTCAAGGTCAGGCATCCGACATCAAGATCCACGCTGAACGCATTCTCAAAACGCGTGACCAGCTCAATAAGATCTTAGCCAAACATACCGGCCAACCAATGAAGCGCATCGAACAAGACACCGAACGCGACAACTTCATGGAGGCAAAAGAAGCAATGAGCTACGGCCTCGTGGATAAAGTGATTACCAAATCAACCTAATAAAAACACCTCGCCTAACCCCCTACCCCGGTTTCTTTCTACGGTATTGGGTTTATGGTGTAGAAAAAACCACCCCTTCCCACATTTGTGGAAGGGGTTTTTTCTTACCTTCAGATTCTGAATTCAATAGAAACCACAAACCCCTTCCGCAAGCATGGGAAGGGGTCGGTAGACATAGACCTTATACCCAATAGCTATGGCTGCCGGGGGTAGGGGGCTTTGGTGGGGGTTTTGTTATTCTGGAAACACGATACCGAATGTCGGCGAGAGAACTTTATCAACCTTGATCCCAGCTTTCTCTAAATCAATCGAACCATCTGTGCCGTAGAAGACGAGGCCATCGGCGCTCTTTACGGCGGCGATCGCATGACCCGTTCGATAGGCGGCATAGAATCCGAGATCAGATTCATACAATGGGATATTTGCACCGAGTGGCGCCATGCCCGTAGGCTGCACCTTCTCTAACATCTCACCGCGAAAGGCTTTAGCGTCACCCATTGGGTCAGCGGCCTGATTGGCATACTGCTCAAAGGCAACAATCTTGCGCGCGGTATCCGCTAACGTTTTTGCCGGATCATTATTTGCTTTAGATTCATCTGCCGAGTGCTTTGCTAATACCAACCACAACCACTCTTCAGATGAATCCACACTGAGAGCGCCCGGACCACGTTGATGTGCTAATGCGATAGCCTCGGTTGCCTGCTCAGGCGTTAAGCCAAGCTTATCAGCAACTTTATTTACGGATTCAGGAACCGTGCGATTAAGGAGCTCTGGATCTGTGCCTTGAGTCAGGGCTCGATTAGCCACTAGAGCATAATCTTTATTCTTTACAGCCTTTTCGCTAACACTCGCTTGATCAGGAGTAATGAGCCTCTTTTCACCCAGCTCATGAATCCCAACGATTATCGCATTTGGACTATTTTCTACTGCCGCTTCGTTCGTACCTTTATTTTGTTCATTTGTCATAGTATTTTTGTTATTTGTAAGCTTTTCTTAATTCGATACCTGTATAAAATCATTACTCTTCTACGATTCTTCCTTCGTCCGCAGAGATAGAGACTTGAAACTCACCATTCGGTAATTGAGTAATGGCTGTGATATCGACGTTGATAGCGATACCATTATGAATCTGTGAATTGGTGTGAAGACGCTCCTGTGTTTCGCCCGCTTCAGCAACATAGGTATGCCGTTCTCTGCCAAGTTGACCAACACCTTCAGAAAGGTGCTCAAAAGCAACAGCGAGAGCAATTTCAAGTGTTGATGCTTGGCCGGTAACCGTACGCACACGACCCGTGGGCTCAACATGAATAGATGAATCAATATCTAATACGCGCATTCTCTGGCTTAAATACGTTTCAGAGATATGTGCACGAGATTGATCAACAGTTCGAGTTAGCTCACCGCTAAAAGATGACACTTCAATCGTATGTCCTTCAAGCGCCCTTAAAGCATCTGCTGAACCATATGAGGTAACAACTTCTGGGGTTGCTCGAATAGCGCCACGGCGGCCTAAATGTACTAAAGAAGATGCTTCATAGACATTGGTCATTCCTGGACCCTCCTCCTCCAAAGCTGCATTGCTACGAAACATCGCAATCTCAGAATCCATGATGCGACGCAATTCATCAAGAGGGACTTCTTGCGTAGGCTCAGTAATGTCATAAACATCTACCCTTGGAGTTTCTTGCGCTAACGCATTTTGCGTAGCAGCCAGGAGAGACATCGCCCCACCGAAAAAATGACTGAAGCGAGAAATGCGCTTAAGGGGCTTTTCTACTTTCTTTTGTTTGGCTTCAGCACCATTAGACATCGGTTGTTCAAATTTCATAGTGTTTTTATTTGTAATTTGTAAGCCTATCTTCATTCAATCTTGATTAATCCTCCGTACCATCTGTCGTATCTGCGGCTTCTGAAGCCTCAGAGTCTTGCGGCGAATCCCTTCTTGCTAATTGATACGCTGTGCTTTCTGTCGTATCTGTACCTAAACGTACATTCATCGCACGACCGCTTACGGCAGCACCGGATCTAGGACCCGAATAGGCATCAGCACCATTCGCAGCAAGCGCCTCTCGTACTCTCACCGCACGGCTGATTGATGCATTAATACGTTGCTCTGTTGCGGGTGTGAGTTGGGTCAATGGCATCCTCGATTCAGCTCGACGATCATTGATTAAATCAATACCGATATCACTTGTTGAACCGATAGCAACTTCGAGATCTTCAATACCACGATTAGTCGTATGATCTACCAATTGACTCCGCAATACCTGTCTTCGTTGATAATCAGCGGCATCAAAACCATTGAGCGTCGAAAGACGTGTGAGCGTGTCATTAAAATTCAAATCAACCTGCCCGTTTCTTGCAGAGACCCATACCATAAATGTGCCTACTATGCCTTGCGAATCAGGCTCAACACGCTCGATCTTAACGTCCAATAATGCCATCTCAAGGCCTGAACGAGAAATACGATAAGCACCATTTCTGTCACCGTCGGCAAGGGTTGCTGAGCTGATTTCATGAGGCAATTCAGCGTAATAGGCGGACCCCATCGATATGAGATTACGGAGGGCATTTATGAGAGCCTCCTCTTCACTAAAACCTGCTCCATTAGCGATATTTTGCTCACCCACCGTATATCCCTCAGTGAGCGTAGGCGCATCCTGGGGTATCTCAAAAATCTGTAAACCGTAATAATCCGATGACAGATGTCTTTGACCCATAACCTCATCAACATTGACGTTGTTTTGAACGAGGTACAGGTTCGATATACCAACATTCGTTCTTAAAAAATTCAATAACTGACGCCCTCCATCGCTTGTATTATCGATTGTTCCATCTATCCGTGTCGGTATTGCTTGGCCTTGTTCATTGAGGCGAAATTCAACAAAACCCGAACCTTGATATTTTAAGGCCAGAATATCTTCTCCCCTACGCAAGTCATAAATATAACGCGCTTCTTGATTGATATAACGATCAATATCCGAGCGCATTTGCTCTACATAGGCTTGTGTATTTGTGAAGCTCAAACGCTCGACATGTTCGGTTTCTTGATCTGATGCCTCAGCGACCTCATGACTCGTCTCTTGAGAAACGGCTTCTGGTTGCGCTGCGGCAACATTCGACATCGCCATACCCGTCACAAAACCAGCGATTTTTGAAAATTTTCCGAACCGCTCTTTCATCCCCTTCATACTCATACTATTTTGCTATGTTTTGTTATTTGTAAGCCTTTCGCAATTCAATCCCCGTATAAAACTGTTTGAGAATTTGCTCGTAGTTTTTACCAAGGGTTGCGTCCATATAGAGAGCACTCGATGCTGAGAGACCGACGCCGTGACCCCAAAGGGTTTTGCCTTCATCACCCGGAGCATTGACCGCCTTCAACCAATCAATCGGCTGACCGCCCCAGACATCTTCATAATTACGTGTACGACCATCTGAACGAGAGAAGTACGGCGTTATCGCGAGCTTATTGTTATAGGTTACGATTTGTCCGCGTGTGGCATCAACCGAGGCGCTAATGGTTGGCGTTCGTGATTCGTGTCCATAACCGCGATAGACCTGGTCATAGGTTGCATCAACGGTAAAGTTTTGTGCCGCATGTTTTGTGCCACGGTTCACGTGATACATCGCATAGGTGCGAGCACCGGTGAGAAGCGCGCGCTGATATTGTGCGGGGCTGACGTTCGACGTTTCAGCGATACCTTTCAAATACCATTCAACAGGCAATTCATTAATGACCCAGATTTCATCCGGTTTGCTTGCATAGCGAAGCTCAAGCTGGCCTCTAAACGTATTGTCATTGGCACCCGGCAACCAGCTCACTGGGCGTACATAATCAGAAAGGGTGATTGGCGAGATCCCGTCGGTGGCGCGCAAAACGTACCACGTCGTTGATGAGATCGTGCCACAACTTGCACCAGATAAGGTATATTTGCCCGTTACTTTGCTGTACTGAACATCAACAGATTCATTCAAGGCAACCGTACAAATCTGCGTACCATTATTAAGGACTTGTAACGGGATATGGCTCGCCTTCACGCTCATCGCATAATCTTCAGGATTCAAAAGCCCGACACGAATCATTGGTTGTTCTGGCAATAAAGAGGCATCACCATTAAGCGGTTGCGGATTCAAAACGAATCCACCCGTCGACGGCGTAGGAGCAGGTGTAGGGGTCGGAGCTGGCGTCGGTGCAGGCGTTGGCTTCGTTGTCTCGGGCGCAATATAACCGTCATTCGTAACCGTGATAGGGATCTCAACAAAAGCACCGTCTACCGACTTATTGTCAGCATATAACTGAAAAGCGGCGAGATAGGTCCCGGCCTTTGCTGGGCCCTTGAGCGTAAACGTCACAAAAGCCAATTCACCAGGCTTGGTCGCACCCGTAAGACTGATAGGTGTCGACGCGTCTAACCATGAATCATCACGTACCGAACCCAAGCGATCACCAAGTGCAGGCTGAATACCGCTGACCTTTACCGTACGAGAACTCCACGTGGCGGTACCGTTATTTTTAAAACCAAATGAGAACTGCTTGCGACCATTACCGCTCACGGTCATATCGTGATCAGAGCGCAACAATAAGAACCCAGCATACGAAGCATCCGAGGCGTTTTCTGGGATACTAATTGGTTTTGGTGCGGGTGCACTAGCCTGTGTCGGGGTTGGCGGCAAAGCGGACGTCGCAGCAGGCGTACCTGTCACACGCACCGTAAACTTGGCACGACCACCACCCATACGAACGAGGTTTTCAGCAACAAGGATAAACTCCATCTGATAATCGCCCGTCTTTGTCGGAGCAACCAACGGAAAGCGCAATGACACCGTCTCACCCGGATTCACACGATCAAGAGGCAACTTAGCAGGGCGATCAGCCGCATCCCAACCTTTTGAACCAAAAGGGCTCGAGACCTCGAGCTTTTTGGCACCATCATAGTGATAAAGCGAAACAAAGTTAGCTCCGGTCTTCTCCCAAGGTGCTTTGCCGATATTTTTGAGGACCATCTCGACTTCACCCTCTTTACCCGGATTCATGAGCGATGGCGCATGAACAATGATGACGCTTGCCGCATAATCAGATCTCGTCCAAGCCGTAATCGCCGAGGTAGGCACAAGAGAAACAAAAAGCGCCCAGAGCATCACAAATGCTACTGAGCGCTTTAGGCGTCCGCCTGAAAAAACTGAGCGAAAGGAGCGAGAATCCATACAAATCTCTCTTATAATAGCACAAAAAACCGCTTTTGTCAATCGACCTTTTCTGCTCAACCTAGCAAAAAATCCCATTTCTGGGATTCTTTGTTTCTTGAAATGGTCTTAACCACCAATAATGACAACAATGTCGGTTTTTGCGGCGGCTTCGCCGGGCAAGGCGGTGACGATATCACCATTTACCGACTGCTTTAAGCGATCGATGACGGTCTGATCGATATTCGTATTCGCCACAAAGATAACCGTCTTCGCATAATCTTTTTTAAGGGCGTCTGCAGGTGTGGTTGTGTTAAAGCCAGCTGTTTTAAGCCCGTCGGATATCGCACGTGCACGGCCGGCCGTAGGTGTACCATTACGCACTTCAATGGTTGGGCTCGTGATGACTGCCGTAGAGGTCGCCGTTGACGGCGTCGAGGTCACCGATGTCTGATTGCTATTCAATGCCGAGATGAGACGCTCAACGTATTGAATATCACCCTGATCTTTGATAAGCGGCATGACCGAGAGCACTTTTTGCTCAGAGGTTGAATAGACAACCGCTTTGTCTGCCCAGACCAATAAACGGTCACCGTTTTGTGCCCCGCGATAGAGGATCGGGTTTTGGGCACGCACTAATGAGATGTCTTCAATCGTTGCAATAGACGGGATCTCGTCTGCATTAACAGAAACAATAGACGAGACCTTGTTAATCAGGGCCTGCATCTCGCGAGCGTCACCTTGAGTAACTTCGGTATTATTGCCACCTACCATTACGCGGTTGGTTTTAGCCTTGTAGATATAGGCGCCAATAAGCACCAAGATAAGGAGAGCAAACAAGAATGGCAAAGCACGTGCAGCACGTGAAGCTTCTTGGACAGCCGGTGCAGCAGCTTTTGCCGCAGAAGAAGGAGCGCGTTTCATCATAGATTGGTTTTAGTATAGCACAGAATATTTTTTGTATTCAACGTGGTTAAGGATTCGATTCAGGAGCAGCTTCGGCTGAAGGCTCTTCAGCAGGTGACGGATCTTCAGTGACTACCGGTGGCGCCTCGACCAGAGGCTCTTCTGCCACTGGCTCAGGTTCTGGTTCTGGTTCTGGTTCTGGTTCTGGTTCTGGCGTCGTTGGTGTTGGTGTTGTCGTTGGCGTTTCGTCTGTCGTCGTAGGCGGATCTATTACAGGCGCAACCGGCGTCGTGCTTACGGCACTATTGTTAAGGATCTCACCCGTCGCTTCTTGGTAATAAGCGAACCAGTCCATGGTGAGTTTGGCAGGACATGGATCATAACGCTTACACAATCCCCCACCCGGCAAACGAATCTCAAAGCTGTCTGCCGTGATATTGGCGATATAGTAAGTACCATCCCACACATCGTTATCGAATGCTTCATTGTCATTCAACATTTCAAGACGGGCTGTCGCTTGAATACGCGGGGCGGTTTCCATCGGATTCGTAAAGTGCACGGTGACACGGTCTTTATTTGGATTGATAGCTACCGATCCTGACAAAGAAGTACCGAGATAGAGTTGGCCACGAAGATGGGTATCACCCTCTACAATGATACGACCACGCACAGCGAGTTCCTGAACAACGATAATTTGCGCACCAAGACCTTGAGCGATCTGAGAGCCGAGCGGCAATGAGATTTCTGGCAAGCCGCTCGCTGGTTGGAGCGCTTCTGCTGAGTTCTCAGCCGCGGTTGATGTCGACATCGAGATAATGTCTACCCCTTCATTAATGCCTCCTGCCATGTGAAAAGCGTTCTGTACAACCATCATAACCGTACCCGTCGTATCAATGCTTGGCGTATCACCAAAGTAGACGCTTTCAAGTGCACGTCCGATGATCGAACCCGTC
>Ga0075156_10001380_pt1 | contig 13188 bp, 11 predicted proteins | sample JI81AbrownDNA_FD_70966 | JGI IMG/M metagenome (GOLD analysis project Ga0075156, IMG submission 70966) | Wastewater effluent complex algal communities from Wisconsin, to seasonally profile nutrient transformation and Carbon sequestration -... | ecosystem: Engineered > WWTP > Effluent > Algae...
GACTTGGTGCCCTCGGGCATGAACGCCGACAGCACCGCGGTGGCCGGCATCTGGCGCAGGTGCCGCAGGCTCGTGCCGATCAGCCGCGGCGAGCCCGGGCCGAGCAGCTTGGGCATTCCGGGCCGCTTGCCGCCGGTGGCGACCTCGGGGTCGAAGGCGTAGCCCGCGAGCGGGCCGTCGCTCACCACCTCGTCGGCGTACTGCTGACGCAGCTGCTCCGCGGTGACCCCGCCGCCCACGAGGGCGGTCAGGACCGACCCCGCCGAGGTGCCGACGATGACGTCGACGTCGGCGACCGAGAACCCGTAGGTCTCCTGGAGCGCGACGAGGGCACCGACCGCCCACGTGCCACCGAGGACGCCTCCGCCGCCGAGCACGAGTCCGCGGCGCGGAGCCCGCGCCGCCGGCGGGGAGCCCGGGCCTGCGTTCGCCGCGTCGCTCATGACGGGGCCTTCCGATCGCCGGCGGCACGACGCGGAGCCGGCTCGGCGTCGTCGCGCACCGCCCGCAGGGTGCGACGCGAGCGCTCGCAGCGCGCCAGCAGCTCGTCCATGGACTCGCGCACGCAGGCGACCAGCACGTCGAGGTCGGGCAGCGCGTCGCGGTCGGCGTAGAGGCCGAAGTAGACGCCGCCGTCGTAGGAGATCAGCCCGATGCTCAGGGCCTGCCCCTTGGTCAGCGGGACCACCGGGTAGGCGGCGATCATCCGCGAGCCCGCGGCGTACAGCGAGCGCTGCGGCCCGGGCACGTTGGTGACCACGAGGTTGTAGACCTTGCGCGAGAGCGACGAGCCCACCCGGGCACCGAGGGCGTGCAGGGTCGGCGGACCGAAGCCGGCGATGTTGACGATGGCGTCGGCGCCCACGAAGTGGTCGCCCTCCTCGAGCTGCGCGAGCTGGTAGCTGATCTGCTGCAGGCGGATCGCGGAGTCGGGCTCCCCCACCGGCAGGTCGACGAGCGCTGCGGTGACCCGGTTGCCGCCGGCGTCCCCCGACGCCAGCGACGGCACGGCGACGCTCACGGGCAGCAGGGCGCGGAGGACGTCGCCCTGGTTGACGGGGGCGCCTCGTGTCATCAGCCACGAGCGCAGTGCGCCGCAGATCACGGCGAGAATGGCATCGTTGACGGTGCCGCCGAACTGCGTGCGGACCCGCTTGAGGTCTCCGAGGGCCAGGTCGACGGTGTCGAAGCGACGCTGCTCGCCGATCGGGACGTTGAGCGGGCTCGATGCGGGCGGGCGGGCCATGGCCAGCGCGGCGCCGAGGACGCCCATGGCGCGCTGGCCGACGTGCGCTGCCGACGTGGCAGTGCCCGTGACGGTGTCGCGCACCGCCTCGAAGGCGACCGCGGGACGCGTGGCGATCTCGGTGAAGGCCGAGGAGAGCAGCTCGATGTCCGTGGGCTCGGCGCGGGGTCGCCACGCGTCGCCGGCCACCACCACGGTCTCCTCGGTCGGGTCGAGCATCACCTGCGCGATGTCGACGGCCGACAGCCCGTCGACGAGCGACTGGTGGCTCTTGCTCACGATGGCGAAGTTGCCGTCGGCCAGGCCTTCGACGAGGTACATCTCCCAGAGCGGACGGCTGCGGTCGAGGGGGCGGCTCATGAGCCGCGCGACCAGCTCGTTGAGCTGCTCTCGGGATCCCGGCCGGGGCAGCGCCGACCGACGCACGTGGTACGTCACGTCGAAGCGCTCATCGTCGACCCAGACGGGCCGCGCCACGCCGAAGGGCACCTCGCGCACGCGCATCCGGTAGCGCGGCACGAAGGGGATGCGCTGCCGGATCAGCCGGACGAGCCGCTCATGGTCGAAGCCGCCCGCCGGGGGCGTGAACACCGCCACCCCGCCGGCGTGCATCGGGGTGGAGGCGTCCTCCATGAACAGGAAGGAGGCGTCGAGCGCCGACATCCGACTGGGCATGCGCGTTCCACCTCCCTCACGGCCGTCCGCCTATCCTGACACGACCTCCTCGGCCAACCGCACTAATGCCCGCCGCAGCGGCGAGCGCCGGGCCGACTCGCCCAGGCTCCTGCCGCGCGACCAGCACGAGTCGAGGGTCCGGGCATCGGCCGGAAGGGGACGCACGGCGGCCCCGATGCCGAACTCGCGGAGGGCGTCATCCCAGCCTGAGCCCGCCGATCGCCGCCCCGACCGGTTGCGCACCACCGTGGTCCGCGTCGCCCCGGCAGCGCCGGCGAGCCCCGGCCAGGCCGCGACCAGCCGGGCCGCCCCGGCGGATGAGGCGTCGGCCACGGCCACCAGCCGGTCGGCGGACGCCACCGCGGTCACGGCCGCCGCGTTCCGGCGGCGTGCCCAGGCGGCGGGGGCGTCGTCGTCCTCGAGGCAGAACCCGACGTCGACGACCGTGACGTCGAAGGCCGCCTGAGCGCACTGCCAGACGGTGTCGAGCGCGCTGGCTGCCAGGTCACCCCACCGATCGGCCCGCGTCAGCCCCGTGAGCACGTGCCACTCGCCCCGCACCCGGCGAGCCGACGACGCCAGCGCCGGTGCGTCGAGAAGGCCCGTGTCCGCCTGCCGGCAGGCCCGGGCGAGCCCGCCTCCCGGGTCGTCGACGAGGCCGAGTGCCGCGGCCACCGAGGGCGCGTAGGTATCGGCGTCGACGAGGCAGACCCGTCGTCCCGACTCGGCGAGCGCCTCCGCCAGCCCGATGGCCACGGTGGTGCGGCCCGGCGCACCGGGGGGACCCCACACCGCCACCAGCCGTCCCGGATGGGCATCGGGGGCCGCGGCGGCCCTCGGATCGCCCGGGTCCCACACCCCCGTGGTCCAGACCCCTGCCGCGTCGGCGCCCGCGCCCGGCTCCGGTCGTGCGGGAGGCGCAGCCCCGCTCAGGGCCGACCGCACCGCGCTCCACGTCGACGCGGCGGTGGGCTCGACGGGCACCACGAGCCGGATCCCGCGACCGGACAGGGACGTCGCGTCGAGCGGATCCGCGGCCAGTCCCACGATCCGCCGTTCCGTGCCGAGGCCACGGACAGCGTCCGATGACAGCCGGGGCAGCCCGGCGGAGAGCACCACGGTCACGTCGGGATCGATGGCCGCCGCCGCCAGCAGGTCGACCGCATCCACGCAGCGACGCAGGACGCGGACCCCGCACCCGGACGCGGCCACCACCAGGTCGGGCTCCTGGGCGACGTCCGGAGCGGCGAGCACGACGTCGATCACGGCCGGCCTTCCGCCACAGGCACGGGCGACGGGCTCGGTGCAGCGTCGCCGGCATCCGCCGACTGGCTGCGCGCCGGCACCGCCACGAGGTCGACTTCCCCGCCGCGCGCCGCATCGACGACGGCCGCCACCTGCCCGGACGGCACGTCGAGCACCACGGCGAGCTCCCCGCCCATGCCCAGCGCATCGGTCGACACGTCCGCGACGCTCACTGCTGGCAGCACGAGACCCGGCTCTCCCTGCTCCGGATCCCCGGGGACCGACCAGACATCGACGAGGCTCCCCCGCTGCAGGGCCGGCGGCGCATGCAGCGGATCGACCGGCACGGTCACGAGCCGGGAGTCGGCTCGAGGCCCGCTCGCCACGGCGGAGCGAGGCACGAGCTCCCCGGCCTGCACCGGCCAGCGCAGCACGCCGTCGGGCGCCGGCCCCTCGAGGTAGAGGTCGCCCGCTGCCGCACGGCTGACCCGTACCGGAGCCAGCCCGTCGAGGCCCGCACCCACCGCGAGGTCGCGGGTGGCGCGCAGCACCACGACGGTGTCGTCGTCTGCTCCCATGAGCCGGGCGCCCACGAGCATCGACCCGGCCACGAGCACGAGGCCGAGCCACAGTCGCAGGTCGCCCAGCCGCGCGCGACGCAGCCGCCGGGCCGGAGGCGACGCCGGTGGCCTCGCCAACGACTCCGCAGACTCCCGCGTCCGTCCTCGTCCGCCCGCCATGGCCACCCCCCGCTCGATGAGGCGGCCAGCATCACCCGAACGCCGGAGGATCGCGAACGGCTGTCCACAGGCAGCCCCGGTCCCTGCGGATGATCGTGCGGTTTGGCACCATCGGACCGTGGCACCCCGCTTCCTCACCCTCGCCGACGTCGCCGAGACGCTGAACATCTCCGCGGCACAGACCTACGCACTCGTGCGCAGTGGTAACCTCCCGGCGATCAAGATCGGCGGGCGCGGCCAGTGGCGGGTCGAGGACTCCGCGCTCGAGGAGTTCATCGCCCGCAAGTACGCGCAGACCCGCGAGTTCGTCCAGGCGCATCCGTTCGGCTCGGTCGACGACGAGGCCTGAGCGTCCGCCTCAGCGCCGCGTCAGGCGGCCCGGCCCACGTCCCACGCCTGGCCTGCGACGAACGGGATGACCCACCGCTCGTCCCCCACGGTGAGCTCGACGTGATCGGCCGCCACCAGGGCGATCACGCCGTCGATCCAGCGACCGTCCTCGAGGAGGACGCGCAGCCGCTCACCGGCCGCCCAGCAGTCGCGCAGGCATGAGGCGAAGGACCGGGCTCGCCGTCTCGTCGACTCGTCGCGCAGCGCGACGGACGCCCCGACCACGGCCGACACCGACGCCACGGGGAGGAGCATGTGCCGCCCCTCATCGTCGACGAGCAGCACATGCCCCTCGACCGCGCCGTCGGCGGGCGACGCGAGCTCGCCGGCGATCACGGTGCCCGACCTCATGTGCACGCGCGCGGGTCCGCAGCGCTCGTGGAGCCGCACCCGGGCGGCCTCGGCCATGAACACCTCGAACGCCTCGGCCCGCAGTGGCGTCGTCGGCTCGGACTGCATCATCGAAAGGTGGAACTGCCAGCTGTCGTCGGTCGGGGTCATGGAGCCGTCATGCCCAGATCCGGCCCGCCCCAAACCACGAGGCCCGTGACCGGGGGGTGCCGGCGACGCCTTCGACGACGATGTTTGGCGGATGCCGGGGCTGGGCACACTGCCTCCGACGAGGGCTGTCCACCGGTGCAGCGGACCCCTTGACAGCATCTGGATGCGTGCCATACAAAGGCAAACGCAAGCAAACGCACGTATCCACCGCGAACCCCCGGCGCGGAAGCCGATCACCAGCAGGTCGGAGCACTCCTTCCATCCGATCTCGAGAAAGCCGTGCCGTGAGCGTCCGAACCATGTCCGAGAACGAGCCTGTCCCGTCGCCCCGCCGACCCGTGCTGCACGCCGTGCCGGGGAGTCCGGATCCTGACCAGCTGCCGCTGGCGCTCGAGTGGGAGGTGACTCCCGGCGTACCGGCGATCCCGGGGCTGCCGCCGGCGCTGCGCATCGTCGGAGACGGGCCGGCCGACGACGTCCCGGCCATGGCCGCACTGCCCGACGCACGCCAGTGGGTGGCCATGCTCGCCCAGGCCGTGTCGGAGGTGATGGCGGGAGGGCGCCCGGTGGCGCAGCTCACCCGCTGGGTCGCCCGCGACGAGCTGGCCCGGCTCGGCGCCCGGGCCGCCGCGATGGCCCGTCACCCCTCGGCCCGCGCCCAGCGGGGCACCCCTCGGGCGCGGACCGTACGGGCCGTGCGCGTCTGCGCGGTGGCTCCCGGGATCATCGAGGCGTCCGCCGTGCTCGTGGGGGGCCAGCGCGCCCAGGCGATCGCCTTCCGCATCGAGGCCCGGGCCGACCGGTGGCAGGCCACCGTCATCGACCTGCGCTGACTCGGCGAGTCGGCTCAGCGTCAGCGGGGGCCGTGGTGGACAGTAGGCACATGGCTTCCCCGCCCCCCGAGTCCCCGCTGTCCCGTGCCGCCGCCCACGCGGAGGCCGCGGGACGGTCTGCCGGCGCCGTCGTCTCCCGGCACCGCCTCGCCTCCGGCATCATCGCCGGCGCGGCCGCGCTGGGCCTGCTGACGGTCGCCCTGCTGCCCTCGATGGCGGCAGCCGACGTGACGCCCGTCCCCGCAGCCGCGGTGCACGCCGACGACAGCGAGGCCTCGGCCACGCCCGCCGCAGCATCGGGCACCGATCCCGCGGCGCCCGCGGATGCCAGCATCACCGTCGCGAAGCCCGCCAAGCCGAAGAAGCCGAAGCCGGCCAGCGCCACGCGCAAGGCGCGCAACGTGCCCGAGTTCCCGAGGGACCGCAAGCACCACGGCAAGCGGGTCGTCTACGACAAGGCGCTCATGACCGTCTGGCTGATCAACAAGCGCGACGAGGTCGTGGCCCGGTATCCGGTGGTGGGTCGGTTCGACCGTCCCGCCAAGGGCGTCTACCGCATCTACTCGAAGTCGCCTCAGAGCTCGAACCCGTTCTCGAAGGTGACCTTCAACCACATGGTGCGCTTCGCCTGGGGGCCCGACACGAAGGCCTCGATCGGCCTGCACGCGATCCCCCGCTACTACGACGGCAAGCCGATGCACTCCATCAAGGAGCTCGGCCTCGCGATCGCCCGCGGAGGCTGTGTGCGCCTCTCGGAGAAGGCTGCCGCCCACGTCTACCGGTTCGCCGATGTCGGCGACCGCGTGGTCGTGCTGCCGTCGCCCTAGGGCGCTGTCGTCCCGTTCTCGGTCAGCGGCTCTTGCGGTTGGCCCGCTCGGCCCTGCGGCGCTCCGCCCGTGAGGCGTTGGGATCCACCTCGACGATCCCGTCGCCGTCGGACTCCATGCGACCGGTCTCGACTCCGCCCGACTCGCTCGGCGCGCTGTACTCCATGTGCTGCGGACGCGTCGGGCCGAGCCCCTTGGCGAGGATCGCCGGCGCCTCCGGCTGGGCCGCAGGAGCTGCGGGGGCCGCAGGCGTCGGGGTCGCAGGCGTCGAGCCGGCCGCCACGGCGGCCGCCAGACCTGCGGTGGCGTCGGTCTGGGTGGCGTCCGTGAGGACCTCGACCGCTGCCGCCGCCTCCTCCGACACCGGCGGGGCCACCTCGACCTCGAGGTTGAACAGGTAGCCGACCGTCTCCTCCTTGATGGCGTCCATCATGGCCGTGAAGAGGTCGAAGCCCTCGCGCTGGTACTCGATGAGCGGATCGCGCTGGGCCATCGCGCGCAGTCCGATGCCGTCGCGCAGGTAGTCCATCTCGTACAGGTGCTCGCGCCACTTGCGGTCGAGCACGGACAGGATCACCCGCCGCTCGAGCTCGCGGGTCACCTGCTCGCCGAGCTCCTCCTCGCGACGGTCGTACGCGGCCAGCGCGTCCTCGACCATCTCGGTGAGCAGGAAGTCGGCGGACAGGCCCGCGCGGTCGCCGCCCGAGGCGGCCTCGAGGTCGGCGATCGTCGCGCCCACGGGGTAGAGCTGGCGCAGCGCCGCCCACAGTCGCTCGAGGTCCCACGACTCGGGGTAGCCGTCGGCGGTGGCCGCAGTGACGTACCCCGCGACGGTGTCGCTGATGAACGTGCGCACCTGGTCCTGGATGTCCTCGCCGCTCAGCACCCGGCGGCGCTCGTCATAGATGACCAGGCGCTGGCGGTTGAGCACGTCGTCGTACTTCAGGACGTCCTTGCGGATCTCGAAGTTCTGCGCCTCGACCTGCGACTGCGCCGACCTGATCGCGTTGGTGACCATCTTGGCCTCGATCGGCACGTCGTCCGGGACGTTGAACCGGCGCAGGAACGCATCGACCATGTCGGACTTGAACAGCCGCATGAGGTCGTCCTCGAGGGACAGGTAGAACTGCGACTCGCCCGGGTCGCCCTGGCGGCCCGACCGGCCGCGCAGCTGGTTGTCGATGCGGCGCGACTCGTGCCGCTCGGTCGCGAGGACGTAGAGGCCGCCGAGTCCGGTGACCTCCTCGTGCTCGGTGAGGACGGCCGCCTTCTGCCGCTCGAGCTCGCCGGGCCAGGCGGCCTCGTAGCCCTCCGGATCGTCGATGGGAGACAGGCCCTTCTGCGACAGCGCCGCCGCGGCCATGAACTCCGGGTTGCCGCCCAGGATGATGTCGGTGCCTCGACCGGCCATGTTGGTGGCCACGGTCACGGCGCCACGCCGGCCGGCCTGCGCGACGATGGCGGCCTCGCGCTCGTGGTGCTTGGCGTTGAGGACCTCGTGCGGGACCCCGTTCTGCTTCAGGAGCTTTGACAGCAGCTCGGACTTCTCGACGCTGGTGGTGCCGACGAGGATGGGCTGCCCGCCTGCGTGGCGCTCGACGATGTCGTCGATCACCGCGGCGTACTTCGCCTGCTCGGTGCGGTAGACGAGGTCGGCGTTGTCGATGCGCACCATGTCGCGGTTGGTGGGGATCGGGACGACTCCGAGGTTGTAGATCTGGTTGAACTCCGCGGCCTCGGTCATGGCCGTGCCGGTCATGCCGCCCAGCTTCTTGTAGAGGCGGAAGAAGTTCTGGAGGGTGACCGTCGCGAGGGTCTGGTTCTCGGCCTTGACCTCGACCCCCTCCTTCGCCTCGATGGACTGGTGGAGCCCCTCGTTGTAGCGGCGGCCGGCGAGGATGCGGCCCGTGTGCTCGTCGACGATGATCACCTCGCCGTCGATGACGACGTAGTCGCGGTCCTTGCGGAACAGCTCCTTCGCCTTGATCGCGTTGTTGAGGTAGCCGACCAGTGGGGTGTTGACGGTGTCGTAGAGGTTGTCGATGCCGATCTGGTCCTCGACCTTGTTGATCGCCTCCTCGAGGACGCCGATCGTCTTCTTCTTCTCGTCGACCTCGTAGTCCTCGTCGCGCTTGAGCAGCGTGGCGATGCGCGCGAACTCCTGGTACCACGTGGTGGCCTGGTCGGCGGGCCCGCTGATGATGAGGGGCGTGCGCGCCTCGTCGATGAGGATCGAGTCGACCTCGTCGACGACCGCGAACGCGTGGCCGCGCTGCACCATCTCGTCCTTCGACCACGCCATGTTGTCGCGCAGGTAGTCGAAGCCGAACTCGTTGTTGGTGCCGTACGTGATGTCGGCGGCGTAGGCGACCCGGCGCTGGGCCGGCGTCATGTTCGCGAGGATGCAGCCGACCTCGAGGCCGAGGAACCGGTGGATGCGACCCATCCACTCCGAGTCGCGCTCAGCGAGGTAGTCGTTGACCGTGACGACATGGACGCCCTCGCCGCTGAGCGCGTTGAGGTAGGCCGCCAGGGTCGCGACCAGGGTCTTGCCCTCACCGGTCTTCATCTCGGCGATGTTGCCGAGGTGGAGTGCGGCCCCGCCCATGATCTGGACGTCGTAGTGGCGCTGGCCCAGCGTCCGCTTGGAGGCCTCGCGCACGGTCGCGAAGGCCTCGGGGAGCAGGTCGTCGAGGGTCTCGCCCTCGGCCAGGCGCTTGCGGTACTCGTCGGTCAGCGCGCGGAGCTCGGCGTCGGTGAGGTCGACGAAGTCCTCCTCGATGGCATTGACCGCCTTCGCGATGCCATGGAGCTTGCGGAGGATCTTGCCCTCGCCGGCGCGAAGGATCTTGTCGAGCACACCCACAGCGATGCGACCTTTCCATCGGGACGCGACGGCCCACCACGGGCACGCGATCTGCACCGGCCGGTGTGGCCAGTCCCCCCATCGTAGATGCCCGGTGCCAGACTGCCTCCCATGCCGTCGGCAGTCACCACGCCGCCCCCCGTCCTCAGCGACGGGGTGGTGACCCTTCGTGCGCCCCGCGCCGACGACGGCGACGACATCACCCTCGGCTGCCAGGACCCCCAGAACCAGCTGTGGACGACCATCCCCGTCCCGTACGCCCGGGGCGATGCCGACGAGTGGCTGGCCAAGCGGCCCACCCCCGAGGCCTGGTGGGCGTACCCGACCTGGGCGGTCACGGTCCCCCCGTCCGACCGCTGGGGAGGCAACATCGACCTCCGCCCCGACGGCGAGGGCGGCGCGGAGGTCGGCTACCTGCTGGCCCCCTGGGCGCGCGGCCACGGGCACGCCGCTCGGGCGCTGCGCCTCGTGTGCGCCTGGGCGTTCTCGACCCTGGGCGTGCAGGCCGTCACGTGGTACGCCTTCGTGGGCAACGAGGCCTCCCGGCACACGGCACGCAGGGTCGGGTTCCAGATCTCCGATCACGTGTTCCGGGGCTACGGCGCCCAGCGCGGCGAGCGCCGCGACTCCTGGATCGGCACCCTCATGCCCGACGACCTCGCGGCCGCCGTGCGCCTGGGCGACGGGCGCAGCCGCTACCTGGGGCCGGAGCTGACCCGACGCGAGCTCGACGTGCTGAGGCAGCTCACGCTGGGGCGGTCGAACCGCGACATCGCCGCCGACCTGGGGATCAGCGAGAACACGGTCAAGAACCACGTCCGCAGCATCCTCGAGAAGCTGCAGGCGAAGTCCCGCTCGGAGGCGGTCGTCATCGGGCTGCGCCAGGGCCTGACGTCGATGGGCTCATGACGAGCGACGTCATCGCCGTGGGAGGCCTCGTCCTGCGCCGGCCGGCCGAGGACGACGCGGCGGCGGTACTGGCCCTGGCCCTGGATCCCGACGTCATCCGCTGGAACCCCATGCGCGTTCACGACCTGGAGTCGGCCGCCGCATGGTGCCGGTCGAGCGCCGACTGGAGCTCGGGCTCCCACGCCTCGTGGGTCGTCGCCGAGGCCACGCGTCCCGTGGCCGTGGCGACCGTCTCGGTGTTCGACATCGATGCCGACCACGCCGCTGCCGGGATCGGCTACCGGGTCGCGCCCGGCCATCGCTCGCGCGGGATCGCACGCACCACGGTCGCTGCGGCGTCCGCGTGGGCGTTCGAGGCGCTCGGCCTCGCCCGCCTCCAGCTGGTGCACGCCGTCGACAACGTCGCCTCGTGCCGCGTCGCCACCGCGGCCGGCTTCGCCCTCGAGGGCACCCTGCGCTCGTCGTACCTCGATGGCTGGGGGATCCGTCACGACGAGCACGTGCACGGCCGGCTGGCCGGCGACCCGGCGCCCGAGCCGCCCGACCCTCGGCGCGCGCAGGACGGGCGGGCCTGACCCTCGGTCCCGCGTCCACAGGCCGCCGGAGCCAGGTGCTCCGTCACCTCTCGGTGGTCGAGGCTGCCCGCGTGGCGCTGCCGACCCTGCTCACCGACCTCGCCGACCTGGTCCTCGGACGGTGCTGCCTCGGCTGCGGGGTGCCGGCCCCCGGGCTGTGCGGCCCGTGCCAGACCCGGATGCGCGGCCGGCCGTTCACCGTCTCGCGGCCCGGCATGGCCGGTCCGGCCTGGGTGGCGGCCGAGTACTCCGGCCTCGCCCGCGCCGTCGTGCTCGCGTACAAGCAGGAGGGCTACCACTCCCTCGCCGCCCCCCTCGGCAGGCTGCTCGCCGACGCGGTGCGGGCCGCGGTCGGGGCCGGCGCCGCCGGCACCGGGGCGGTGACCCTGGTGCGGGTGCCCGGCCACCGCCGTCCCGAGCGCGGGTTCGACGCCCTGGGGGCTGTCTGCCGGGAGGCCCGGCGCGCCCTGGCCACGGCCGGCCTGTGCGTGACGCAGGAGCGCCTGCTCCGCACCGCGAACGACTACCGGGCGCTGAAGGGACTCGACCGGACGGCCCGCGCCCGTCAGGTCACGGGCGCCTTCGTGGCCGTCGGCATCCCGGCACGCGACGCGCCGGTCGTCGTCGTCGACGACGTCATCACGACGGGCGCCACCGTCCACGAGGCGCTGGCCGCCCTCGAGCGCGCCCGGATCCGCGTCACGGCCGTGGCCGCCGTGGCCGCGACCCCGGTCCGGCGCTAGCCCGGGTACGTGGGCGACGACCCGCGGACGCGCTCCTGCCAGGCGCCGGTCGTGAACCCGTAGACCAGGCCGTCGGCCGCGCCGACGAGCGTCGGCAGCCCCGGTGCTGCGGCCACCGTGATCGGCGAGTCGGGCGTGCCGCGTGGCACCGACACCCCCCGCGCGAGGTCGATGTCGAACACCTGCAGCGCCCCCGCGCTCTCGCTGCCGAGGACCGAGAGCGTGTTGGCACCCGACCACGCTGCGTCGACCACCTCGACGAGCCGTGACTCCACCCGGATCGGCTCGTTGATGACGATGCTCGTCGCACCCCCGGACGACCGGATCACGCGGGCCAACAGCAGGCCCGTGCGCGGACCGCGCCGGATGACGAGGGCCGCGCGGGTGCCGTCGCGTGACGGGATCGCCGCCACGAGCGACGTGCGCCGCGTGAGGCCCGACACGGTGATGGGCTCGACGGCGCCGTCGCCGGCGACGGAGATGAGCCCGAGCTCGGGGTCCACCAGCCACACGGAGGTCGAGCGGTCGAAGGCGAGGCCGGTCGGCGAGCCGGGCTCGCGGATCTGGATGAGCGGCGCGCCGTCGATCATGCGCCCCTTCCAGACCGCCCCCTGCGCATCGATGCCCGCGAGGGACTGCGAGTCGTTGGAGACGGCGATGTCCACCAGCGCGATGTCGCCCGTTCCGGCGTCGCCCGCCACCGGGCGGACGCCGGTCGGGATGAGCTTCACGACGCCGTCGGGGCGCGCGGCGTAGCCGGACGAGCCGGCCGGCAGGCCGTTGGGGTCGACCGCGGGCCAGGCGTCGCGCGGCTGGGGCGACGGGGCGCCCGGCACCAGCAGCGGCTGGCCCGCCGCCGTGATGTCCACCGCGACGACGTCGGGCAGCTGCCGCAGCGTCCACACGATCTGCTGCGAGAGCGCCTGCCGAGTGGCGTCGTCGGCCGCGCGGGCGTTGGCGGTGAGGTCGACGCGGGCGATGCCCGACTCGATCGGCACGGCGTCGATGTTGAGCTTGACCCCGTCAGGGAATCCCGTGCGCACGGCGGGCTGCAGCCATTCGCTCGGACCCGCCACGAGGCGGCGCACGAGAGTCGTCGCCAGCCCCGCCCCGACGACCGGGATCATCCGCGCATCGGGCACCAGGGTGTCGAAGGTCGGATTGAAGAAGTAGACGGCGAAGCTGCGGAACGCGCGGTCGACATCGGTCTGGGTGAGGAGCAGCCCCTCCGGCACGTCGTCGATGCGCCACTCACCGTCGACCTTGACCAGGGTGAACGACTCGCGCAGCTCGGTGCCGGGGCCCTCCACCTCGTAGCGCCCGTTGGTGGCGATGCGGCCCGTCTCCGCCGCCGACATGACGACCGTGCGGCCGAGCTCGTTCAGCGACGAGGTCGCCTCGTAGACCCGCACGCCGGCGTTGGTGTCCCAGGTGATGCTGGCCGCGCGGGTGAGGAACTGGCGCGCCACCGCATGGCCGCCGTCGAACGACGCGGAGGCGTCGAGGAACCCCTGCACGACCTCGGTCGGCGACATGCCGTCCCGGGGACCGCGGGCGATGACGCGGATGAACTGGTCCTCGGGATCGACACCCACCTGCTCGCCCTGCTCGATCGGTCCCACCGTGGGCACGCGCGCG
>Ga0075156_10001381_pt1 | contig 13187 bp, 13 predicted proteins | sample JI81AbrownDNA_FD_70966 | JGI IMG/M metagenome (GOLD analysis project Ga0075156, IMG submission 70966) | Wastewater effluent complex algal communities from Wisconsin, to seasonally profile nutrient transformation and Carbon sequestration -... | ecosystem: Engineered > WWTP > Effluent > Algae...
GTGCAAAGCGGAATGGATCTGGATAACAACGGCAAGATCGGTGGCGATGGCCGGGACCGCGGCAATGATGCTTTCGGCTACGGCTTGCATCCGGGCCAATACGGCATGCTGGTGCTTTCGCAATTCCCGATTGATCTCGACAAGACAAGAACTTTCAGGAATTTGTTCTGGAAAGATTTGCCTGGCGCGATGAAGCCAAAAAACCTGGCCACTTCGCAGGACTGGTACAAGCCTGCGGATTGGGCACGCTTGCGCCTTTCTTCCAAATCACATTGGGATGTGGCGATTGAGACTCCAAAAGGCATTGTGCATTTTCTGGTATCGCACCCGACACCGCCGGTGTTCGACGGCCCGGAAGATCGCAACGGCGCGCGTAACCACGACGAGATAAAACTCTGGTCCGAATATCTGGATAATAAAAATACGCAATGGTTATGCGACGATAAAAATATCTGTGGCGGCTTGCCGTCCGATGCCCGATTCGTTATCGCAGGCGACATGAACTCAGATCCAGTAGATGGCGATGGCGTACCTGGAACCATGTTGCAATTACTGGATCATCCGCGGGTTTCAAAATACGCCGCGCCACGCAGTGACGGTGCTGCCATTTCATCGCAAACGGTGGGCCAGGGTAATTTGAAACACCGTGGCGATGCTGCGGAAGATACCGGCGACTTCGGGCCCAAGGTCGGCAATATGCGACTGGACTATGTTTTGCCTTCGGCAAATATCAAGATAAAGAACAGCGGTGTATTCTGGCTAAAGCCCGGCGATGCGGGCTACCAATGGATGGATGCGAGTGACCATCACATGGTCTGGGTTGATGTCGAACTCTGAATTCGCAGACGCGCGATTCAAACTTTCGCAAAAACCAGGCAGTCAAACTCGCCACTATTCCTAATGGCGAGTCTGAAATCAGAAGCCGGTTGCCGTGACAGTTGCCGTTACATTGCAAGTAATCGTGCTGCCCGAGGCCATTGACGGCATCGGTATTCCGGCGCCAGTCAGGTTGGCCACCGTCACATTCGCCGGCACAGGCAAACTGGTCGTGCCGGTAAAGCTCGGACAGGTCACTGCCGTAATCGTCAAACCGGTAGCCGCAGGATCTTGCAACAAAGCGCCAATCACGGTGGACGGGCCGTTATTGCTCACCACCAAGGTGTAGGTCGTTACCTGCCCCGAGGTCAACGTCGCTGGCAGGACGACACCATTGGTTTTCGTGATCGAAAAATTGGTAATGGGATTTGGGCAGATCGGTAAGCTCGCAAGCGCGGGGCCAGTTGTCGTATTCCCAGTTGCGGCGTTGGTGGCACCGTTGACGATGAATTCGGTCACCGATGAAGAACCCGTGGTGCCACCGACTCCGCCGACAATACTCGCGGTACCGCCGCTGGTAGCGATAAAACCACCGCCACCGCCGCCGCCAGGACCTTCGGATTCGGCACCGGTAATCAATTGATTGCCACCGTTTCCGCCAGCTGCATTCAAGGTGAGCGCACCGACCGTACCGGATAGGACAATACTTCCGCCGCCGCCACCGCCGCCCGGTGCGTCGTTATGTGCGGGTGTGGAATTGCCCGCAGTCAAACCATTCGCATTGATGGTTCCTCCGCCATTGATCGTGTTCGCAATGAGCAACACGATACCGCCGCCTGCCGCTCCCGAGCTACCGGCAGTATTGTTGGCATCACCGGCACCGCCGCCGCCGCCGAAAAACAATCGGCCAGTGACATCGTTCGTCATCGGTCGGCCACCAAGGCCGCCGCGCTGCCTTCTACTATTGCCACCCCAGGAAGCCGTGCCTGGAGCAACGGTTACTGCATCCTGATTGGCACTGCCGTAGGTATAACCACCCCGACCACCACCACTGGATGTACTCGTGGCGAATCCAGCGCCTTCCAGATTCCAGGCCGCCGTCCAGTTCGCCACCGAGCTACCGGTTCCTGCAAGACTGGGAATGCCGGAACCCGTCCATGCGACACCGTTATTCCCGTTGGCTCCACCGCCGCCGCCGCCATTGTGTGCGTCGCCGCCGCCGCCGCCGTTTGCTGGTGCGCCGCGGCCATACCGTCCACCCAAGGCGTCATACTGGGTTTGGAAGCCCGCAATACTTTCGCCTTTTTCGCCGCCATCGGCATTTGATGCACCGACAAAAAGCGTGACGTCAGTGCCAGCAGCCGTTGTTACGTTATCCAAAACCCCGCCGCGAAAGCCCTGGCCGGCGACCGTGATTCCGGCGCCGCCAATGCTGGCCGTGTTTTGCACAATGGCCGCCACGACACCGCCAGTGGTTCCGTTCCAAGCCGTTGACGTAATCGAACCGGCGCCCGATACCGTAAGACTGGTGTATTGCGGAACTCGAATCGCCTGGGTGAGGCCATTGGTGTAGGAATATCGAAGGCCTGCGCTGCAATCGGTATTGATCGTCACGGTATTGGCGGCAATCGAAACAATGCTGACCAGCTCGTAACGCCCGGCATTGTTCAATGCAGTCACTGCCCCGTAAGCAGCCGAATTGGTTGTCGTGATGGTGGCGCCTTGTGCTTGGTAGAGCATCAGCACATCGCCGACCGACAGACCGGTCACGCTCGATAGCGGCACGGTACTTCCACCTGCAGTCAGGCCGGCAGTTACGGTGTAGTAAGTATTGATGACGGTATTGGCGGTTGTGACTGTTCCGACGCCGTCCTTGCCTGGCGAATATGCAAAGGCGGGACTCGAGAGCGAAATGCCCAAACCCATCAGCAAACCCAGCACTTTTCGTATCGAATTTTTTTCGATATGCGAATTCTCTGCCTTCACACTATTCCCCTCGAACATGAAAGTATCCGACTGCAAGCGTCAATTTTATATGGCAGTCAGCCTGTTTGCAGTTAAAGCTTGTGAAACCCTGCTACACGGCCTCTCCGGGGCAGGTTAGTCACGCAAAACCAAAACCACCACCCTCGCCATGCAGGGAAACAATCAAACGAATCATGCTGGAGGGCAACATCAGTTCCAGCTCGATGTTTTTGCCTTCGGAGTTTTTTCCGAGCAGGGTCAATTCGCAAAATGCACCACCGGTATCAATCTCGACGCTGATGATGTGCGGACCTTGCGGACCGTCGGTCAGATACGGCTTTATGGCCTCGCCCAGAACTTCAATGGCCTGGGGAAACAGAAAAACCGCATACACTTGTGATTCGCCCATGGTCGCCTCAGTCAATAAGTTTGATCATTAATGCAGAAGCCGCAGTGCGGGCTTTTTCACGTGCATGTTCAATGCTGTCTCCGCGAGCCAGGCTAACGGCAACCCGACGCTGACCTTCAACGCGCGGCTTGCCGAACAGGCGCAATGCAGTATCGGTTTGCGTCAATGCGGCATCGACATTTTCGAAAAATGGCACACCATGCCCCTTCGCAAGAATCGCGCAGGAAGCCGAGAACCCATGCGTGCGTATATTCGGAATCGGCAGACCAAGAATGGCGCGCGCATGCAGGGCGAACTGCGAAATATCCTGCGATATCAGTGTGACCAGACCTGTGTCGTGCGGCCTTGGCGAGACTTCGCTAAACCAGACATCATCACCCTTGACGAATAATTCGACGCCGAACAAACCCCAGCCGCCAAGATCATCGGTAATTTTCTTTGCGATATCGCGGGCACGCTGTATCGCCAGTGGCGACATCGGCTGCGGAGTCCAGCTTTCGCGATAATCGCCGTCAATCTGCAAATGTCCTATCGGGTCGCAATAGCTGGTGCCATCGCGATGACGCAGGGTAAGCAGTGTGATTTCATATTCGAAATCAATGAAGCCTTCCACGATTACCCGCCCTTGCCCTGCACGCCCGCCGGATTGGGCATATTCCCATGCCTTGTCGATGTCGGCGGCTTGTCGAACCGTACTCTGCCCCTTGCCCGACGAACTCATCACGGGCTTCACGACGCATGGCATGCTGATGGATGCCACTGCAGCACGGTAATCCTCCAGCGTATCAACGAATTGATAAGGCGATGTCGGCAAGCCAAGTGTTTCTGCAGCAAGCCGGCGAATGCCTTCGCGATCCATCGTCAGCCGTGCGGCACGTGCGGTCGGAATGACGCGAACCAGACCCTCCTGCTCCAGCTCGACGAGAGTCTGGGTATGTATTGCCTCGATTTCCGGTACCACCAGGTCCGGTTTCTCGTGCGTAATCAAGTCGCGCAAGGCCGCCGGGTCGAGCATGTTCAATGTCACACAGCGATGCGCCACCTGCATGGCCGGTGCATTGTCGTAGCGATCGGCGGCGATGACTTCAACGCCAAAGCGCTGCAGTTCAATGGCGACTTCCTTGCCGAGCTCGCCCGAACCCAACAATAGTACTTTCGTCGCGTGGCCGGTGAATGGTGTTCCGATGCAGACTGCCTGTGTGCTCATAGAGTTAATTCTTGTCAAATCCGCTTTATTGTAGCTTGTTGCAGTTCATCGCATAAGCATAATCTGGCATGCTTGACCGCCCACAATTGTCTCGAAATCGATGCGCATTCCCGCTTTCGCCATCTGCCTGTTGTTGAGTTTCAATTGCTCCGCCGCGCGCTGGAGCATGCCGGAATATGCCGGAACCAAAACCGATCCCGATCTGGAAGAAATGAGCGGACTTGCCGCTTCGCATTTCCACAAGGACATACTGTGGGTAATCAACGATGGCGGTAATGGTGAAAAACTGATCGCCATGCGAACCGATGCAACGCGAGTTGCGACATTTAACTTGAAAGGCGTGAAAAATACCGATTGGGAAGATCTTTCCAGCTTCAGGCTCAATGGTAAAAATTATCTGCTGATTGGCGACACCGGCGACAACGGGGGTATCCGGAAAACATTGCAGATTCTCGTCTTTGAAGAACCGCGAGAATTGAAAGACGGCCAGACGCTAGAACCCGCCTGGACCTTCGATTTCAAATGGCCCGACGGTGCGCGCGATTGTGAAGCCGTGGTTGTCGATGCGGCCAAAGGCGAAATACTGCTGATATCGAAAAAACGTGTTCCGCCCGAGTTATTCCGTCTGCCCCTACAGCCCACCACCAAGAACGTGGTCGCCCAGAAAATCGGCGAGCTACCCGGCATCGAACAACCCGACAGCAATGAATTGGAAAAGAATCCCGTATACGGCCGTTATCGCTCGCAAGTAACGGCTGCCGATTTGAGCCCGAATGGCCGTGTACTGATGGTTTTGAATTACCACGCCGTGTATTTCTATGTACGCGAGGACGCAAGATTACCCTGGTCCAGCGCCCTGTCGGTAAAACCCTATAGTTTTGCTTTTCCCTGGCTGCCGCAGGCCGAGGCGATTACCTTCAATCGAGAAGGCAGTGCTATTTACATAGGCAGCGAACAACGGCCGGTACCGCTTTTGCGATACCGAATAGTCCCCTAAGTAGATGTTTTGAAAAGAAAACCGGATTAAGTCCGGTTTTTTTTCGACCATGACTTTACTTTTGATATCATTTTGATATCTTAATCACACCGCAGCCTATCTCTATTGGGGAAAATCATGAAAGAACAAAATGTCAGCTCTATTTCAGGCATTCCGATGTTGCTCGCTTTGCTTCTTGGACTCGCGGCCTGCGGTATCGGGTTCATGAGCGGAGTCGCCGGTACCAACGGACTCATGATTGGAGCAAGCCTGTTGGTCGGCCTGGTTTTATTCGTGATGCTGTTCGGCCTGTTCATGGTCGAGCCCAATCAGGCCGCCGTGCTCAGCCTGTTCGGCAAGTACGTCGGAACAGCCAAGGACCAGGGCCTGCGCTGGAACAACCCTTTCTATGCCAAGAAGAAAATATCGCTGCGGGTTCGCAATTTCGAATCCAGCAAACTGAAGGTAAACGATCTCGACGGCAGCCCGATTGAAATCGCTTCCGTCGTCGTCTGGCAGGTAGTGGATTCCGCAGAGGCCGTTTATAACGTTGATGACTATGAAAGCTTCGTGCATATCCAGTCCGAATCGGCTTTACGTGCAATGGCAACCAGCTACCCCTACGACCAGCACGAAGACGGAAAAATTTCCCTGCGCAGCCATGCGGCAGAAATTTCCAAGCATCTCAACGAAGAAATCCAGGAACGCCTTTCGCAAGCTGGCGTCAGCGTGATCGACTCGCGCATTTCGCATCTCGCCTACGCGCCGGAAATCGCCCAGGCCATGCTGCAACGCCAGCAAGCCAGTGCCATCATCGCCGCCCGCACCCGCATCGTCGAAGGCGCCGTCAGCATGGTGGAAATGGCGCTCAGCGAATTGTCCAAACGCAACGTGGTCGATCTGGATCCCGAACGCCGTGCCGCCATGGTCAGCAATTTGCTGGTGGTTCTGTGCGGCGAACGCGGTACCCAGCCGATCGTCAATGCCGGCTCGATCTACTAAACCATGAGCGAGAATCTGATCGCCGCCATCATGATTTTCGTGACGACATTGCCGGCCCTCGGAATTGGGCTGGCATGCATCACGAGACGATGGATGCCGAAGCAATTCCTGGTATCGCCCAACAGCCTGCAGATGCAATCTATTCTGGGGCTGGGCATGCTGACATTATCGGTTGGCTTGCTTGCGTTCGCTGTGGCGGTGCTCATCTTGCCAAAGGACGCCATCAAGCTGATCACACCGTACTTCGTCGTGATATTGAATATCGATGCCCTGGTGATGGTATTCATGCTCCTGTACAAATCGAAGAAAAGACAGTGAGCGAGAAGAAGGCCTATCCATTGCGCATCAACGCCGAGATTCTGGAGGCGGTGCAGCGCTGGTCCGATGACGAATTGCGATCATTGAATGCACAAATCGAATATGTACTGCGCGACGCACTTCGAAAAAATGGCCGACTCAAGACAGATGAAAAACAGGATCCTGAGGAATAACGGCAATCGCTGCTTTACGGTTTTTTTTCACCCAATAAATCGAGGACGATGAAGATGACATATGACCGCTGGGCATATCAGGTAGTGGAGCTGGGCAACACGTTCATGGGTCCGCCCAAGGCGGAAGTGATCCAGGAGAAACTCAACCAGATGGGACTGGCAGGCTGGGAACTCGTCAGCATTGTCCAGGCCTTCAAAGTCACCCTGTTTTTCAAACGACCGCTGTGAATGGGTTAAGCTTCGGGCATGAAACGCAAACGGCTTACATTGATAAACGGCACCGAGATTGAAGCAGTACCGGCGAATCTCGCAAAAGGGCGTGGCAATGAAGCACGCCGCCTGCTGGCAACCCATGACTACCTGCTTCGCCGCAAGGCAGATGGACGCTTTATCGCGGTATCGACCGACACCCGTTTCCGCCTATTGCTGAGAGACGGCAAAACACGTCACCAATGCGAATCCTTTCTGGGCAGCAATGATTTTTCGGAATCCCGGAACATCAAGCAGGTGCAAGCCATGCTCGATTTTTTGGGCATCAGCCAACACTATGGCGATGAACACGATCTGGTCTTGATGCCCGAGCCCGCGACACTTTCTTTCGCAGGCCATGATCGCTACCAACGTCCATTATGGATGCACGACGAGGCCGGTCAGGCATGGCGAACAATGCAAAGCGCAGCCTTGCAAGATGGCATCAGGCTTGAAGCCATTTCGGGATACCGCGGGCACGCTTATCAATTTGGTATTTTCAAACGGAAAATGGCCCGTGGCCAAAGTGTTCAGGAAATTCTGAGAGTCAATGCAGCGCCTGGATACTCGGAACATCATAGCGGCCGCGCCATCGATATCGGAACACCGAATGAACCGCCGGCCGAAGAAAGCTTTGAAAATACCTCAGCATTTGCCTGGTTGATGGAGCATGCACTGGATTTCGGATTTCGCCTGAGTTACCCGCGCGATAACCGGCACGATATCAACTACGAGCCCTGGCACTGGTACTTTGCCCGATAGTGGCTCGAGTCACGGCAGGATTGCGTAACCTAGACCGAAAATTCAATCCTGCGAACGTTTCACTTTCGGTTTTTCTTCCGCCGCAAAATCGGCAATCCGCCAACAATACATTGCCGCCAAGGTCCGATATGGCGCCCATTTCTCGCCACGCAAAATCAACTCTTTCGGTGTTGGCATCGCATCGAGCTTGTCGATTTTCTGGGCCCCTTTTCGCACGCCAAGATCATCGACCGGCAATACATCGGGCCGGCCCAATCGAAACATCAGCATCATCTCGACCGTCCAACGACCGATGCCGCGCACGGCTACCAGTTTTTCGATAATTTCCTCGTTGGCCAGCGAAGCAAATCTGGCGGCACTGGGTATTTCGCCACGCTCTGATCGCGCCGCCAGATCACGCAGGGCGAGCGTCTTGTTGCCGGAAACTCCGCAGGCACGCAGATGCTCATCCTGGACTTTCGCCAGCGATCTGGCGGTAATTTTTTTCGAGCCGATGGCTTTCTCGACTCTTCCAACTATCGTCGCGGCGGCCTTGCCGGACAATTGCTGATAAAGAATCGAACGCGCCAATGAATCCACCGTATCGAAATTCCTGTGCCAGCCATCCACTTCCAGCATGCCGATTTTCTCGATCCAGCGACCCAGCTTTTTATCCCGCTTCGACAGATGAGTCACCGCAGCATGTATATCAAAACCGCGCTCATGCTTTGCCATCATGCATCCCCGTCTCTGAAAAAATTAAGCGCCGTCCAGCACCACGCCAGAATCAGGGCCATCCCCCCCATCGGTGCCAATGCGGTACTCGTATGCCAAATCGCGGCCAGGGCCAAACTTCCACTGAACAGGATTAGTCCGCACAACATCAAGCTGCAGGCAAGCAAATGGGATCTTGAAGCCGACCGGCGAACCAGCACGATCAGGGACAAGCCGTGTGCAAACGCGAAATAACTCGCCATCAGCATTCGCTGTTGCGAATCCCCTTCCAGACCATGGCTGGCATAGGCCGACAGCGCGACCGAGAGAGCGCATACCAGAGCGGAAATTGCGGAATAAAAGCGTTGCCAGCCGGTCTTCATCGAAGGTGATTCCTGCTCAAGAATTGGCAATTGCGCGCCTGCGCAACAAAAGGCGAAACCCGAGTGCGAAGGAAAACAGGACGACGATTCCCGGCACCAGAAAAATATTAATCAGCTTCAGGCGACTGATTAAATTCTCAATGTCGGTATTCAATTGCCGCTGCACTTGTCGCAGCTCGCTGCGTATCGCTATTTTTTGTTTTTGATAGCGGGCAATCTCGTTTTTCTCCAATGCGTTCACACTGCCCGCTCCCGCCTGGTTTCTGGCCTGCAGTTGCAACAATTTCTGGTTTAACGCCTCCAGATCTGATTGCAACTGGTTTTGCTTGTCGTGATAGCGCAACTCGGCGCTGCGCTGGATTTTTTCGATTCTGGCGAACGGCCTGGACGATACCGTCCGGGTACGCAGCGATATCAGGTTGGGATCACCTGCAAGATTGTCCACCAGGTTGATCGCGAAGTCGCCATTATTGGCGATATCGTCGAACACCTGGGATCCGAAAATATTCTGTTCAATGACCCACATCCGGTCTGCCAGTAAATCGGTATCGGTAACGATGATGATCTGGGCAGGTTTTTGACTGGTCATGACCTGGTTCGCCGCTGACTTCTCGGCGAACGCCGATTTCAGTTTGCCGGAAAAGCGGGCAGCGAGAACAAATGCCTCACCGCTTGGCTTGAAATTCCTGCGCAAGGACTCGGGCGCGTTTGCAGCCGACTTCACTGTTTGCGAATCGACCAATTGCGAACTCGTGGAGCTTTGGACAAGAGCTTCGAGTTTCAAAGGCGATTGTTCGGTGGCACTGATCGAACCGGCACTGGAAAAGTTCAGCTTCTCCAAATCGGCTGTGACAACATCTTTTTGGTTCAGATAATCTTTCGACAAACCCAGCACTTCCAGATGGTACTGGGGCACCTCGTTCACCGCTCCCACTTGCAAGGCATTTTGACTGTCGAGCACCACCATGCGCGGGTCATATTCCAAGCCCCAGGCCTTGAACAAGGGCCCAAGATCGGAGGCGCTGGATGCAGCCCCGCTGTCGGGCAGATAGGCATTCGCGGAATCGGATTCGGCATTCGGATCGATGAAAACCAGCAAATGCCCGCCGCGGAGCACGTATTGATCGATCGCATACAAGGTTGGTTCGGGAATCGCCTTCGGATGAACCAGCATGAGGACATCCACATCCTCATCGATCACGGAAACATCCGGTTGCAATCGGCGCACCTCGTAGCTCTCCGAGAGTTTTCTGTCGAAAACCCAGCCGAGGCTGGGCTGTCCCGTCAATGCATTGACGCTCGGGCCGGTCAGCAAGCTGCTTATCACGCCCAGCACGGGCTGTTTGGCAAGATTCAGGCTCCCGATCATTTTTGCCAGATCATATTCAAGAGATGCTTCCTTGTTCGGATCGATGAATGGCATCAGAAGTGTCTTCTGTTTGCCATTGCTGCCCACCAGACCGAAATAAAAGCTTTCTCCGGAATTCCCCACCGGCACGCTTTGCAAACCGCTGGCAGCCGCCTCGTCTTCAGCTTCCGAAAAGGGTTCCGGATCAATCTGCCGGAAAATGATTTTTCCTTTTGATTTTTCGGCAATGCTTTGCAGCAACTCGCTGACACGCTGCGAATAGACCCTGAACTGTGGAAGATCCCTCGCTGCCGTTTCCGAGTAATACAATTTCAGTGTAATCGGCTTGTCTATTTTTTCTATGATCTTCAGGGTGCCGCCGGACAGGGTATGAATCTGTTTGTCCGTCAGATCGAAGGCGACTCCCCTGAACAATTGCGAGCTCGCAAACAAAAGCAGCAGCGTGCCGATCGCCAGCAATGGCAATGCAAGATAGTTGGCATAGGGCTGTCTGGATAAATTCACTATCAGCCCGCCCTTTTCAAATGGATAATTTGCACCGTGGCCAATAGCCAGGCGAGAGCGGTAATCACAAAGAAGGCAAGGTCCCTCACCTCGAGGATACCCCTCGTGATCGAACTGTAATGCGTCAGATAACTCATGCCTGACATGGCGTCGACGACTGGCTGGCTGAATATCGATTGCATGGCAGAAAGCACGATCGAATATCCCGCCAGCAAAGTCAGCAGACAGGCGGATAAAGTCAGGATAAATGCCATGACCTGGCTACTCGTGGTCGCCGATATTGCGCTTCCGATTGCAAGAAAGCCGCCGGCAAGCAACCAGCTGCCGATATAACTCGCAAGAATGACGCCGTTATCGGGATCCCCCAGCCAGGCAACGGTGACCCACATCGGGAAAGTGAGCAATAAGGCAATACCGACCAGTGTCCAGGCTGCAAGGAATTTTCCCAATACCGCCTGACCCACCGTCAATGGAAGCGTTAACAGAAGTTCGATGCTCCCGCTTTTTCTTTCTTCGGCCCAGAGGCGCATTGCCAATGCCGGTACAAGCAGCAAATACATCCAGGGGTGGAACAGGAAAAAAGCTTGCAGATCCGCCTGCCCGGTCTGGAAAAAATTCCCGAGATAAAACGTGAATGCGGAAACCATCACCAGGAAAATGACCACGAAAACCGCCGCCAGCGGCGTCGAAAAATAGCTGCGCAACTCGCGGCGATAAACCGTCATGATCGCACTCATGCTTTTATCTCCGGCATAGTGATGCTTCGGAAAACCTCGTCAAGGCGGCCGCGCTCGATACGCAAATCGGTAAATGCCACATGGCGATGACGCAAGCGTTCGGCAATGGCCTCGTCCGACCGCGACTTGGTCTTGGTGAAAACATACAGTCGACCATCGATCGCATTTTGTTCGAAACCGGTGACGCCCGGCATTCCGTCCAATGCAGCTCGTGCAGCAATGCTATCGGTGACGTGGATGGAAACGGCCCGATCGTATCGCGATCGGGCCAGCAATTCGGCCGGCGTGGAATCGGCCAGAATTTTTCCCCGGGCGATGATAATGACCCTCGTGCACAAGGCTTCCACTTCTTCGAGAATATGGGTGGATAGCAAAATGGTCCGTTCTTTCGCCAGTTCGCGAATCAGTATTCTGACTTCATGTTTCTGGTTCGGATCCAGGCCATCGGTAGGTTCGTCCAGTATCAGGGCAGATGGCTCGTGCAAAATTGCCGCCGCCAGACCCACGCGGCGCTTGTAACCTTTAGAAAGGGTTTCGATGGTCTGACCGGCAACTTCCCGCAAGCTCAGTCGATCAAGCGTGATGTTGATGCGGCCAGTCCGCTCCGTTCTACTCATGCCGCGCGCACTTGCCACGAAACGCAAAAATTGTTCGGTGCTTAATTCGCCGTACAGTGGCGCGCCTTCCGGAAGATAGCCGAGACGTGCTTTCGCAGCGATCGAATCACTGACGATGTCGTGACCGTAGATGGTTGCGCTGCCGGAGCTCGGCAACAGGAACCCCGAAATCATGCGCATGGTGCTGGATTTTCCCGCACCGTTTGGGCCAAGGAAACCTAACACTTCGCCGGGTTGAGCCTTGAAACTGACAGCATCGACAGCGAGCAAGGGCCCGTAGCGTTTGCTTAGATTATTGGCTTCGATCATTGAATTAGTCTCTGTGCTAGACCGCGCAAGGTCAAGAAACAATGATGAAAAAAAAGCGGGCGCTAGGCCCGCTTTTTCAGGAACATTTACTTGACGGGCCAGTACACTTTGAACTTTGAATCGATTTCGTTCTGCTTGTCGACAGTACCGAGATATTCATCAAATGCACGATCGGTCGGTGTGTATCCGTTTGCAACGGCATATGCACGTACCATGTCGCGCACCATGACCAGGCTTTGAGCCGAGCCGGTGTAGTCGGTGGTGACGGCCTTGATGGCGGGATAGAAATCCGCTTTCACTGGACCTTCAACGCGAATATCCAGTTTCTCCGTCGCGGCAACAACTGGAGCAGGAGCCGCTTCAGCCGGGGCTTCACCTTCGGTAGCGGCGGGTGTTGCAGCACTGGCGGAACCCGCTTTGCGCACGGGAACCACGATATCGAATGCATAGGCCGAAGAAGAATATTCGGTCGTGACGATACGCATCGGGCCGGCTGACACCAGACCATTGGCATCCATCACCTTCTTGACCCAACCCATTTGATTGGTCATTGCCACCACGACTTCGTTGTTGGCACGCTTGGCTTCCGTCGGAACGACCAACACGTTCTGGGCAGGAACTTCGACCAGGTTGAAGGGTTCGGTATGCGTGGAATAATCATATTTTGGAATGCTGACCAGCAAGGCATTGAGCTTTTG
>Ga0075156_10001382_pt1 | contig 13187 bp, 13 predicted proteins | sample JI81AbrownDNA_FD_70966 | JGI IMG/M metagenome (GOLD analysis project Ga0075156, IMG submission 70966) | Wastewater effluent complex algal communities from Wisconsin, to seasonally profile nutrient transformation and Carbon sequestration -... | ecosystem: Engineered > WWTP > Effluent > Algae...
ATCTAAGTTGTAATTGTCTTAGCAGTAAACCCTCCCTTTCAAAACAAAAAAAATGGCCGCGGTCAAATAAAAATTTGGTCGTTTCTAAATTAGAATTTGGTCGCGACCAAATTAAAAAATAGCCGGTTCCAATGAACAATTTGGCCGTTTCCAAATTTTTAAACCCCCTCTGTGTCTTGGTGCCTCTGTGGCAAATGCCCTAATCTTTTGAACCATTGGCACAGAAATTGCTACAATATGAATAAGAATACAGCTATTTTGACTTTCAAATAGGAAAATATCATTTTCAAAATCAGAATGTTCTAAAATAGTGCAAAGTGTATCAACATATACGACAAGGTTAAGGAAAAATTATGAATAGTAGAACAGCCAGACAAGAAGCGATAGCTAGAATTACAGACTACATACCAGAGGATTCTGGTTATGATTTTATTGACACACCCGTGCCTGAACTATTCGGAAGCAAGGTTTTCAGCAACAAAGTGATGCAAGATCGTTTGCCTAAGAATGTGTATAAATCCCTCAAAAAGACAATCAATGAAGGAAAACCACTTGAACCAGAGGTAGCTGACGTTGTTGCAAATGCGATGAAAGATTGGGCACTTGAAAATGGAGCTACTCATTATAGCCATTGGTTTCACCCGCTAACAGGTTTAACCGCAGAAAAGCATGACTCCTTTATCAGCCCACAAGGCGTTGGCGAAGTTATCATGGAATTCAGTGGAAAAGAACTGATTAAGGGAGAGCCTGATGCTTCTTCTTTTCCATCTGGTGGAATTCGTGTTACATTTGAAGCAAGAGGTTATACCGCTTGGGATGCAACTTCACCAGCTTTTATCCGCGATACTACTCTTGTGATTCCGACAGCATTTTGCTCCTACACTGGTGAAGCACTTGATAAGAAAACTCCTCTCCTTCGTTCTATGGACGTTCTTTCCGAGCAAGCTCTTAGAGTTCTAAGACTTTTTGGAAATAAAACAGCTACTCGTGTTACTACTACTGTTGGTCCCGAACAAGAATACTTTTGTATTGATAAAAACTTCTTCAACTTAAGACAGGATTTAATGCTCACTGGACGCACATTGTTCGGCGCAAAACCTGCTAAAGGACAAGAATCCGAAGATCATTATTTTGGTTCAATCAAACCTAGAATCATGCAATTCATGATTGAGTTAGATGCAGAATTGTGGTTACTCGGTATTAATTCCAAGACTCGGCACAATGAAGTTGCTCCTTCTCAGTATGAAATGGCGCCTGTTTTCACAACCACAAACATTGCGATGGATCATAACCAACTGATTATGGACACTCTTAAAAAAGTTGCCAACAAACACGGATTATCCTGCCTTCTCCATGAGAAACCTTTCAAAGGTGTAAATGGTTCAGGAAAACACAATAACTGGTCTATGTCATCTAACGATGGACAAAACCTACTTGAGCCCGGCGATAATCCACATGACAATGCACAATTTTTATTCTTTCTAGTCGCAACAATTATGGCTGTTGATAAGCATGGTGATCTTCTTAGAGTTGCTATTTCTAACGCTGGTAATGACCACCGTCTAGGTGCTAACGAAGCTCCTCCGGCAATCATTTCTATTTTCCTTGGAAGCCAACTTACAGACATAATAGATCAAATAGAAAAAGGTGCTGCAACTTCTTCTTCAGTAGGTGGTTTTATGGAGATAGGCGTTTCTACTCTTCCACCACTTCCTAGAGATACAACAGATAGAAATAGAACATCTCCGTTTGCTTTCACTGGAAACAAATTTGAATTCCGCGCTGTTCCTTCTTCGCTTTCTCTTGGTTATCCAAATGCGTTCTTAAATACATTCGTTGCAGAAGCGTTAGATGAAATGGCTACTGCTCTCGAAGCTGAAATGAAAGGTGGAGCAACTCTTGAAAAAGGGGTTCAAAAAGTTCTAACAGAAACGATTAAGAAGCACAAGAAGATTATTTTTAACGGTGACAATTACACTGAAGAATGGAAGAATGAAGCAGCTAAGCGTGGTTTGCCTAACTACAGAACGTTAGTAGACGCACTTCCTTCTTTTATCAAGAAAGAGAATATTGCCGTTTTTGAAAAATACAAAGTGTTTAGTGCTAGAGAAGTAGAAAGCCGTTATTCGATCATTCTAGAAGGTTACAACAAAGTAATCAACCAAGAAGGTCTTTGCACGCTTGATATGGGGAAAACACAAATTCTTCCTGCTACACTTAGTTACCAAGGAGCACTTGCTAAAACTATTGCTGACACAAAAGCATTACTCGGCGAAGGTGCGGTAAAAGCTCAACTAGAAACTCTAAAAGAAATTGCTGGGCTCAATGAAAGCCTAAAATCTAATTTAGATGCATTGGAAAAAGCACTTGATCATGAAGATGCAGATGTGTTAAAACATGCAACTCATTTCAAAGACAGTGTGATTCCAAAGATGAACGCAGTTCGCGAAGTCGCTGATAAATTGGAGACTCTCGTGGATTCTCAGTATTGGCCTCTACCTACTTATGCGGAGATGTTGTTCATCGCATAATTAGTAATAGCCGCACTTCGACTTCGCTCAGTGACCGAACTAATTGCCGGTTGGTGAGCGGAGTCGAACCACCCGCCTATATTTATTCTTTCGCAAATTTCTTTTGTAACTATCGACACATCACCAATTGCAAATTTAACTGAACCTTTCGCAATCACTTTTGTCTCTGCTGGTTTACTACAAAAAGAAAATCCGAATGCTAATAAGATTAAAAGTAATTGTTTCATATTTGTCCTCTAATGTGATTTGCTCGTTTTACATTCAAAGTTACAAATATTTTTAGTTACTTATGGATGGACTAAAGACTTGACTTTCTGAATTATTTCAGAATTTTATTTCTTATGCGCGGTCTATTAATCCTTATTTTTATTGTTTTGTTTTCCTGTAAATTCTTTGAGCAGGACGAAAAGAAAAACTTTACACCTTTATCTGAATCTGTGATTGTATCGGAGCTAACGGGTATTAGCTTATATTTGGAAAAAAGCAATTCTTCTTCCATTGCAAAGATTCCTTATCGAACAGCACTTACTCTAACTCAGTTAGAAAATGGCGATACCTGGAGAAAGACAACCTATTCTGGGAAAACGGGTTGGATTTTATACAATGCAAATTTATTTTCAAACTACATGCCTGGACCGAAATACTTTCAAGTAGTTGCTAGGACTGGTCTTAATCTTCGAGACTCTCCAAGCTTAGAGTCTAAAGTTAAATTACTTCTGCCGGAAGAAGCGACAGGCGAAATACTAGAAGGCTTTGGATCCCCTATTCAAATTCAAGATAGACTGGGAATTTGGTTAAAGGTCAACTATGAAAAAAAGGAAGGATGGATTTTTTCTGGTTTTGTAAAAATTGCAGAATCTCTGGATGCTTTAAATGAAAAACAGCAAAGTGGATCTGATTATTATCTTTTACAGTATGATAAACCATTTCAATTAAAATCAATTGACTTCGATGAAAGTAATCCTGAATTAAAAAGAGCTAAGATTACAAAATACGAGCATAAGTATTATACAATCTTAGATGTTGATTATCAGCCTACGAAAGAAGAAGAAAATAATTGTAGGATTGAAACTTTCCATCGACTTATTTTTCAAAATAAATCTACAGGCAAATACTACGAAACCGCTACCTATCATAGTGAATTTTTATCTGCTTTAGGCAATCCACTCCCGGACACAGTTTTATCGACCTGGTATGGATGTTGGTGTTGTTGTCCCTGGAGAGGGAGTAATCTTTATTTTCTTTTAGAAGATAAAATTCTGATGATTGGTTATGAAGCAGAAGAAAAGAGTGCCAATTGCCTTCAGGCTAATGTCTATATATCGCAATCTGAATCTCAAAAGAAATATGATTTAGTCAATCGCAAGTTGTATCTTCATATTAAATACCCTGATTGCGATAATATTCCGGAGGGTGTAGATTCAGACTTAGAGGATACGAGAAGTTGGACTCCTACAAAATTCCCATCTAGTGTATTTGCAGTGCTTGATTTTAGTGGGGGAAGGTTAGTTATTAAAAGGACTTTGAATTCCGGAATTCCAAAAGAATACGAAGAAGTCTGGAAGAATGCAATTAATATTCCCGTTGTAACTCCAATGACAAAAGTTCCCTATTGAATGAATGGGGGTTAATCCGACTCTTTAATTCTATGTCAATATAGATTGACAAAAACGTCAATCTATATTGACATAGAATTATGACTGAAATTACAGAGCAAACTGAAAGAATTCGAAATTTCATTTGTAAGAATTTGCACTTTAACTCGGCAAAGATTACAAATCTAGTCGTAGAGAAGTTTTCTATTTCAAGGCAGGCAGTGAATGTTCATTTAAAAAATCTTCTAAGAGATAAAATAATTCAAGCTAAAGGAAAAGGAAAATCAATTCAGTATTCATTAAAACCAATCCTTGAAAAAACATTTGAAGAAAGAATTTTACAAAATTCAAATGAATACACTGTTCGAGACAATACAATAGAGCCTATTTTTGAAAAATTAAACTTACCAAAGAATGTATACGATATCTGGATGTATGGTTTTTCTGAAATGGCAAATAATTTAATAGATCATTCTGGTTCTAAGAAAGCAGAAATTTATATTTTAAACAATTTTCTTTATACAGAAATAAAAATTAAGGATAATGGTATTGGAATTTTTAAAAACTTAGAAAAGAATTTTCAATTAAAAGAACCTCAATATGCTTTGCTTGAATTGTTTAAAGGCAAACTAACATCAGATCCAGCACGGCATAGTGGGGAAGGAATTTTTTTTACTTCCAGAATGTTTGATTTTTTTCAAATTAGATCTGGCAATTATTCTTTTTCAAAAGAAATCTCTCCTGATTTTTGGAAAATAGAACCTCTTCTAAAAGAAATGAAGGGGACAGAAATTACACTTAGACTAAATAATCGCTCAGAGCGGCAAATCAATGATATCTTCTTTAAGTATGTAATCGGAGATGATTTTAAATTTGCAAAGACAGATGTTCGCATTCAACTTGCCGAATATGGTGATGAATACTTAGTTTCTCGTTCGCAGGCTAAGAGAATTTTACTCCGATTAGAAAAATTTACAGAGGTAATGTTTGATTTTAAGAATGTTGAAAATATCGGTCCGGCATTTGCTGATGAACTTTTTCGTGTTTCAAAAATTAAATATCCAAAACTTAAAATTAATTATTGCAATGCTGGAAAGTTAGTCGAGATTTTTATTAAGAAAGCACTCAATGCAGTGTAGTTACAATTCCTGCATTGAGTATTTTACAGATTAGAAATTAGGTTTTCTTTTTTCTAGGAACGCACTGAGTCCTTCGGCTGTTTCTTTATCGTTAAAGATATGACCAAATGCTTTTTGTTCTAGTTTCATTCCTTCGTCTTGTGTTTCTTCAAGTCCTTCCCACATAACACGCTTTGCTTCTCTAACTGCATGACCACCGCGAGAACAAATAGAAGTTGCAATTGCATTTGCTGTTGTCAATAGATCAGCAGGCTCTACTAGTTTATTGACTAGACCAATTCGGTAAGCTTCTTCTGCTGTAATCATGTCAGCTGTAAAGATAATTTCTTTTGCAAGTCCTGCTCCAATTAATCTAGGGAGACGTTGTGTTCCACCAAAGCCAGGAATCAGTCCAAGACCAACTTCGGGTAATCCCAATTTTGCGTTCTTGGAGGCAACACGAATATCGCAGGCAAGCGCAAGCTCTAATCCACCACCGAGCGCAAACCCATTGATAGCCGCTATTACCACTAAAGAAGATCTTTCGATTCTTGTAAATACTACCTGACCGACTCCGCCGAATTCATAGCCTTTTTCGTAGTCATATGTTTTCATTGCTGCAATGTCTGCTCCGGCTACGAATGCTTTACCGGCACCGGTAAGAATTACGACTCGACTTGATTTATCACTTTCTAGATGCGCGATGCAAGATTCTAATTCAAGTAGCAAATCTCTATTTAACGCGTTTAGTGCTTCGGGGCGTGAAATTTCAACTGTAACAATTTTATCCTGCTTATTTACTTTTAAGTGTTTGTAATCCATTGTTTTTTTCCTCTTTTTTGATTTGTATTTTTTCTATAATATCTATTCTATTTCGAATGCCAGAAACATGGCATCATCTGTAAATTCTGATTTGCCGTAAAAAGAAACTATTTTTGAAATGACAGAATCTTTAAATACTTTCAAATTCGTTTCTTTTCTATATTGATTGAGAATTTGAAGTAATCCTGTAGATTCTAATTGTTCATCCTTTGCATTTATATTTTCTATTAGTCCATCTGTGTAAATAAAAAAGCGGTCTCCTGATTCATATTTGAATTCGAGAGTCTCGGCAACAGGATCATGTAAACCAAATCCAAGTAGAGTTCCAAAGGTTTCAATTTCTCGAAATTCTTCGCCTTTCTTTGCGTATATAAAATAGGGATGCCCTGCATTTCCTAAGAGAAACGTTTGGGTTTGAAAGTTGATAAATATATAAAGAGCAGTCGCATGGTGGCTTTTAAATTCTCCGGATATCTTTTGATCTATATATCCAAGAAGTCCAGTGGGGTCTAGCTTTAAGTAATAGGGTAGCGTTGACACCATTACTTTGAGCATGGCTGCCACCATCGCAGAGGAATATCCATGTCCCGCAACATCGGTAATAAAAATTCCAACATTGCCTTCTCTTAATTGTATAAAGTCATAGAAGTCACCGCCTATTTGGTTATGAGACTGTCTAAATATTTCAAACTTTAAGCCTTTAATGGAAGTAATTTTAGGAAAAAGCGATTCTTGAACCGTTCTTGCTAGCGCCATATCACGGTTAATCGCCATCTTATCTTGTAATAAATCAGCATAATAACTAATAGCCGCAATTTTAGATTTATTGATATAGTAGCCTAGAAATGTGCAGTAAGCAATAAACAGATAAGGAATTAAGAACTTGTATGTAATTTCTAGATTGGCCAAATCGGAAATAGTAAAAGCAATTATGGTATAAAAAATATAGGAAAAGAAAGATGCTAAGAGATAGGCATATTTATGAACTCGCATCGATTCATGAATAATAGTAAACGCGATTGCTACGTAATAGAGTTGCCAATTTAAAAAAGTATTTGCTTCTTGCTTTGCAATGGAAGAGAAGATGGATGTAAAAAAGCAAATTAGAGAAAAACTCGCTAAATGGTTTAGGAGAGTAATTTTTTTGTTTGGCTTCTTTTGTAAAGTAGCAAGCAAACGAAAAAAAGAGAAAAGGATTCCTGATCCTACAATGAAAAAATTAAAATCCAACTTAAAAATAAGAAAGATACTATAGACAGACCACTGCGTATAAAAAGAAAATAGGCTAAAACGTTTCTCCGATTCTAATTCTTCTTGTAGTTGGATTGTCGATTTACTGGACATAAAAGGTTTGGTATAATAACAGTTTCTTCACTGTTTCATTCCTAGGGATTCTGGCAAGCAATTTGATTAAAAAGACTTAATCTTTGCCTAGAAGTCTGTAAGAAGTAACTTCTGATCCCTTTAGGGTAAGCTTTACTTCTAAACCTTGGTCTAGATGTTTATCTAGAATACTTGCCGTAGCCTGAGCTGTCTTTGCATCCTGGTAGCGAATAAAAAAAGCGTAAGAAGTGCTTTTGAAATTATAAGGAAATCGATCTGATACGATAAGACTCACACGATAGTGATCGGGTCTCACTTCCATTACAATATGGCTGATATGCTTTCGGTTCACGATTCTTTCAAAAAGAGAAAGCCCCCACGGGTTTGTCTCAGCTAGAAGGGAAAAACTGACGATGAGATAGAGTAGGACTTTCATAGATAAACAATGAATCTTCATGAATAAAAATGGAAAGTCGATTTTCTTTTAGCGAATAATTTTTTTAAAATATGAACTCTACTGCAATTTCAAATCTTCAACAAAATGGAACTTACTTTTTAAAGCCAGTAGGCAATATTACAATGGACGCTCATATTGGACAATTTAACCTTTGGGCAAAAGAACACAATGTGGATAATTTCGGTAATCCGCTTATAGTATCTACTTCTACAATTAAGGATTTCTTCGATCACCTTCTTACTGATAAAAATAAATATGGCAGAAAGAATAGAGCTTCTACACTCCATGGCTATAAATCAGCTATTAAGAAGTCAGTCTCTAAGACTTTTAAGATGAGTATGGAAGAAAAAGTTGCTTTTGAATTATTCTTTAGAAAGATAAAATTACCCAAAGCCGTTCGCTCTATTAAAGCAATGACAATTGACGAATTACAGGCGTTAATCGATGAATCAGATATTCGAACTAGTCTTATGATTCGATTCCTTGTTATTTCAGGGCTTCGCATTTCGGAGATGATAAATATTCGCCTATCAGATGTTTTACCGTCAGATGACAAAACAGATTTTAATATCTATGTCATTGGCAAAGGAAACAAAGAAGGAATAGTCAGCGGTATCCCCAAAATTTTAATTTCAGAAATACAAACTGTATTTCAAGGCAAAGAATACTTATTCGAAAGAAATACAAAACCGAAGCGAGCAAATGAGAACAAAGAAGAAGTAATGAAATATACAAGAAGGCAAATGTATGTTCTCATCGAAAAAGCGGGTCTTTCTATTTTAGGCAAACGCATTAATCCTCACATGACCAGACATACTTGCGGTCGTATTTTGATGGATAGATTAAAAGATGTCAACAAAGTCCAAGATAGACTTAGGCATTCTTCTGTTCGAACTACCATTGAAAATTATCTGACAACTAAGATTACAAACAAGGATGTGAAGGAAGCGTTTGATGGGATTCTCTAAATATTCGATTGACTCCAAAGCATTATTTTATTACTCTGCAATAAATTTATAAACTTCTTAGGAAAGGAGACAATTAGAATGGGAAGAATTGCTTATGTAAACAAGGACGATTGCACATCTTGTAACCAATGTGCGGATAACCTTCCGAAATATTTTCAAATGGATGACAACGATAACTCTGAAACTCATATCAATGGTGAGTTCATTAACAATGCTACAATACCAGAAGAAGATGTCAAAAAAGTTCAAAAGGAAATGGACGAGTGTCCAGGCGAATGTATTAAATGGAAAAAATAATTTCCGTCTAATCTTATTTATTTCTTGGAGTGCCTTTCTGGCACTTCAAACCTAACCAAACACAAGCAGCATCAAACGTATCTCTTAAGTCTTGAATCTTTATTGGATTTGTTTTAGGAAAGACAAGACCAATGGTTTTCATTTCTGAATCTGTCGGTAAAAATCCATGATTGTAATAACTCATCTCACGGTATATTTCGTTTATACTCAGTGATTCCGAAAATGCCATATTCACTTTAGAATGTAAAATTCCTTTCGCAGATTTATTTAACCTAGTCTTTACTTGTTTTAATTCTTCCTCAGTGTCTAAAAGAGCAAAAGGGCATTCAGTGCTAATTCTATTTTTCAAATCTTCCATATCCAAACTTGCGGATAATGCATCTTTGTCTTTATTCTCTACGAGTAAGGCGATACCACCCAATGTTTTAAAGAAGTATTTCCATTTTGATTCTTTCGTATCAATTGCACCCATTGACATTAAAATTTTATTGGGAGCACATACGCTTTTTACTTCTTTGAAGCCATGATCGGAAACCACAATCAAGCCAAGGTTTGGATTGTCGTATAAATCAATTTTACGGATAAGTCTTCCGAGTAAAGAATCAATTTTCTTCAACTTCTCTTCTGCGGCTAAGCTGTATACTCCTTTCTCATGATGAACAGAGTCAAGATCGGTTGTATAGATAAGAAAAATATCAGGCTTCTTTAATTCCCAGAGAGAGATAGCATTTTCTATTTTCTCTGTGTCGCCTGTCGTCTCTAGAACGCTAAGTCCAGTATCTTTTTTGAGTTCTTTGTAAAGATTCTTAGTTGAGATTGCTTTTAGTAATTTTTCATCCTCGTCTGTCTTGGATCTCCAATACTGTGGGATATTATAATCAATATCCGCTCCAACGGTAACAGGCCAGTATAGCGAAGCAGTCTTTAATCCTTTCTCACGGGCAAAATCTAAAATGGTTTTTACTTGAATGTCTTCATCATACCACAACCAACCGGAAAGATATTTTTTAAATGGATCTGTCGGTGAATTATAAATAATGCCATGTTCAATCGGGTCAGTTCCGGTTAACATAGAAGTATGCGCAGGATAGGTAAGAGTAGGGTAGGTCGAGTCTACTGAATTAGAAAAATGAGATTTTGTAGCGAGCTTATTTAGATTAGGTGTAATATCTTTAAACTTAGAGTCTGCTGCATTGTAATATCCTGGAAATCCGTCTATCGAAAGTATGATTAACTTTCGATTTTGAAACAACGTAGCAGAGGTAATATCTCGCTCGATTAGATTGCACGAAAAAAATAGAAAGAAAACCACGGATGAACACAGATGAACGCAGATAGAGTTTATCCAATTCATTGTTGTCATTTTTGCATTCAACATACTATTCCTTACTATAACTTCTTATGAACATGTGTATCCGTGTATATCTGTGTTTATCCGTGGTAAATCTTTTAAAATTCAAAACGATAGCCGACATCCATCTGCCAGTCTTGATTATTTGTAATTGGATTTCTTCTAGCTAAGGGGCTAAGCTGTATATTCCAACCAGTTGTTTTTTCTTCATTGAATTTTCTTGGTGTTCGCTTCGCCCAGAAATATCCATAGATCGCTGAATGAATCAATTGCAATGCATAAATTCCTGCGGCAGCAGCGAGCACTTTATCGGCATTAGCCACTTGTTGATTGAAATCATCTTTAGATTGCATATACTTATATAATTTGATTGGAGTATTATAACTATTTTGATAATTCTTTAGGTCTGTGCTTAGACTTGTCGCAGTTGTGGCAGTCGTAGCCGTGCTTGCAGAAGCGGACGCAAACGTTGAAAGTAATAGTGGCTGGACGATTAAATCCGTAATCAACTTATCGTCTATAGACTTTTCCAGGCTATTAAGAGAGGTTTTATAGCCTGCACCGCCCAATGATGTTAAAATGAACAAAGAAGTATATACAGAGCCGAGACCACTGTCTCTCCCGTACGTTAGCCCCCATCCTGGCACTAAAGCGGAGCGCCAGACAATCGACCACATAGATCGCGGCTTAGAATAATAATCCTCAATGTCAGGATCAACGTCTAGAAATTTCTCCATGCGGCGAGTTCTTTTTCTTAGATCTTCAATATCGCCTTCCATTCTTTCTATTTTTGCTTTTGTGTTTTCTCCGGTGAGAGATTTTAATTCAGATACTTCTGTTTCTAGTTTTTTAATTCGCTCTTCAAAGCTGAGGTTTAATAACTCCTGTCGTCTTTGTTCTTCTAATGCTTTGACAATTTCTTCTTCGAGTAGTCTTGCTTCTTCTCTAGCCTCTTCTTGTTCTTCGTCTTTAGTTTTAGTAGGCTTCTTAGCTGTTTTCTCTTGCTTCATCTTTTGCACTTCTTCTTTGGCAATCTTTTCTTCTAGTTCTGGTGTTTTCGCATAAACAACTCTGCGAATTTTACCTTTCGGAACTTTGAATTCTTTCCCTTTTAGCGTATAAGTAAGAGTATCCACATCTTGAGCCTTTAGGGTCATTTTAATAATAGTTCCATCTTTTAGAACTAACGTTTCAGAAAGCAGGAATTGAAAAGGTAAATAGAACAGAATTACGGTGAGTAGTTTTTTCATGTTTCTCTCTTTAAATAAATAATTTCCAAAGTAAATTAATATTTTTAATAAAAGCTAATTTAGCAAGAGAAAAATATTAATTCGGTTGATAAATTTAATATATCCGCAATATATAAACCTATGAAAAAAATTAAAAAAATGATATTTGTCCTAAGTGTTCTTTTGGTGTGTACCTCAGTCATTGCGAAAGATAAGAAAAAATCGGATTCTTTGACATATAAAGGTGCATGGTTTGAAATCGACTATCCTAAAATTTTTACAGTCAAGCCTTCGATTCCTTCCTCGACTCCGGATTTATATGATAGCGCTTATTTTATTTCTCCGGATAAGAAAGTTACTTTTTATGTTTTCTCTCCTCAGTGGTCAGGCGATGCAACAGACATTAGCCTCAACAAGAATACGGAAGTTGAAAAAGATACAAGAACAGAAAGTAAGAATGGATTTAAGCATAAATGGTATACCTATGAAAGTAAAGATGGTTCTAAATTGCGTTCCTATCAGGAAACAACCAATGCAGAGGAGACAACTAAGTTAATCATTGGAATTGAATATACAGATAGAGAATCTTACAAAAAATACAAAGATGAATATTTAAAATTCAAAAAATCCATTAAGCAATTTGCAGATTAGTTAATTTTCTTTTTTATCTCGGAGGCAATTTCTGACCAAAGCTCTTTTGTGCTTTCATAAAGAATTGGTCGGCAATGCTTATTGACTCTGACGTTCACTTTTCCTTTAAACGTAGCCATTAAAACATCACCCATAAAGTTCGCAACAGAAAGGTCGTCATCTGGTAAATAAGTAGACGTTGACTTTGACTTTTCACTGGCAAAGATGAGTTTACCGCTTTTGTCATAAACTAAAACAGATAGACTTACGATTAGTTTTGATTTATCGGACGGTGACGCTTCTTTTTCAAAGTGAAAGTCTTCTCGGGCTAATATTAATTGTTCGCTTTTCGTTTCCGAAAGAATGTCTGGAATCAGATTTGCTTGTTTGATTTTTAATAATACAGGACCGTTCCATAGCTTGGTGAGGTTTTCTTCTTCGATAGGTTCTAATTTAGAAATTGTTTTTGATTTTTGCAGAACAGATTCATCTTGAACTAGTAAACCTAGATTCTTTGTAATAGGAGCTTTGAATTCGTCAATAAAGGGAGCTGTATCTTCAACGGAGAGTTTGTAATATGTTTTTACATTATCACTATCCGTTGTTACTAGAACGTACTCTTTGTTAATCGAATACGAAAGTAAAAGAGTAGGACTTTTTGCACGAATGATTCCGGACTCTATATTCGTTTTCTTGTCATATTTAATGTAGGTTTCGCCGCATGTAATGAAAGAAAAGATTGTTAATAGTATTGTAATGTAAAATCGAATCATTGCCAATGTATGTTACTAGTAAAGATAGTTGTCAAATCAAAAAAATGTGCAATGTGCGGGCAATGTCTCTTATCTGCTAGCGACTGGATTTGG
>Ga0075156_10001385_pt1 | contig 13180 bp, 19 predicted proteins | sample JI81AbrownDNA_FD_70966 | JGI IMG/M metagenome (GOLD analysis project Ga0075156, IMG submission 70966) | Wastewater effluent complex algal communities from Wisconsin, to seasonally profile nutrient transformation and Carbon sequestration -... | ecosystem: Engineered > WWTP > Effluent > Algae...
GCACTGAATCATTCGCGGGCGATCTTAGTTTCATCCTCCTTCTGCAAATATCTTCAAGCTGAAGCGACACCTCGCCTTGGCAATGCATAGCCCAATCGAGCCAGGCAACGTCTTCAGGCATGTCGTTATATCGATCACTGATATTCAAGCCGCTCACCAAGCTATGATAGCTGTCAATCACAACCACTTTATGATGAAGCCTGCGGCCTAAATAAAATTTCGCGCTTTTGAATATCGGTTGAAACCAACGGAACTGAATGCCAGCTGCCTTGAACGCTTCAACATCTGACGTTGATAATTTTTGCGAACCGTATGCATCCAGCAACATGTATACGTTTACGCCACGTGTTGCGGCAGCGATCAGCGCATCTGTAATTTCCCGCCCCGTTTGATCCGGCTCAACTATGTAAAACTGAAAATGAATGAGATGCTCAGCCTCGTTGATAAGCTTTTTTAGCAGATCAAAGTATCCACGGCCTCCGCGTATCAGCGCAGCAGTGTTTCGGTTAGTTTTGTTGGTTCGGGGTCGTCTTAGCACACGAAAAGATAGCGAAAGTAGCGGTTTTGAGAATACACTGGATTAAATCTCAGGCTAATCTTTTATTGTTCAAATCTCAAAAACTGTAGAAAGTTATCCCCCTGCAGGATGATTATCTATCCTATAAAACTCCTTTTTGGGATGGCACAAAGTTTTCACTGATTCGTTAAAAATTACACATTATGAAACGTTTAATCATGACTGCGGTGCTGCTGGTAAGTTTACAAAGCGCATTTTCGCAAACCCTTCTTGATTCAATTCAGGGAACATGGAGAGTGACTAACATCACGAACAATAATAAGAATTCGATGAAGGCCGGAACGCTTTATTTCAGTGAAGACGGTAAGTTTGTAAGTTCGGGCAACCATTTTGGAACTTCGAATGCATTGTATACAACCAATGAAACTACGTCATCTGTGCAAATTGAAGTTGCGGATACATCAGTTACTGAATGGGGAGTGGTTGTTAAGAAGGGCATGCTTTATCTTACAAGCGTGGATAGCAGTAAGAAAGGAAAACAACCTGTAATAAAAATAACGGCCGTCCGGTCAAAGCGTTAAGTAAAATAAATTGCTAAAGAGAGGGCTAAACGGCCTTCTTTTTTTTGCTTATTTCTTCCGCCTCATCAATGGAGTGCGAGCTATGAAGATCGTTTTGCTTTAGGGCCAACCGCGAAAGTTTAACATAAAATTTCTTCAGCACTTCCAGCTCTTCCTCCGTGAGATCTTCTATATCAATCAACCTGTTGCTGGCATTTTTTTGCGAGGAGATCAATTCATTAAGCTTCAGGTGTATCGCCACCGTATCTTTGTTTTGTGATTGCTGAATGATGAACACCATTAAAAAGGTTATAATCGTTGTTCCGGTGTTGATAAAAAGCTGCCAGGTATCAGAGTAATCAAATACAGGACCCAACAATGCCCAGGTACTGATTATTCCAATCGCAATGATAGACGTTACGGGCCGGCCAGCTGCTTTCGTTACTGCATTGGATATTTTATTGAAAACCTTTCCCATCGGAGAAGTCGTAGCCTTTTTTGTCATACATAGCAGGTTTAAAGTTTTTTAAGAATACGCATTAAAACCTTTTCTTCAGAAGTGAGCTCAATCGTTTCTTCCGCATCACCGTTTGCTTCAAGATCTTTTAGATATTTGCTGAGGCTTTGCTCCTCGTATAGCTTTACAATCCCGGGATGAACATAATACTTCCGGCAAACTGTGCGGGTATTTCCCAGTTTCAGGCTCACTTCATCAATGGCCGCAACAACATTCTTTTTAATATCCGATTCGTCTTCACAGGAGCCCAGATTTTTAAAGCAGGAAAGAATGGTGAGCGAACCTGCCCATGTTCTAAAGTCTTTAGCGGTAAACTCATTACCTGTTGATTCCTTTATATAATTATTTACCATCCCGGAATCCACCGAGCACCGAATTCCATCTTCATTAACGTATTGAAACAACTCCTTTCCGGGGATATCGCGGCAAGCTTTAACAATTTTTGCCAGGCGTCTATTTTTTAGTGTAATGGCGTGGTGAATACCTTTCTTTCCCTTAAAAGAGAAATCTATTGTGCCTCCGTTGATCTTTACATGACCGTCTTTGAGTGTTGTGAGCCCGTATGAACCGTACAATTTTTCATATTCATTATTTCCCACCCGGATAAAGGTTTTTTCCATCAGGCTTACAATGGTGGCTAATACTTTATCTTTTGGTAATGCAGCGGAAGCGAGATCAGCTTCGACCTTTTTGCGCAATACAGGAATGCTCTTTCCAAACTCGATCAGCCGGTGAAACTTGGTTTGATTACGCACCTCACTCCATTGCGTGTGATACTTATACTGTTTTCGCTGCCGCAAGTCAAAACCGGTAGCCTGGATATGACCGTTATCTTTATCCGAAATCCAAACGTTTGTCCATGCGGGTGGTATAACTAATCTTTTTATCCGGCTAAGTACCTCTTTGTCTTTAACGGTTTGTCCGGTACTTAATTTATATGAAAATCCGCCACCCTTTTTAATCCGCACGATTCCAGGTGCGGAATCAGAAACATATTGAAGGCTCGCAACTTTGGCGGTGAACTTATAATCACGGTGCAGGCGGGTGGAAGCTACTCGCGATACGGCCACACGCTGCATGGAACTAAGAGTTTATTCCAGCCGAGTGGATGCCCAGCAATCCAATGGCAATCATAATCATGTAAAGTGAGCGGAGAATAAGAAGCCAATCGTTATTCACATAGCCGTAGCCCATATTCGATAAACTCAACCATACTGGCTCAGTTTTAACATTCCTCAACTCCGACATCCTGCTCCTCAAAAACCGACTCATGATGTTAGTCTTTATGTTAAACTTTTGGTGTTGTGTCTTTCTTCTGAATTTGCTCCACCTCTTTCATAAATTCAGATATCTTATTATCTGCATACGCACCATAGGAATCAATCATTGTTCCCTTCCGGCCATCGGAAATCTGAATCAAGTATAGGATTACATTGTCATTGGGATCAGAGTATCCTTCGAAGCGGTAGAAATTTTCGATTTTCACTTCCGCTGGACCATAAAACTTCGGATCAGCGGTTGATGATCCGGTTAACCCTTTACCTTCAATTTTAAAGCTCTCTGTGTAACCATCGATAACGGCTTTATTCACGCGCTCCGAGAGCGTTGACATTGTTTCCGGAGTATTTGTTATTGTATTCATAACCTTGTTTTTTGATATACATATAGAAAATCTCCTGCCACTAAAAAGCTGTTTAAACCGCCCGATTTGAAGGGTTATTGGGGAAATTTTTTCACAAGTCTGTAGATACTGGAAATAAAAAAGCTATCACAATCGGATAGCTTTTCACGTGACGGTACGCGGTGGTTATTCTGCCAGGTCGCTTGCACAGGCCAGCTTATTTATTTTTTCCGATAACCGTGTTAGTTTTTCATCGGTAGCAGCTTCTTCGTCTTTGGAAGCTTCCAAAAGTTCTGCGCATTGTACCTTACCCAACACCGTTGCCATGGTGCGAAGGGTGCCGTATGAAGAAATTTCATAGTGCTCAACCTTCTGCGCGGCACCAATCAAGGCTGCATCCCGTGCATGAGATTTTTCGTGATCTTCGATTGCTTCCTGGCCCTCTTCCACTAGTCCTTCCATGGCAGCACATTTCTTTCCCTGAGCCTTCATGCCTAGTAATGAAAAGCACTGTTCAAGCCGGGAAATCTGACCTTTAGTTTCCTTCAGGTGACTTTCAAAAGCCTCCTTTAACTCTTCGTTATGAGATGCTTTCGCCATTTTAGGAAGTGCTTTGGAAAGATGATTCTCTGCCCAATAAATATCTTTCAGCATGTCTTCAAATATATCTTCCAGCGATTCCTTCGAAGACTTTACAACTTTTGACGACCGTAATGATTTAACTACTGTCTTTCTAGCAGCTTTCTTAGCCGGGGTCTTTGTTTTCGTTTTCATAGTGTGTTGTTCTATTGTTTAAACACGCCATGATCAAATCAAATACCGCTATAAAAACGTTGTTTTAGAATAGATTTAAGGGGATCGTGTGTACTAAAGTACCCACGCTTTCCACGCCTAGCGTTTAAAACGAAAATGCTCGAGAAACTTATTGTGTTTGCCCGCCATCGCGTCCGAAAGAATCTGCATCCCCATCACACTAAACGTAATACCGTTCCCTCCAAAGGCTAACGCAAAATATGAGTTGGGATAGTCCGGATGTTCCCCGATGTATGGCAGTGCATCTTTGGTTACACCAAACGTTCCCGCCCAGGCATAGTCCGGGATGAGTTTTAATCCTTCAAATTTCTTAGTGATTTTTTCCAACAGCTTTTCCTGTTTCTTATCTATGAGCCGATCACGCCTTTCAGGATTTTTAAATTGTTCATCCTCACCGCCTACTAGAATCCGATTATCATCGGTTGTTCGCATGTATAGATAAGGATCTTCGGAATCCCAAAAAATGTTATACTTCAGGTGATGTGGAACTCGTATAGGTTCGCTAACGAATGCATATGTACTGATCAAATCAACTACCTTATCCTTGAGTATTTCCTGGCTCTCGTAGCCCGTTGCATAAATTATTTTTTTTGTGGTAATCTGGTGATTGCCTTCGACTTCAACAATGCACCTATTTCTATCGTGATGAACCTTCAGTAATGCCGTGTGATCATAGATGGTAAGCCCCTGGTATTTTGATGCATACTCCAACAGGCAATGAACAAGACGGTATACGTCAGTGCTGGCACCGGCTTCCGATAAAATTGCACCTTCACCGTTTGCTCCAAACTGCCGCTTGAGTTGCGCTTTTGTTAGCCATTTAACCTTTAGGCCAATCCGTTTTCGGCAATCAAACTCGGTCGCCATCCACTCAGCATCTTTTTTTGAATTAGCCAGATACACGCTTCGCTTGTGTTGGAAGCTACATTCCGTTTTCAAGGCAAGAACAACTTTCCCCAGCTTTTCAATCGCTTTGACACCTTCCAGGTAGGTATCTACAGCTGCATGCTCTCCAACTTTTTCCATTAAAGAATACAAGGGTTCATCAATTTCATATTGGAGCAAGGACGTACTGGCACTTGTGCTGCCGAACGATACATCACGCTTATCGATCAGTATAGTTTTATAGCCTTCCTTAGAAAACTGGTACGCCAGCAGCGATCCTGTGATACCTCCACCCACAATTAACACATCGCACGATGCGTTCCGTTGCAGAGAAGGATACGTATTGATTAATCCGTTTTTTAGTAATCCATATGGTTCTTTAGAGCGAAGTTTCATAGTACTAATACGAAGGGCCACCCCCAATAGAGCAGCCCTTCATTTATATCGACAATATTTTTCTCTTAAAAGTTTACTCTCCTAATTGACCTTTTTCAGCTGCCTTCTGCATTTGTTTATTTGCTACAATGGCAACCTCTACTCTGCGATTTCTTGCACGGCCAGCATCCGAATCATTCGTTTCTAACGGTTGGGTTTCACCATATCCTTCCGTATCAATACGACCGGCTTTAACGCCCTTTCCTTTGAGGTAATCCTTCACGGCATCAGCCCGTCTATCAGAGAGTGACATGTTATATGCATCCTCACCTGAGCTATCGGTATGACCTTCAATGAGAATATCCGTATCATCATACTTCTTGAGTGTCTTAGCAAGGTCATCTAAATTTGTTTTCGTTGCTGCCTCCAGTTCGTATGAATTCAGGTTAAACTGCAAGCCAGAATTGAACGTTATCAAAATACCTTCGCCTACGCGTTCAACAGTAGCACCTTTCAGGTCACGCTGAAGTTCCTCAGCCTGTTTATCCATCTGACGCCCAATTATTGCGCCTGTAGCTCCGCCTACTGTAGCGCCAATGATGGCACCAACCGCAGTATTTCCAGATTTATGACCAATCAATCCGCCAATGGCTGCTCCTGCACCTGCTCCGATCGCACCACCCTTGGTGGTATTGGATGCTTTACAGCTGAACAGTAATTGAAACGCAATAACCGTCAGCAACATGAAACACGCTGTAATAAAGGATACTATCTTGTTTTTCATAATGCTAACAATCAATTGTTATTGTTGTCAAAAACAGCCTTCACTCGTTCGCTTAAACGTTCCATTTCGACTTTAACCTCGCTGGCTGTGTTTTTCGCATTTTGCTGGGTATCATCCCAGGTAGTATCGGATGATGATTCAATTGCATCCAATGCCCGCTCAACTTTCACACGCTGATCGGTAAGGTTATCCCTCACTTCTTCTACATCAGCACGGCCCTTCTCGGCTGCTGTTTCCAGCTTTTTGGAAAGCTTATCGAGATCGTTGTTAATGTTATCGCGGAGGTCACGAAGCTCTTTCGTTACATCATCTTTCTCCTTGCGGATATCGCGTTGTACTTCTTCCCGGGCATCGTCAGCCTTCGTTTCAGCTTTGTCACCGGAAGGTGTGCACTGGTAGAATCCTACCGAAGTGAATGCAAGCGCTGCTATAATAATTGTCTTTTTCATAATGTTTGTTTGCTTTGTGTACAGGAAAAACAGCAGGCCGAAACTAAAATTCCGGCCTGCTATCTTGTTATTTGGCTATAAGTCAGCCAGTTCTTTTCTTACTTCATCTTTTGTTTTTCCGAGGCGTTTTTCGAGACGGCCTACCAATTCGTCTTCTTTTCCTTCTGCGAACATCAGATCATCGTCTGTTAGCTCGCCATACTTTTGCTTCAGCTTTCCTTTCGCTTCATTCCAGGTTCCTCTCAATTTCAGCTTATTCATAGTATTGGCTTTTAAAGGTTAAACTTTAACGCGCTCGCTTGTGTGATTAATGGTTTCTTTACCCTGTTTAGCAAGCTTGTCAATTTTAGAATTGAACTGCGAACGCAGCGAATCCAAAGAATCTTCTACTGAACTCAACAATTCATCTTTTAGCTTAGTTGAGCCTTTCATCAATTTTTTGCGGGTCTGCACACCACTGGAAGGCGCGAGTAGAATGCCGGCAGCAACACCAAGGGCAGCTCCTGCCAATAGTCCACCGATTAAACTTTTTACGTTCATAACTTTATTGTTTAAGTGATTTAGTTTTTAATACCGCACACATGCGGTGTCATTGCGAAATCGTAAAGAAAACAATGTGCCAGTTGCATGGCGGATTATACCAAAAGGGATTTCAACCGATTTCACCGAAGAAAGCCTCATATTTTTTATCGTTGCTCGTTTTGGAAGACGTTCCCCACCGTTATGGAGCCTGTAGAATTGTCAAGTATTCGGGGAGAACATTCTACATCAATCGCGTTGATAAACATCAAAAAACAGATCAGAAACAAGGCAATTCGACTGGTACGAAGATTTATATAGTGTAACAAACTACCACACAAAACCACATGACAACTATAGCCAGACTTGTAACACCGGAAGAGCAGGCAGTACGTTTTTTCAAAGAAGTAAAAAACGAACTTGGTATTGACTCAACACAAAAAATCGTAACCGCGGTGCGGTGCGTGCTTTCACAATTACGAAAGTCGCTTACGCATGACCAGACTTCTCAATTGATCCGGAAGCTGCCTGATATGTTTAAACTCTTGCTCATTAGCGGGTGGAAATATGAGGAGAAGGAGTCAACGATAAAACACCTGGACGAGCTTGCAGACAATGTATACAATCAGGCTCTGATTGGTGATAAGAAGGTGTTTTCGACCGAAATAGAGGCACTTCATACAGTTCTTTTGATTATGAAAAAATTAGATAAATTCTTTGGTCTATTCGGATTTAACATTTTACGGTATACGATCACCGAAGAAATTAAACAAGCAGCTGCCCGGGAGGATGCTGCATAAATAAATCTTCCTGAAAATATTTATTTAGTCAAAATAATTAAAAACTAAACTAAAAAACTATGTTACGCTGGGCAGTTATCTTTTTCATTATCGCCATTGTGGCGGCTATTTTTGGATTTGGCGGCATTGCCGAAGGCGCTGCGTCAATTGCGCAAGTACTATTCTTTATTTTCATCGTACTGTTTTTACTAGCCTTGATTTTCGGTGCAACGCTTTTCAAAAAGAGGTAAGTCATACGATTTTTTCACCAAATAGTGTTCAAGGGCACACAACAGCACGTGTGCCCCCTTTTTTAAGAAATAACATATGGTACAGCAGGCTAACATTGAAACTTTTAACGATGTGATTAGGGCGCACACCGATAGAATTTCAGAATATCAAAAGGCTACGCTGAGTCTTAAACCGCAGGAAGCCGGGTTGTCGACTATCTTCTCCGAAGTCATTAAGGAAAGTCAGCAATGCATAGCGGATCTGAACAGCAGACTTGTTTCAGACAGTTATTATATTCCGGAAGAACATGCCTCAATCCAAGGGCAACTTTACCGGACGTGGATGGATTTGAAAGTAACATTCTCATCAAATCCCAACTATTCCTTGCTGGACATTTGTGAAAAGGGTGAAGATGCCATGATGAAAATCTATCATGATGCATTAAAACATTCTGGCACCTTAGCACCGGAAGATGTTAGTCTTCTAACGGGTCAACAGGAAATTGTTACGAAAACTCATGACCTGATCAAAACTAAGCGCGATCAGTACCACGAGCTTGTAAAAAATAACCAAATCATTTGAGTGTGATTTTCTATACGTGGCGTCAATTATCTACACCTGGGAGGATATAAATAGTGCAGTTTCTGTCATTTATTAGTTGGTATAGTTTTTCTAGTGGAAAAGATTCTAACGTGAGGAGTATGAAAACGAGGCAGCGGGATAGAAGTATTGAAGTGTTGAATGACCTGTTGAAAATCAACAAAGACAGGGCCGATGGCTACTCATTAGCTATCCAGGAAAGCAAAGATGCCGATCTGAAAGTTATGTTCAGAAACATGGCAGAAGAAAGCAAAAAGAATATTGGCGAGTTAAGCAGGATCATTCTAAAGCTGGATGGAGATCCAAAATTCGGAGAGAACACAGTTGCCGGAAAAATCTATCACGTATGGATGGAGCTCAAAACATCCTTCGCGGGAAAAGACCGCCAGTCGCTTCTCAATTCATGCGAATTTGGAGAAGATGCAGCGGGTAAAGCTTATAAAAGCGCAATTCAGGAGCAGGATTTGATTACAGAGGCCTTTGACCTGATTTATAGACAGGCTCAGCTTCAGCGAGCCTCCCATGACGTGATCAAAGCTTACCGCGATGTAAACCTTAAGCTTCGGCATGTACACTACGAAATCTTACCAAATGAGAAGCGTTAATTATAAGCAACTGCTAATCACGACCCTACTCGTGTTGTTTCTGACAGCTTCTTGTACACCGCGGGAATCACAAGTTGACAGCCAGGAAGTAGCAGAAGAAAAGAATAAAGAAAAATTTACCACACCCGAGGCCAAGCAGGACGCAAAATTTGTAACGGATGCGGTCGCTTCCAGTCTGGCACAAGTACGTCTTGCAGACCTTGCGCTTTTAAAATCACGCGATCAGGAAATAAAGAGTATCGCATCACATGTAAAAAATGAGCATGCAATGCTTCTTGCCGATTTAACAACCTATGCTGCGGAACATGTTATCACCATTCCGTTAACAGAAACAGAAGAAGTTCGTAAACGAATTTTGAAGCTAGAAAACGAAACTGATCAATTTAACAAGAAATGGTGCAACGAGGTGCTTACCCTTCACAAGGAATCTATTGAAAGTCTTGACATAGCAAATGAAAGGGTCGCTGATTCTGAACTTAAAGAATGGAGTGCTTCAACCCTACCCCGCCTAAGAAAAAATTTCGACCTGGTTTCCGCCAGCTACAATCGCGTCAACTAATCTGGTTTACTCGGCCAGCTTAAAATAAAGTATAAAAGAAGTCCCCTTCTTAACAGTGCTTTCCACCTCAATGGATGCGTTATGACTGCTGATAATATTCTTGGTGGATGTTAACCCAAGTCCCATGCCTCCAGGTTTTTCTGTAAAGAACGGATCAAAAAGTTTTTCGAGGTCTTCTGCCGGAATTCCCTTTCCGTTATCTGAAATGGTAACAACGATTGTAGTTTCCTTTAGCTTTACATCTATACTTAATTCACCCTTGCCGCGCTCCATCGCTTCAATCGCATTCACTATAATGTTTAGAAACGCAATCTTCAATTTCTCACGATCCACTAAAATCCTGGGCAAATTTTGAACATAGCTTTTCTGAAGTTTCACCTGGTTCAGGTTGATGCTGTCGGTAGCGAGTGTGATTGTTTCATTTAAAATGTCTGTTACATCCGCAAGCTCGAGGTTCAGTTCTTTTGGCTTTGAAGAATTCAGCATTTCCGTAATCAACGTGTCGATTCGCCTGGCATTGCGCTCAATAATTTCACTGTACAGTTTAACCGACTCATTATCCTTAGGCATTTCATCCCGAAGATGTTCAAGCGCCAGGTTGAGGTTGGTCAATGGGTTCCGGACTTCATGGGCAATTGTACGGGCGAGTTTTCCGGTCATGGAAAGACGCTCGGCAATTAGCATATCCTTTTCTGCTTTTTTACGAATGGTTAAATCATAGATAATCCCCTGGTAGCAACAAAAATCTGAAGTCTGATCCGGGATAAATACGCAGTTGATCATACAAATCTTTTTCTCTCCACGGCTGTTTATCAGAACAACTTCAAAATCTTTAACCTGTTCTTCATCGTTTAGATCGGAAAGCAGATAATCATAATCCTTTGGATCTGCAAAGATTTCTGAAAGACTGAGGGATAGCGATTCTTTATTCTCGTATCCAAAAAAGTTAAGGAATGATTCATTAACATCCAGAATCTTAAAATCTATGTTTGCGAGAAAGATGGGATCAATTGACCGTTCAAACAGCGAACGATACTTTTTCTCCTTCTCATCTAATTCACGTATAACCTGAGATTGGGTTAATGCATACCGGATGCTCCGTTCCAGTAGCGGAGCATTCAGATCTGTTTTTACCAGATAATCTGCTGCGCCATACCGGCTGGCGTCAATATCAACTTTTAAGTCACCCTGACCGGTTAGTAGGATACACGGTGTTAATACCCCATTTTCCTGCGCGTACCGTATCAGGTCAAGGCCTGTTTCGCTCCCCAACCGATAATCTACAAGAATTACATCGTGGGCATGCTCAATCATCTTCTCACGAGCCTTATCCGTTTCAGAAATCCATTCGAGCTCAAACTTAAAATTCTCACTATCAGACAAATATTCTTTTGCCAGCAGCACATCGTCTTCATCATCCTCAATCAAAAGAACTCGTATATGTTGTCTCATACTATGTTCAGTGGTCTTGCTTTTACGTTAGAAAATTTACTATCCTTTAACATTAGGAAAGATAAGGATAAATTGAGAACCCTGACCAATTACACTTTCAGCCCGTATGTATCCGCTGTGATTCGTCATTATTTTTCTGCAGATCGCCAGGCCAATACCGGTGCCTTCAAATTCTGCCCTTCCCTGCAGGCGTTGAAAAATATTAAAGATCTTCTCAGCATACTTTTCATCAAACCCTATACCATTATCTTTAACAACAATCCGTACGTAAGAACTTTCAGGCAGCGAAAATCCAAATTCTTTTTCCGTATCTGCTCGGGAAACAATACTTCCTGAAATTTCCACAACAGGTGTTACGCCTTGCTTATGAAATTTAATTGCGTTGCTGATGAGATTTTGAAACAACCGTCTAAGTTGTCCCCGGTCACCGTTAATTTCAGCAATCGGTTTTATGCCCACTTTCGCTTTCTCTCGTAAAATCTGACCTTCGATATCATCCACAACTTCGTTCACAACCCCTGTTGGATTAACGCGGGTAAACTGCTCCTGCCCGCTTGAAATTCTGGAAAATGACAATAGGTCTTCAATGAGTTTTTGCATCCGTGTGGAGGCTTGCTGCATCCGTGTAATGTATTCTGTGCCTACCTCATCCAGCTTATCTGCATAGCGAGCCGCGAGCCGGTCGCCAAAAGCCCGGATCTTTCGCAGAGGCTCCTGAAGATCATGTGACGCAACGTATGCAAATTGCTCAAGGTCTTGATTTGACCGCTTAAGTTCCTCCGCATATTTCCGCATCTGTTCTTCAGCAGCATGCTTTCCGCTAACATCCGTATACGTAACAATCAATCCGTCTCCAAGCTTCACTGCGGACATGTAGAACCACTGCGCTTCGCCAATTAAATTAAACTCGCGCTCGAATTGGTGAGAGATGCCGGTCTCAACAACGTTCCTGTAGATATCAAACAACCCTGTGTTATTAGCGTCTGGCACAATATCCAGCAAGTTTGACCCTATTAGGGTCTCACGCCCTCGCCCAAGTGTCTGACTACTGATGAAGTTTGCCAGTATCCATTTAAAGTCAATGATCGCGCCCTGTTCATTCCGGAGGGATGAGAATGCCATAATCCCATCCAGTGAATGGTCGAGAATGTTTTGGATGGTGGTTTGGGCAAATTGTTTTTCGGCCACCTCTTTTTCAAGAGTTTTAAGGTTTTCCTTTAGTCCCATTTCAGCCGCTCGCTTTTGTTCAAGCGTTCCGATAACGCGTGCAAATAAAAACGCTACGCCAACCACCGAGAGTATCGTAAAGGCGAGCAACGAAAAGGGAGCAATATTCCGGTAGCCTTCTTCCGTTGCTACCCTGTTATTGTATACTTCTTCTTCCAGGTTACGTATTTTACCGACCATGTTCCGGATTCTGTTCATATTATCTCTACTGTCTCTCAAGAGCTTACTTTCGTAACGGTCCATGTATAATGAACTTCGTTCGGCATTCGATAGAATCCGGTTAATCAGCAGGTATTGATTTGCGATCAATTGCACGAGCGTATCTACATTCTTTTTTTGGTTGGGATTATCCTCAACCAGGCTATCCAGTTCATGCAGCATTTTTGGCAGCTCCTGAATGGACAAATGATAGGGCTCCAAATAGCTGGAGTCTCCTGTAAGCTGGTAGCCGCGATGCCCCGTTTCAGCATCTTTAATTGCTGATAAAACGTTTTCCGCAACTCTGAAAACAAGGTTGGAATGCCTTACCAATTTTACTTCGTTAATGTAATTACTCAGGTTGCGATACGTCATCAAACTGACAGAAATCAGTACGATCAAGGCAGCTAAAAAAATAAACCTAACGTAGATGTTCTTCATGCTGTGGACACGTTTCTACATGGGGTGGACAAAAATCTTTCCAAAAAC
>Ga0075156_10001388_pt1 | contig 13146 bp, 14 predicted proteins | sample JI81AbrownDNA_FD_70966 | JGI IMG/M metagenome (GOLD analysis project Ga0075156, IMG submission 70966) | Wastewater effluent complex algal communities from Wisconsin, to seasonally profile nutrient transformation and Carbon sequestration -... | ecosystem: Engineered > WWTP > Effluent > Algae...
CGGCACCGGGGCTGGCGGCAGACCCGGGCGGTAGTGCGGCATACGCTCCAGGACCCCGCGGGGGCGAGGCGAGTCGGGCACGGCGACGGTCACCTCTCGTCGTCGTCAGGCATGACGAAGTTGAGCACCATGGACACCAGCGTCATGACCAACGCAGCCATCACCGCGTCCCAGAAGAAGTTCTGGATGTGGAAGTCCAGCCCCACGCCATCGCTGATCCACTCGGTGATCTGCAACATGAAGGCGTTGACCACAAACGTGAACAGGCCCAAGGTCAGCACGATCGCGGGGAAGGACAAGAACGTCGCGATCGGCTTGACGACGGCGTTCACCACGCCAAAGACCACGGCGACCAGCACGATTGTGATAAGCCGAGTCGAGAGCGCCTTGGCGTTCTCCCCCAACTCGACCCCGCTGACGACCAGAGCGGCGACCCAGAGCGCAACGGCGTTGATGCCGACCTTGATAAGCGTGTTCTGCATGACCACATCCTGACAGGCGCCGCCGACAATGATCGGTGAGCGCGCGGGATACGACGTGGGAATCGCGACGGGGAACCGAGAGGCGGGAAATGTGATCGTGACGTGCGCGTGCTGGGCAGGAAATGGGTTGCAAGTAGTCTCCCCGCAGGGCTGCCACCCGGCGGCCATCTGCACGCCCGCGTTCTGGAGGCCTTTCTCGTGTTCCGCCGTTCTGCCGTCTTCGCCATCGCCGGTGTCGCCACCGCCGCTCTCACCCTGAGCGCCTGCGGCTCCGATTCGCTGTCCACCACGTCCTCGACCACGCCGGCCGCATCGGGCTCAGCGTCGGCCTCCGGGGGCGGCGTCGACGCAGCCCTCGCCGCGAAGCTCCCCGAGAAGATCAAGAGCGCGGGCGTCATCAAGATCGGCACGGACGCGACCTACCAGCCCAACGAGTACCTCGACGCCGACGGCAAGACCGTCATCGGCATGGACGTCGACCTCTTCGACGCGGTCGCGGCGAAGTTCGGCGTCAAGACCGAGTGGGTCCCTTCCGCCTTTGACTCGATCATCCTCGGGGTGAGCTCGGGCAAGTACGACGTCGGCGTCTCGTCCTTCACCGTCAACGCGGATCGAATGAAGGAGGCCACGATGGTGTCTTACTTCAAGGCTGGCACGCAGTGGGTGACCAAGAAGGGCAACCCGAAGAGCGTCAACCCCGACGACGCGTGCGGCCTGAAGGTCGCCGTGCAGAAGGGCACCGTGCAGTCCGACACCGACCTGCCCGCGCGCAACAAGGCGTGCACCGACGCCGGCAAGGCCGAGATCACCCCGCTCGTCGACCCGGACCAGGCCAAGGTCACCGCCATGGTGCAGTCCGGCAAGGCCGACGCCATGCTCGTCGACCTGCCCCCGGCCATCGCCGCCGTCGAACTCACCAATGGCGAGCTTGAGCTCCTGGGTGAGCAGTACGACTCGGCCCCGTACGGCTTCGTGTTGCCCAAGTCCGAGACGGACTTCGGCGCCGCCATCGTCGAGGCGCTGAAGGCGATCGAGGCAGACGGCTCCTACAAGAGCATCCTGACCAAGTGGAAGACCGAGGGCGGCGCGATCAGCGACTTCGCGGTCAACCCCAGCGTCGGCTGATGACCGCCAACACCATGACGACCAACACGGTGGACCGGCCGGGCGAGATCAACGCCCGGCCGGTCCGGCATCCGGGGCGCTGGGTTGCCGTCGCCGTCATCGCGGTCATCGCCGCGATGATGGTCAACTCGTTCATCACGAACGAGAAGTGGGACTGGAACTACACCTTCCAGATCATGCAGCAGAAGCCGGTGATCAACGGACTCTGGCAGGGCACCATTCTCGGCACCGTGATCGCGATGGCCATCGGCATCGTCCTTGGCGTGATGCTCGCCATCATGCGCATGTCGGACAATCCGGTCCTTCGGGGAGTGGCCTTCGTCTACACCTGGTTCTTCCGCTCAATCCCGCGCTATGTGCTGCTGGGGTTGTTCGCCGTTGGCGTCGGCTATCTCTACAACTACTTCGATATCGGTATCCCGTTCACCGACATCCACTTCTTCCGCCTCAACTTCCAGGATTACTCCAGCACCGTATGGGTGGGTGGCCTGGCCCTCGGGTTGTCCGAGGGTGCCTATATGGCCGAGATCGCCCGCGCCGGCATCTTGTCGGTCGACAAAGGACAAAGCGAGGCTGCCCAAGCGCTCGGGATGTCGCCCGGCCAGACGATGCGTCGCGTCGTGCTCCCCCAGGCCATGCGCGTCATCGTGCCCCCGACCGGCAACGAGACGATCGCCATGGTCAAGGACACCTCGCTTTTCATCGGTGCGAGCATCATCGGCGAGCTGTTCTATCAGGCGACGTTGTTCGGCTCGCGGTCCTTCAAGATCATGTCGGGCTTCATGGCGGCGACGCTGTGGTACCTCATCGTCTGCTCCATCCTCATGGTCGGCCAGAGCTATCTGGAGCGACACTTTGGGCGTGGCTTCGGAGTCCAGGCACCAACACGACGCCAACGCAAAGCCAAAGACCTGCTTTCCCGGACGGGTGATCACTGATGGCAGATATGCCCCTGGTCCACGCAGTCAATGTCACCAAATCCTTTGGCGACAACCAGGTGCTCAAGGGCATCGATATGGACGTCCGCAAGGGTGAGGTCGTCTGCTTCCTCGGGCCGTCGGGCTCGGGCAAGACCACCTTCTTGCGGTGCATCAACCAGCTCGAGACCATCAACGGCGGTCGGATCTGGGTGGACGGTGAGTTGATGGGGTATGCCGACAAGGGCGGGGTGCTCCACCGCCTCCACGACAAGGAGATCGCCCGCCAACGCCGCGACATCGGCATGGTCTTCCAGCGATTCAACCTCTTCCCGCACAAGACCGTGCTGGAGAACATCATTGAAGCCCCGGTGCAGGTCAAGGGCGAGAACAAGGCTGAGGTGACCGCACGCGCCCACGACCTCCTTAAGCGAGTGGGCCTCGCAGACAAGCCCGCGGCATACCCCTCGCAGTTGTCGGGTGGTCAGCAGCAGCGCGTCGCGATCGCCCGCGCTCTCGCCATGCGCCCGAAGCTGATGCTCTTCGATGAGCCGACCTCCGCCCTCGACCCCGAGCTTGTCGGCGAGGTCCTCACGGTCATGCGCGAACTGGCCAAGGAAGGGATGACGATGATCGTCGTCACCCATGAAATGGCCTTCGCCCGCGATGTTGCCGACCGAGTCGTCTTCATGGATGGGGGCGTCGTCGTCGAGCAGGGTGACCCCGCGCAGGTGATCAACAACCCCCAGCATGAGCGGACCAAGACGTTCCTGCGGCGTATGCAGGCCGAGCACGAGCAGGCCGTCGCCGCCGTCGCGGACCCCCTCGCCGTCAAGGACAGCTGAGCTCGCGACAGGTGCGCAGGCTTACGGAACGTCGAGTTCGAGCTCCGGCCCGATCTCGACGGACCGTTCGCCCAGCTTGACTCCGACGACCCCGATCAGGACGAGCGCTCCCCCCACCATCTGGATCGTGGCGGGCACCTCACCCAGCAGCAGCCAGGCAAAGATCACGGCCGCGACGACCTCGCTCAGCGCCACGAACGAGGCGACCCGGGATCCGAGGATGCGAGTCCCGGCAATACCCAGGACGTATGCCGCGGCCGCCGTCACGAGGCCGAGAGCCACCAGCGGTGCCCACCACGGGAAACCATGGCCGGCATACGTCGTCGACGCCGTGGCGACCGTGATCGGGAGGAGGCCGACGAGCGCGAGGATCCCGAGCGCCATACCCCCGATGAACAGGCCGCCCGCGGCCAAGGTGATGGGCGGCAGACCGTTGTCGGTGTCTGCGGAGATGATGAAGTAGGACGCGGCGCCCACCATGGCACCGAGCGACCATAAGGCGCCCACGAGGCTCACATTGCTGTCTCCCCCGAGGAGGTCGAGGACGAAGACGAGACCGACGGCGGCGACGCCGGCCCCGGCGACGGTGAGCATGCACGGGCGCTGCCCATGGCGCAGCCAGAGATACACGACGACCGCGGCCGGGGCGGTGTATTCGATCAGCAGCGCGGGACCCACCGCCATGTTGGCGACCGCGGAGAAGTAGCAGAACTGCGCTCCGGCGACGGCGAGCACGCCATACAGCGTGACGGTGCGCCAGTTGTCGCGCAGGGGCGACCAGTCGCCGCCCAGGGCGCGCACGCCGAAGGGCAGCAGGACGAGAGCCGCGATGGCGATGCGGACGAGCACGACGCCGGCCGGGTTCCAGCCGGTGTCGAGGAGGCCGCGGGCCAATGGTCCGGAGAGTGAGAAGCTCACCGCCGAGCCAATGGCCAGCGCGAAACCTAGCGTGGCCCGGTTCTGCTGCCCCGTTGCCACGGTCACCCTTTCATCGGTCATGATCGCCATGACAAATGACGATAGAGATCATTTGGTAAGGTGTCAATATGATTTTCACTGATGACACGGACCTGGCGCTCGGCGCGGCCGTCGAGGTGGCCAACTCCGCCCTGGAACCCAAAGGTTTGACCGACCCAGCGGCGCTAAGCGCGATCTTCGAGCGCTACCGCTATTCGGGTCGCCACGACGGTGACGAAGCCGAGTTGGCGGGCATCCATGCCATCCGGCCGCGGTTGCGGGAGCTACTGCTGAGCGACCGGGACCGCGCGGTGGAGTTGGTGAACGCGATCCTGGCCGACCATGCTTCGGTGCCCCGGCTGGTGCGGCATGACACGCACGACTGGCACATCCACGCCGTGGACCAGGACATCGAGCTGTCCCAGCGGGTGCTGGTCGAGACGGCGATGGCAATGGTCGACGTGATCCGCGCCGACGAGATGTCGCGGTTGTCGGTCTGCGCCGACGAGTCGTGCGAAGGCATCGTGCTGGACCTGTCGCGCAACCGATCGAAGCGCTACTGCTCGACGGCGTGCACGAATCGCAACGCCGTGGCGGCATACCGCGCCCGGCGCGCCCAAGGCTGACCGCCGCCAACAACTCTGACTGCCTCCAACAGGTCGACGGGCAGAGACACGCCGTATGGCGGTGCGCCATACGGCGTGTCTCTGCCCGTCGACGTGTTTGGCGGGGACTAGTTAGGCGTGCGCCCGGGGTCAGGGTCGGGCCGGTTGGCGCTGCGTCACGCCCGACCCTGGCTTGTCAGCGCTGCTCGGGATCCCAGTGCTCGAAGCCGGCTGCCTGGGCGGTCTCGACGTCCTTGAACCAGACCTCGGCGCGAGTCCGCTTGTACCAGGGGCTTTCGGGGGTGTGGTAGAGCATCGAGTCCTCGTTGCCCTTGACCTCCCAGCCCTCGGGGCCCTTGCCTCGCGGACCGGCGTCGGCGGATCCGGGACCGTACTTGCCGGGGGGCGGCTCGCTGGCCACGAATGCTGCGGCGGCGCTCGCCTTGGCGCGCGAGTCCCAGCGGGCGAACCCGGCGGCTTCGGCGCCCTCGACTGTCTCGAACCAGACCTCTGCGCGAGTGCGCTTGAAGTACGGGCTCTGCGGGGTGTGATAGAGCATCGAGTCTTCGTTGCCCTTGACCTCCCAGCCCGCCGGCCCGGATCCATCGGACTCTGGCTCGGCCGAGCCGGCACCATAGCGAGCCTGCCGAATCGGGCTGGTTTCGCGAATCTGGCTGGTTGCGTCAGGCGCGGGCGCTACGCCGCCGGCAAAGGCCGCGGCGCCGCCCGCCAGCCCGGCAGCCGAAAGGTCATCGCTGCCCGCGTCGTCGGCGGGAGCAGCGTCGTCAAGCTGCGCAGCATCGGCAACCCGTGCGGCGTCGCCTGCGTGGGCGGCGTCGTCCAGCTGTGCGGCGTCGACCACGCTGGCTTCGGGCGACTCGATCTCCGGAGCCACCTCCTCGGCGCCACCGAGGACCTCGTCGGCCGCGGCAACGGCGGAGTGGGGTTCTTCAGCGACCGCGGGCTGCGCGTCCTCGTCGAGGTCGAAGTCGAGCATCGGCTCGGTGTGAGTCGACACCGCCTCAGTCTCGACACCAGCTACGTCGTCCACCAGATCAGCGGATGGGCCAGCTGGCTCGCCTATGAGTTCGTCGCCTTCCGCGACGTCGCCGACCTCAAGGTCCGCGACATCGGTCGCCTCGGGTTCAGCGACCGCGATCGGCTCGGGCTCGGGCTCGGGCTCGGGCTCGGGCTCGGGCTCGGGCTCGGGCTCGGGCTCGGTGATCGAGGCCTCAACGTCCTCCTCCTGGTCAAGATCGAGGGCCGTATCGGCGGGCGGGACTCGGTCGCCATCCCAGGTGGATTCGGTCTCGACCTCGGTGGTGGCGTCCTCGACAGCGACAAATGCAACGGGCGCGACAGCCGGGAGGTCGGCGTCGTCCTCGGCGTCAAGGTCGAGAAGGTCGTCGTCGGTCGTACCGGGTGCCGCGGCGGGCGGGAGCACCGGGTTGGTGTCGAGCCCAACGTCGCCGGCGTCGGCATCAAGGTCGATCTCGTTCGTCGGTGCTGGGACGTCCAGATCGACGTCCGGAGGGACGGCATCCTCGATGCCGACCGCCGGGGCAGGGGCGTCCAGGTCAACGACGGGATCCTCGGCATCCAGGTCGACGGACGGAGCATCCGCGTCCAGGTCGACGGACGGAGCATCCGCGTCCAGGTCGACCGCCGGAGCATCCGCGTCCAAGTTAACCGACGGGACGTCGGCGTCGAGGTCAACCGCCGGAGCCGACGCGTCCAGGTCAACAGCCGGAACGTCCGCGTCCAAGTTAACCGACGGGATGTCGGCGTCGAGGTCAACCACCGGAGCCGCCGCGTCCTGGTCAACCGACGGGAGGTCGGCGTCCAAGTCGACCGCCGGGACATCGGCGTCCAGGTCAACCGACGGCACATCGGCGTCCAAGTCCGCAGAGGGAGCATCCGCGTCCAGGTCAACGAACGGGACATCGGCGTCCAGATCGACGGCCGGAGCCGCCGCGTCCAGATCGAGCGCCGGAGCCGCCGCGTCCAGGTCGACCGACGGGAGGTCGGCGTCTAGGTCGAGGTCGGCGTTCGGGTCGAGCAGGTCGTCGTCCGTCGTAGCGCCGGCCAGATCCACGTGCGGGGCCACGATTTCGGGGTCCGCCACCCGCGGCAGGGTCACTGCCGGAACGTCGAGGTCGACCTCCTCCTCGGCACCCGCGCCCATGTCGTATGCCGCGGCGCCGGCCAAGCCTGCCCCCGCAACTCCCGCGGTGGCGGCGGCCGCCCCGGCAAGGTCGTCGCGACGTCGGGTCACCTCGACGTCCGCCTCCGGAACTCCGGGCTCGGGCACCTCCGTCTCCTCGTCGGGAAGCGCGTGACGCACCGTCGTGGGCTCGTCGACCAGGGCAGCACGACGCTCGGTGACGGCGACGTCCGCGGCGGGGGAATCGCCATACGCCTGATCGTCGTCGTCGTATTCCTCGTCATAGCCCGCTTCATAGGCGCCGTCGTCGTCATAGTCGTCGGCGGCACCCAGCGCCTCCGGCGAGTCGACCTCGACGATTCGGACCTCGCGGGTGGCCCGGCGGACCATATAGATCCACGTCACCAGGGCGCCCAGCACAAAGGCCAGGACAAATAGCCACCACTTCATCAGCGCTCTCCGATCGCTCGGGTCTCGGGAACGTCGGCGAACGCCTCGTTCTCATTGGTTGCCTCGATCATCGAGCGCGCGATCAGCCAGGCGACAACCGCGCCGAGGGCAAACGCGACGATGTACCACAGCCACGCAATCAGGAAATCAGTCATTTGAGCCTCACTTCACCACGGTGATCTTGACGCGTCGGTTGGCCGCTGCGGCAGGCCACGTGTTGTCGGCAATGGGATCGGCGTCGCCCTTGCCCGACACCGTCATCGACGCCTTGTCGATGCCGGCCTTCGCCAGGTAGTCAGCGACCGACTGCGCGCGAGCCTCGCTCAGCTTGAGGTTGTCCGCCGCGTTGCCGCTCTTGTCGGTGTAGCCCGTCACGGCGAGCTTCACCCCCGCACACCCCTTGACCAGGGCGGCGACCTTGTCGAGCACCGCATGGGAGTCGCCGGCCAGGGCTGCGCTGCCGGTGCCGAAGGTGACCTTCGTGCTGGCCATCGCCACCTTGATGGCGTCGCCGAGCGTCCCGCAGGACGCACCCGCGTCGTCGCCCACACTGATGTTGATCGCCGGGTTGGCACCCTTGGGCCAGGCCGCGGGGAGCGCGTCGGCCGCGGACTTCTTGGCCGCGTCGTCGGCCGCCTTGCCGACGGCGGTCAGGCTCTTGAGGTCGTAACCAAGACCGAAGTCACCCAGCCCGGCCAGCGCCTTCACCGAGGCACCCAGTGCCGCCGCATCCGGCGCCGTGGACCCGGCGACGGTCGTCACCTTCGAGATGACATTGGCGTCGGGGAGGGCGCCCTCGACCGCCGCGACGAGCGCGTCGGCACTGGCCTGATCGGGTGCTTCGGCAGTCACGGTCACGTCGTTGCCGGTCCGCGACACAGCGAACGGCGCGCTCGCCAACTTCACGCTAGACGTGCCTCCGGTCGTCCCATTGCCGCTGGTGGCGCTGCCGCTAGCGCTGCCCGAGCCGGACGCGGAACTGCTCGACGAGGTCGGCGACTTGCCCGCGGAGGTGTCCTTGTCGCCGCCGACGGCGAGGCCCAGCAGCGCGAGGATGGCCGGGACCAGGAACAGAGCCAGCCACCACCAACCGCCGATCGGCTCGCGATAGCGACGGGTCTCCTCCACCCAGCGGGTGGAAATCACCTCGTCCTGGTCGTAGTCACGGTCGTCATCGGCCGACTGCCACCGGCCGGAGGCGTCCGAGCCGGACTGGTCACGGCTGCTCATCATCAACTCCCGGGTGCACGCATGGACGCTTTCCCCGCGTCCGACGTGCTCAAGATACGTGCCGGGCCGCACCAAACCGGGGATGCGCGGCAGTGGCGTGCCCAACTTCCCGGGAGGCCGGCTGACCGTCCCGACGACGGATGGGGACGACCCCCGGACGCCAGGGTGCGCTTACTCCTTGCCAGCGAGCAGCACCGCGACGATGGCCGCCACCAGTGCTCCGATCAGCCCGAAGAAGGCGGCCAAGAACCCTGCCGCAGTCCGATCGCCATACCCCTGCGGGGTGATGCTGGCGAACGAGATCACGATGCCAAGCATGATGCCGAGAACAGCCCCGGTCCCGATGAACCGGCCGAACCTCGGGCGGCGCCGCGGGGAGTATGCCTGCATTTTGATGCCTTCTCTATCCGGCTGTCGGGGCCGACGTCTAGGGTGACACGGGTCGGCGCGGATCGTCGGCAAGCATCAAAGCACGGCCACCTTGAGAACGATATTTGGGGGACCCATGTCCGTTCGTCGCTTCGCCCGCGTTGCCCTCGCTGCCGGAGTCTCCGTCAGCCTCACCACTGCCATTGCGTATGCCGCGGGCCCCGGCTCCGCGGGCATCGGCGACCCCTACTTCCCTACCTATGGCAACGGCGGCTACGACGTGACGTCGTATGACATCGACATCACCTACGTTCCCGCGGGCACGACCGTCAAGGGGACGACGACCATCAAGGCCACCGCCACGCAGGACCTCACCCGCTTCAACCTCGACCTGCTCCTCACCGCGTCTTCCGTGACTGTCAACGGCACCAAGGCGAAATTCGCCAAGTCCGATCCGCACGAATTGGTGGTGACCCCAGCGGCCACGATCCGCAAGGGCTCCTCAATGACGGTGAAGGTCGTCTACTCCGGTCAGCCGCGCACGATCTCCTACGCCGGCGTCGCCTCCCCATGGGTCGGGTCGGGCACGGAATCCATGGCCCTGGGCGAGCCGGAGATCGCCGCCTGGTGGTTCCCGAGCAATGACCACCCCCGCGACAAGGCCTCCTACAACTTCACGTTCCGGGTGCCCAAGGGCTTGGAGGCCATCGGCAACGGGAAGCTCGTGAGCAAGACGACCTCGGGCAGCACCGATGTGTGGAAATGGTCGATGCCGCAGCCCATGGCGCCTTATCTCGCGTTCATGGCAATCGGTCAGTATGCCGTCACCAAGGGCACGACCGCCGGCCGGCCGTATGTCGTCGCGGTCTCGCAGAAGCTCCCCAGCGGCCTCAGGTCCACGATCACGAAGGACCTCATGAAGACGCCGTCGATCATCAACTGGGAGGCGACCCAGTTCGGGCCCTACCCATTCGACATCGTCGGCGGCGTCGTTCCGCTCGATGACTTCGGTTATGCGCTGGAGACGCAGTCGCGGCCCGTCTACACCAAGGGGTTCTGGGGTGGCGGTTCCAACCTGTCCGTCGTGGTCCACGAGAACGCGCACCAGTGGTTCGGCGACTCCGTCAGCGTCAACAACTGGAAGGACATCTGGCTCAACGAGGGCTTCGCTAGTTATGCCGAGCTGCTGTGGGCTCAAAAGACCGGTGCGAGCTCGGTCAACCAGTCGCTCGCCGAGCTCTACAACAGTTTCCCTGCCAGCGACTCCTGGTTCTGGGGCGTCAAGATCGGTGACCCGGGCAAGGACTCGCTGTTTGACGGAGCCGTCTACATCCGCGGAGCCATGAGCTTGGCGGCGCTGCGCAACCGCATTGGCGATGCCAAGATGACCACGCTGCTGAAGCAGTGGGCCGCCACCCGAAAGGGCGGCAACGCCAAGGTCGCCGACTTCATCGCCATGGCCGAGAAGGTCTCCGGGCAGCAACTCGACACCTTCTTCCAGAACTGGCTCTACACCCCCAAGAAGCCAGCCAAGACGGCCGCCAATGGTCTGGCCAACATCCCGACCCGCTACACGGGCCAGTCCGACTTCGTGCGCACGTTCGTCGCCAACTCCGAGATGTATGCCGCGCGGGGCCACGCCGCGACCCACCGGTGAGCTCGCTGCCGACAAGCCGGGTCCCCGACCCGATGACCGCACCGCCGCTGCGATGGGGGATCCTGGCTCCCGGGTGGATCGCCGCCGCCTTTGCCGGCGGCTTGCGGAGCGGGACGCAGCAGATCCTGGCCGCGGTGGGCAGCCGCAATCCGCAGCGGGCCGCCGAGTTCGCCAGCCGTTTCGACATCCCGGCTCATGGCACTTACGAAGATGTCGTCAACTCAGACGACGTCGACGTGGTCTATGTCGCAAGTCCGCACTCAGAGCATCACGCCCAGGCGCTGCTCGCGTTGGCGGCAGGCAAGCCCGTCCTCGTGGAGAAAGCCTTCACCCGCAACGCTGGCGAAGCTAAAGAGGTGATCGAGGAGGCTCGGGCACGCGATCTGTTCTGCATGGAGGCGATGTGGGCCCGCTTCTTGCCGCACTACGACATCGTGCGGCAACTCGTCGAGGATGGGGCGCTCGGTGAGATCGAGACGATCGAGGCCGACCACGGCCAACTGCTGTGGCCGGACGGACCGCAGCGCCTCTCCGACCCAGCACTGGCGGGCGGGGCCCTGCTCGACCTCGGCATCTATCCGATCTCGTTTGCCGCGATGGTGCTCGGTGACCTCGGGGTGCCACGCGCGATCGGCACCCGCACACCCGAGGGCGTCGACCGGCAGGTGAGCATCGTTGTGAGCAACGCCGCAGGGGCGCAGGCCTACCTCAACACCACCATGGCGGCGCAGACGCCCACGCGGGCATGCGTCAGTGGGACCAAGGCGCGGGTGGAGATCGATGGACCGTTCTATGCCCCGGCGTCGGGGCGGGTGATCGCCACCGACGGGCAAGTCATCGGATCATGGGACCGCCCGGGCGAGTCCCACGAGGCACTGCGGTTCGAGGCGTGCGAGGTCGCACGCCGGATCACCGCCGGGGAGACGAGCTCACCACTGATGCCACCCGAGGAGACGCTCGCGATCATGCAGTTCATGGACGCGGTCCGCGACCAGATCGGCGTGCGCTTCCCGGGCGAGTAAGACGCGCCTTTTGCGGGCGAGTAGGGCCGTGCCGTTGCCGGGCGGGTGGGCGACGCCGGTTGGTTCACGTCAAACCTTTTCGCTCACGTCATACCTTGGCGTTCACGTCACCCGCTCTAGAGGGTGACGTGGGCGCAAAGGGGTGAGGTGAACGGAAAGGTTTGACGTGAGGCTCAGGCGCAGGGGCGGTCAGGCGAGAAGTTCGTCGACCTGGGCGATATAGGCCTGCTCGGCGTCCGCGGCGCTTGTTCCGGCGAGCTTCTGCCAGGCGTCGTACTTCGCCCGACCGACCAGGTCGAACATCCCCGGGCGCTTGCCCGACACGTCGCCCTCGGTCACCTGCTTATAAAGCGCGTACAGCGTCAGCTTGACGTCATTGCCGGGATCGGCGGTGAGGGTCTTGACGGCGGCGACGGCCTCATCGAATGCGGGGCTGGGCTCGAATGCAGGGCTAGGCATGACTTCCTCCGTGTGGGTTGGGCGGGGCTACCGGAAGGAACGCCCGCAGGTCGGCGCGGATTCCGGAGTGGCGGACGTCGCCGCTGTCCACGGCAGCCTCCCAGGTCAGCGACCCAGTGGCCAGCGCGAGCCACGTCGCGGCATCGGTTTCGATGGTGTTGGGTGGGGTGCCACGCCGGTGCACCGGCCCCTCAATGCACTGCACCGCACCGAACGGCGGCACCCGCACTTCAACGCTGCGCCCGGGGTGCCGGGCGGCCAGTTCCTCCAGGAGGTAGCGCACTGCGGTCGCCACCACCGCGCGCGGCGCGCCCTCGCCGAGCGCGAGGCACTCGGCGAGGGCTGCCTTCCCATCGGTCGGCGAGATCCGGCGACGAGCGGGCATCAGCCGCCGTACGCGCGGGCCTGGGCCGCGGAATAGCGCGCGTCCGCGGCGTCGATGCTGGCCCGCGACGACAGGTCAACGCCGGCGCGAGCGGCCGCGGCCTTCGCCTCCGGCGTCGTCAGGTCTGGGGCCACGAAAGACTTCGGGGTGATGGTGCGGTCCAGCGCGGCATACCGACGCTGTTGCGTGGTGAGACGCTCCGCCGACGCGGCAGCGGTCGCCCGGATAGCCGGGGTAAGCCGCAGCGTCGACCCGGTGACGAACGGACTCACCGTGGGCAGGTAGCCGCTGCTGTGGCCGACGACCTTCGGGTGGTACGACTCGGAGATCGGGTTCGACAGGCCGTTGATCCACTCGGCTCGGTCGCACACGGCGTGCCCGACAAAGGCGTTCGTCGGATTGGCGAAGGCAAATCCCTTGCTGGCCGCCAGCGTCGCCAGCTTGCTGTTGAGCAGGTCCGCGGTCTGGTTGAGGCGCGA
>Ga0075156_10001389_pt1 | contig 13143 bp, 17 predicted proteins | sample JI81AbrownDNA_FD_70966 | JGI IMG/M metagenome (GOLD analysis project Ga0075156, IMG submission 70966) | Wastewater effluent complex algal communities from Wisconsin, to seasonally profile nutrient transformation and Carbon sequestration -... | ecosystem: Engineered > WWTP > Effluent > Algae...
CCGGCGCTGACGGCCAGGCGCATCGCCTCGCGCCAGCGGTCGTCGGCCTCGAGTTTGGTCTGGACGTAGAGCGCGGAGGCCGGCACCTTGGCGCGCAGCGCCTCGACCACGGGGTTGCGGCCCATGAGCATGCTGCCCGACGAACGGCGACTGCCCCCGCGGCCACCGGCTGCCGCACCCGCCGCACCGCCGCGACGAGCGCCGCTCTCGGCCCGCTTCTGGGCGGCCCGCTCGCGCCGCGCTGCGGGATGGTGCGGGCGGTCGACCGCCTTGGGCGTCGGCTTGCGGCCCTCGAGGGCCTGCCGCTTCTGGCCGCCCGAGCCGGTGGTCGCGCCCTTCTTGGTGCCGTCCTTGCGCATCGCGCCGCGGCGCTGTGAGTTGCCTGCCATGGTTCTGCCCTCCCGGGTTCAGTCGTCCAGCGACCAGCGGACGCCCTGCGGGGTGTCCTCGACCCGGATGCCGATCCGGTCCAGTCCGTCGCGGATGGCGTCTGCCGCCGCGAAGTCCTTGCGTGCACGTGCGTCCTGCCGCTGGGCGAGCACGACCTGGACAAGCGCGTCGATGACCTCGGTCTCGCGGCCAGCAGTGCCCTTCGTCCCAGAGACCCAGGGCTGGGCCCAGGGGTTCAGCCCGAGCACGTCGACCATCGCCACGACCTCGTCGAACGCGACGCGAGCGGCGTCGGCATCCGAGGCGGCGAGTGCGGCATTGCCCCGGCGCACGCTGTCGTGCAGCACCGCCAGTGCCTGGGGCACGCCGATGTCGTCGTCCATCGCATCGTCGAAGGCGGCCGGACGCGCGTCGGCGCGCACGGTGGGATCACCGGTGATCGACAGCCGCTCGGCCGCGCGCGTGAGGAAGCCCTCGATGCGCCGATAGCCCTGCCCCGCATCGGCCACCGACTCGTCCGAGTACTCCTGCATCGACCGGTAGTGCGAGCCCGCCAGGTAGTAGCGGAGCTCCACCGGGCGCACGCGGGTCAGCACCTGGTCGACGAGCAGGGAGTTGCCGAGCGACTTGCTCATCTTCTCGCCGGAGGTGGTGACCCAGGCGTTGTGCAGCCAGTAGTTGGCGAACCCGTCGCCGGCGGCCTTCGACTGGGCGATCTCGTTCTCATGGTGCGGGAACACGAGGTCGACGCCGCCGCCGTGGATGTCGAAGGATGCACCGAGGTACTTCTCCGCCATGGCCGAGCACTCGATGTGCCAGCCGGGGCGGCCCGGTCCCCAGGGCGTCTCCCACAGCGGCTCGCCGGGCTTGGCCGACTTCCACATGGCGAAGTCGCGCGGGTCGCGCTTGGCCAGCGCCTCCGAGTCCGAGGCCGCCAGCATGTCGTCGATGCGCTGGCCGCTCAGGGCGCCGTACCCCGGGAAGGACCGCACGTCGAAGTAGACGTCGCCGCCCGCGGCATAGCCGTGGCCGGAGTCGATGAGCCTCTGCATCAGCGCGACGATCTCGGGGATGTGGCCGGTGGCCCTGGGCTCGTAGGTCGGGGGCAGGCAGCCGAGGGCGTCGTAGGCGCGGGTGAAGGCACGCTCGTTGCGCATGGCGATCACCCAGTAGGGCACGTCCTCGTGGCCGGCGTTGTGGATGATCTTGTCGTCGATGTCGGTGACGTTGCGGACGAACGTCACGTCGAGCCCCTTGGCGGTCAGCCAGCGCCGGATGACGTCGAACGCGACCCCGCTGCGGATGTGCCCGACGTGCGGCGGCGCCTGGACGGTGGCCCCGCACAGGTAGATGCCCGCACGCCCCGCCTCGAGGGGGACGAAGTCCCGAACGGACCGGGTTGAGGTGTCGTAGAACCGGAGAGCCACAGGCCGAACAGTACCGACCGCCGGCCGGGTGCCCGTCCCGCGCATGCGCGCCCGGACCCCACCGAGGGTCCTGCTAGTGGAAAACGACCTTCTCGGGCGTGATCCGCACGACGACCCGCACGTTGTCCGTGCCGTCATCCGCCGGGTAGCGCTCCCAGCCGCGGTACTTGAGCGCGAGCGCATCGATGAGCTCGCGACCGCCCTCCTCGGTGAGGGTGGCGGTGCCGCGCACCTCGATGTAGGAGTAGGGGTTCGCCTCCGGCCTGACGAGCACGGTGATCCGGGGGTCCGACACCAGGTTGAGGTGGGTGCGGCGGCCCTTCACGGTGGAGATCAGCACGTCGTCGCCGTCGCGGGCGATCCAGCCCACGGCGAGGTGCGGCCAGCCGTTCGGCAGGAGCGTGCCGATCGAGGCGAACTCGATGCCGTCGAACAGCGGGTAGGACTCGACAGGAAGGGCAGTCATGACGGACTCCTCAGCGTGGGACGGACGGGGGCAAGGCTACGGGCAGGCGCTCAGCCGGCGACGACGCAGGCGACGGCGATGGCCGCGATGCCCTCGCCGCGACCCGTGAGGCCGAGCCCGTCGCTCGTGGTGCCGGAGACGCGGACGGGGGCCCCGATGGCGGCGCTGAGCACGTCCTCGGCCTCCTGCCGACGCGTCCCGATGCGGGGCCGGTTGCCGATGACCTGCACGCTGGCGTTCCCGATGCGCAGCCCGGCCTCCCTCACGAGGCCGGCAGCATGCGCGAGCAGCGAGACTCCGGAGGCGTCGGACCACGCCGGATCGTCGACCCCGAACACCGATCCGAGGTCGCCGAGGCCCGCGGCCGAGAGCAGCGCGTCGCACAGCGCGTGCGCGGCGACATCGGCATCGGAGTGCCCGGCGAGGCCCGTCTCGCCCGGCCAGAGCAGTCCGGCGATGCGCAGCGGACGGCCCTCGGCGAAGGCGTGCACGTCGGTGCCGATCCCGACCATCGGCAGCGCGTCAGACGGCACCGGCGGCCCTCCGTCGGGCGAGGACGGCCTCGGCGATCACGACGTCGAAGGGGGTGGTGACCTTGAAGGCCTCCTCATGTCCCGGAACGACGTGGACCGGAAGGCCCAGCCGCTCGACGAGACCGGCGTCATCGGTGGCTGCGGCCGCGTCGAGGTCGGCCGTCGCATGCGCCCTCTGCAGGACCTGGCGGTCGAAGCCCTGGGGGGTCTGGATGGCGCGCAGGGGGGCGCGGTCGACCGTGCACTCCACGTCGCCGGCGGCATCGACCCGCTTGATGGTGTCGGCGACAGGAAGGCCCGGCACCACAGCAGGGTGACCCGAGCGGACGGCGGCCACGACCGCCGTGACGACCTCGACGGGCACGAGCGGACGGGCGGCGTCATGCACCAGGACGACGTCGACGTCGTCAGGAAGGGTGAGCAGGGCCCGGGCCACGGAGTCCTGTCTCGTGTCGCCCCCGGTGACGACCACCACCTCGGCGAGGAAGGACTGCTCGGCCAGCATCGACGCGACGCTCTCGGCACTGTCCTCGGGGGCGGCGACCACGACGAGGTCGACGATCCGGCTGGCCGCAAGTGCGCGCACGGCGTGCACGAGCATGGGGATGCCCCCCAGGGGGCGGAGGGCCTTCGGGGCGCCGGGTCCGAGACGCTCACCGCGCCCGGCAGCGGGCACCAGGACAGCAGTGCGACCCGTGGAGGAGGTGCTCATACGGCCGCGGCCGCCTAGGACGCGAGGACCTCGTCGAGGATGGCCTCAGCCTTGACCTCGTTGGTCTTCTCCGCGAGGGCGAGCTCGCTGACGAGGATCTGGCGGGCCTTGGCGAGCATGCGCTTCTCGCCCGCGGACAGTCCGCGCTCCCGCTCGCGGCGCCAGAGGTCGCGGACGACCTCAGCCACCTTGATGACATCGCCCGAGGCGAGCTTCTCGAGGTTGGCCTTGTAGCGGCGCGACCAGTTGGTCGGCTCCTCGGTGTAGGGCTGGCGCAGCACGTTGAACACGCGGTCCAGGCCCTCGGCGTTGACGACGTCACGGACGCCGACCAGATCGACGTTGTCGGAGGGCACCCGGACCGTCAGATCGCCCTGGGCGACCCTCAGGACCAGGTAGTGGCGGTCCTCCCCCTTGATGGTCCGAATCTCGACCGCTTCGATGACGGCCGCCCCGTGATGCGGGTAGACAACCGTGTCGCCGACGTTGAACGTCATAGAGGAGAGCCCCTTTCTCAGGGGGTCAAGGTTACCACGGGGATCCGGGCCCCTCTCCCGCGCGCCGGAGGCTGCCGGGAGGCGCCGCCTCGGGTGGACCCTTTCGCTACTGTGTGCCCGTGAAGCGCATCCACGTCGCCGCCGTCGCCGCCCTCGTCCTCCTCAGCCCCGCCCTCGCCGGGTGCTTCAACGGCCTGGGAGCCACGACGACCATGCAGGCGACCATGAACTCGGGCAACGGCGTCGCCGCCCAGGCCGGCGCGATCCACATCGAGAACGCCACGCTCGTGCTCGGCCCCGAGGGCTCCCGGTCCGCCACCCTGACCACCCGCATCGTGAACACCGGGCCCGTCGCCGACCGGCTCGTGTACGCCACCATCGACGGGGCACCCGCCGACATCACCGCCGGCGGCACGGACCTCGCCCCCGGCGCGTCCATCTCCTTCGGCTTCGACTCCGAGCACTGGATCAACGCCTACGGCATCGACGTGGCCACGTCGGTCTACGTGCCCGTCGAGCTCGGCTTCGCCGAGGCAGGACTCGTGTCGATGTCGGTCCTCAGCGTTCCCCCGGTGGGCTACTACGAGGGCATCGCCCCGAACCCGCCCCAGGCCGCGGTCCCCGCAGGCTGACCCTCAGGCCTCGAACTTGTAGCCCAATCCCCGCACCGTGATCAGGTGCACGGGGTTCGCGGGATCCTCCTCGACCTTGGCGCGGAGCCGCTTGACGTGGACGTCGAGAGTCTTGGTGTCGCCGACGTAGTCCGAGCCCCACACGCGGTCGATGAGCTGCGCCCGCGTCATCACGCGCCCGGCGTTGCGCACGAGGAACTCGAGCAGGTCGAACTCCTTGAGCGGCAGCGACACGACATCGCCCCGCACCGTCACGATGTGCCGGTCGGCGTCGAGGCGGACGGGCCCCGCCTCGACCGTCAGCGGAAGTAGCTCCTCCACGTCGCCGTGCCGCCGCAGCACCGCGCGGACCCGCGCGAGCAGCTCCCGGGACGAGAACGGCTTGGTGACGTAGTCGTCGGCGCCGATCTCGAGGCCGACGACCTTGTCGATCTCGCCGTCCTTGGCCGTGAGCATGATGATCGGGACCTGGGACTTCAGCCGGATCGTCCGGCAGACCTCGGTTCCGGGAATGCCCGGCAGCATGAGGTCGAGAAGGATGAGGTCGGCCCCGCGGCGCTCGAAGAGGTCGACGGCGTCGTTCCCGTCGGCCGCGACCTCGACCTCGTAGCCCTCGCGCCGCAGCATGAAGGACAGGGCCTCGGAGAACGACTCCTCGTCCTCGACGATGAGCACACGGGTCACGACGGCACCTCTCCTGTGGGGATGGCGAGCACCTCGACCGACAGCTCGTGGCTGTCGCGGTCGAAGGGCGTGGACGACTGGTACGAGGGCAGGCGCAGCGTGAAGGTGGAGCCGACGCCCGGCTCGGACCAGACCGTGCACTCGCCGCCGTGGTTCTGGCACACGTGCTTGACGATGGCCAGGCCGAGGCCCGTGCCTCCCGTCACCCTCGAGCGCGCCTGGTCGACCCGGTAGAACCGCTCGAAGATCCGGTCGAGGTCGTTGACCGGGATGCCGATCCCCTGGTCCTTGACCGAGATCTCCACGATGGCGTCAGTCGACCGCACTCCGATGGCCACGCGCGTGTGGTTGGGGGAGTATGCGATCGCGTTGCTCAGCAGGTTGCGGACGGCCGTCAGGAGCTGTCCGAGGTCGCCGTAGACGACGGCATCGCTGGGGTCGCCCGTGACGAGCTCGATCTCGTGCCGCACGGCCAGGTTGCGCACCTCCTCGAGGGCCCGCAGGACGAGGTCGTCGACGTCGACGACCTCCGCGTGCGTCAGCGGGTCGTCACCCTGCAGCCGCGACAGGTCAATGACGTCCTGGATCAGGTGGCTCAGTCGGCTGGCCTCGGTCGTCATCCGCTCGGCGAAGTGCCGCACCTGCACGGGGTCGTCGCTGGCGGCCAGCACCGCCTCCGCCAGCAGCGACAGCGCGCCCACGGGCGTCTTGAGCTCGTGGCTCACGTTGGCCACGAAGTCGCGCCGCACCACGTCGACGCGCCGCTCCTCAGCGAGGTCGTCGATGAGGACGAGGATGGCCCCGGTGCCCAGGGCCGCGACCCGCACGCGCAGCTCGAGGAGCTCGCGCCCGAGCGGAGGGCGCCGGACCCGCATCTCCTGCTCGCGGGCGTGGCCGTCGACGGCCACGCGCTCGATGAGGTGGACGATGTCGGGGATGGTGACGGCCGTGCGGTTCACCAGGCCGAGCGCCGTGGCACGAGCACTCGAGCGCAGCACCAGCCCGTCGGGATCCACCACCATGGACGCGGACGGCAGCACGCTCAGGACGCGGATGACCTCGTCCGGGATCGCCGGGCGTCCCCCGGCAGCACGGCGTGGCGTCACGCCGGCACCCGCAGCAGCGGCGCCGGAGCGCTGTCTATTGGCCACGAGACAAACAATAGGAGGGCCCGGGCACCACCCCCGTCGATCGCGACCCGCGGGGACGAAGGATTCGCCCAGCGTTCACCTCGTGATCCGGGTGTTCATCCTCCGTCCCCCTCCTGTTCACCGGGGGTCTCCGCGATGCAAGGGGGCAGGCATATGGTGGCCGCACGACTCGCGCCCCTGGTGGGGGCGACAGGCCGGGGTCCCCGCCCCATACGAGGAGCAGCAGCGCATGACACCGTCCCACCTGAACTCGCTCGACCCCGTCTACGCCGAGCTCGTGCAGATCACGCGACTGGTCGGGTCGGCGATGAACCGGGCCACGCAGTCGCTGCTCGACGCCGACCTGAGCCTCGCCGAGTCCGTCATCGACGCCGACGCCCAGATCGACACGCTCACCGGGGACGTCGAGGAGCGGTGCTTCGACATCATCGCCCTGCAGCATCCGGCCGGCGAGGACCTCCGCGTCGTCATCGGCGCCCTCCGCATCGCCGCCTCCCTCGAGCGCATGGGCGACCTCGCCGAGCATGTCGCGAAGCAGGCGCGCCTCCGCTTCCCGCGGCCGTCCATCCCCCAGGAGCTTCGCGGCACCTTCGCGGAGATGGGCGGGCTGGCCGAGGCCATCGTGTCGAAGACCGGCTCGGTGATCGCCACCCAGGACGTGTCGCTCGCGGCCGACATCGCCCGGCACGACGTCGAGGTCGACCGGCTCCATCGGGAGCTGTTCACCATCGTGCTCATGCCGGCGTGGAGCCACGGAGTCGAGGCGGCGATCGACGTCACGCTCCTCTCCCGCTACTACGAGCGCTATGCCGACCACGCCGTCTCCGTGACCCGCCGGGTCGTCACGATCGTCACCGGCGAGCCGTACGTCGGGGTCTCCCTCGCCTGACAGGTGGCCGCCGTCAGCGGAATAGGCCAGACTTCGCGACAGTTGTGCTGGCAGCAGGCCGGTCAGCGGCCGGTGGCGAGGGGCGGTGAGGAGCTTGGTCAACACGACCCGTCTCGACTCGGCCCGCCGTCGGCTGGTCCCCCGCCGGATCGCCGTCCTGTCCATCCACACGTCGCCGCTCGACCAGCCCGGCACCGGTGACGCCGGCGGGATGAACGTGTACGTCGTCGAGACGGCACGGCGCCTCGCCGAGTCGGGCGTCGAGGTCGAGATCTTCACCCGCGCCACCTCGTCCGCCCTGCCCCCGACGGTCGAGACGTCCCCGGGCGTCACGGTCCGCCATGTCACCGCCGGACCCTTCGAGGGCCTGCTCAAGCAGGACCTGCCGGGGCAGCTGTGCGCCGTCACGGCGGGGGTCATGCGCGCCGAGGCCGCCCGGCCCGAGGGCTGGTTCGACCTCGTCCACTCGCACTACTGGCTCTCTGGGCAGGTCGGCTGGCTCTCCAAGGAGCGCTGGAACGTGCCGCTGGTGCACTCGATGCACACGATGGCCAAGGTGAAGAACCGCGACCTCGCTGCCGGAGACCGTCCTGAGCCGACGATGCGCGTCATCGGCGAGGAGCAGGTGGTGGCGGCCTCCGACCGGCTCATCGCCAACACCGCCGACGAGGCCCGCGAGCTCGTCGCCCTCTACGGCGCCGACCCGTTCGACGTCGACGTGGTGCACCCGGGGGTGGACCTCGAGCTGTTCCGTCCCGGCAGTCGCGCCGCGGCGCGGACGGCGCACAGCCTGCCTCCGGACGCCGTCGTCCTCCTGTTCGTCGGGCGCATCCAGCCGCTGAAGGCTCCCGACATCCTCATCCGCGCAGCTGCCGAGCTCGTCGCCACGGCCCCCGAGCTGCGCCGGCGCCTCGTGGTCGCGATCTGCGGAGGCCCGTCCGGGAGCGGTCTCGACCAGCCGACCGCACTCGCCGACCTCGCTCGGTCCCTCGGCATCCTCGACCTCGTGCGCTTCGAGCCGCCGGGTGACCGCGCGACCCTCGCCGACTGGTACCGGGCCGCCGACGTCGTCGTTGTCCCCTCGTACTCCGAGTCGTTCGGTCTGGTCGCGGTCGAGGCCCAGGCCTGCGGAACCCCCGTGGTCGCGGCCGCCGTGGGCGGCCTGCGCACCGCGGTGGCCGACACCGTGAGCGGCCTGCTCGTGCAGGGCCACGACCCCGCCGACTTCGCGCGGGCGATCGCGCGGATCATCGGCGACCCGGACCTGCACGCGCGCCTGTCGGCCGGGGCACGCATGCACGCGGGATCCTTCGGCTGGGCCGCGACCACCGCGGGGCTCCTCGCGAGCTACTCGGCTGCGCTGGCGAACGCCTCGGGTGGGGTTCGTCTGGCGGCGCAGGGCTCGTGACGTGACGTCGGCGCCGGAGGCACTGAGCGCACTGCACGACTACCTGGCACTGGCCGGCCTCGACTGGGAGCCCGTGCCCCCGTCGGCCGTCGTCGTGACGCTGCCGGGCGAGCACAAGCTGCGCACCACCGTCTCGCTCGCGGTCGGCGAGCAGTCGGTGACCGTCAACGCCTTCGTCGCCCGCAACCCGGACGAGAACCACGAGCAGGTGTTCCGGTGGCTGCTCGAGCGGAACCGCCGGATGTACGGGGTGTGCTTCGCGGTCGACCACCTCGGGGACATCTACCTGACCGGCCGGCTCCCGCTGCACGCGGTGACGGCGGACGAGCTCGACCGCGTCCTCGGGTGCGTTCTCGAGTACTCGGACGGGGCCTTCAACACCATCCTGGAACTGGGGTTCACCACGGCGATCCGCAAGGAGTGGGCCTGGCGCCAGGCCCGAGGGGAGTCCACCGCGAACCTGGCCGCCTTCGCGCATCTGGCGCTGCCCGCTCCGGGCACGGAGCCACCCGGTCCGTGACCGCCGTCCCCATGACCGCATGCGGCAGGATGTGGGCATGACGATCTCCCCCGCGCCGTACACGCTGATCCTGCTCCGCCACGGCGAGAGCGACTGGAACGCCCGCAACCTCTTCACCGGCTGGGTCGACGTCGACCTCACCGAGAAGGGCAGGGCCGAGGCCGCGCGCGGGGGCGAGCTGCTCGCGGAGGCGGGGCTGCTTCCCGACGTCGTCCACACGTCGCTGCTCAAGCGCGCCATCAAGACGTCGCAGCTGGCCCTCGAGGCGTGCGACCGCATGTGGATCCCCGTGGTCCGCAACTGGCGGCTCAACGAGCGTCACTACGGGGCGCTGCAGGGCAAGAACAAGAAGGAGACGCTCGATGCCTACGGCGAGGAGCAGTTCATGCTCTGGCGCCGTTCGTACGACGTCCCGCCGCCGCCCATCGACCCGGAGGACCCGTGGGCCCAGACCCACGACGCCCGGTACGCCGCCCTGCCGCCCGAGGCCCGGCCGTCCACCGAGTGCCTTGCGGACGTGGTTGCCCGGATGATCCCGTACTGGCAGGACGTCATCGTCTCGGAGGACCTCAGGGCGGGCCGCACCGTCCTCGTCGCAGCCCATGGCAACTCGCTGCGCGCCCTCGTGAAGCATCTCGACGGGATCTCCGACGAGGACATCGCGGGGCTGAACATCCCCACGGGAATCCCCCTGGTCTACCGCCTCGACGGCGATCTCCGGCCGATCGTCCCGGGCGGGGAGTACCTCGATCCCGAGGCTGCGACGGCGGCCGCGGCGGCCGTGGCGGCCCAGGGGAAGAAGTAGCCGCCGGCGCTAGCGCGACCCGGTGATGTCGACGATGCGCGTGCGCACGTCGAAGAGGTAGATCAGCGCGATCACGATCCCGGCGATTCCGAAGATCGTGAGCGTGAGATCGCGCAGGATTCCGGCGAGTGCGCCGAGTCCGGTCAGCAGCATCCAGAGCACCTTCGTCTGGCGGCCTACCGCGGGGAACGCGGCGGCGGGCCGGCGCACGCAGTCGATGACCGCGTAGGCCTTGACCGCGAGGGTGATCGCCCACAGGGCGGTGATGACGAGGGCCTGCGCGTTGTCGAACACACATCCACGCTAGTGCAGGCCCCCGAACGGGCAACAGGGACGGGACGCACCCCAAGGATGCGTCCCGTCCCCGCTCATACCGCTGTGCGCACGTTCGTGCGCGGTGTCGTGCGTCAGGCGCCGACGGCCTCGCGGATCAGGGTGACCGTGTGCGAGACATTGCCGCGCACGGACTGGGCCGCGTCGCTCATGCGCTCACGCGTCTGCGTGCCCATCGCCGAGATGTCGACCTTGGGCAGATCGAACTTCGGCATGTCGAACTTCGGCATGTCGAACTTGGGCAAATCGAAGGCGGGCATGTCGAACTTGGGGAGCTCGAACTTCGGCATGTCGACCTTGGGCATGTCGAACTTCGGCATGTCGAACTTCGGCAGATCGAAGGCGGGGAAGTCGACCTTGGGCAGCTCGAATGCCGGCATGTCCATCTTCGGGAGTCCGAAGCGGCCGGTCGCGTCGTTGGCCTTGGCGGTCGTCTTCTTCGCGGTCGTCTTGGCGGTGGTGGCGGCCTTCGTGGTCGTCTTCCGCGCCGTGCTCGCGGCCTTGGCGGTCGTCTTCTTCGCCGTCGTCGTGGCGGTGGTGGCGGCCTTCGTGGTCGTCTTCCTCACGCGCGCCGTCGCATTGGCGGGCGCGGGGGTGGGGGTGGTCTCGCTGGTCATGGTCTGTCCTCTCGGTGCGTCATGTCGTGCGGTCGGTGGTGCGTCATGGTCGTGCGGTCGGTGTTCGGTTTCCTGGGGGTGGTGCTAGCTCTCCTGGTCGGGCTGCTCGCCGTCCGGCTGCATGGCGGCGGCACGCTCGGCCTGGGCCAGGTTCTCGGCCTGGAACGCCGCATAGATCTGCAGCAGCGTGGTGCGCTGCCGCTCGGTGATCGTCGCGTCGGTGGCGATCGCCGACGTCACGTTGGCGTCGCCCTCGCGCTGGTCGAGGATCCCGGCCTGGACGTAGAGCGTCTCGGACGAGATCCGCAGGCCCTGGGCGATCCGGTTGAGGATCTCCGCGCTGGGCCGGCGAAGGCCCCGCTCGACCTGGCTGAGGTACGGATTGGAGACATCCGCTGCCTTGGCCAGCTGCCGGAGCGACATCTGCGCCTGGTCGCGCTGCTCGCGGATGAATCCGCCGAGCCCGCTCACATCGATTCCTGCCATGACCCCAGTATGCCCTACGTGCTTGCAATTGCAAACACGAGTGCTTGCGGCAGTTAGCGTGACATCCGTCACCGTGGGTCAGGCGAGCGTGCTCTCGACGTGCCCGACCACGGCCCCGCCGCCGCTCACCGGCAGGCGCAGGTGCTGCTCCAGGGCCCCGGGATCGACCCCGAGCCCGACCAGGATCGCGGCCAGGGCGACGCGACGTCCGCGGTCCGACCCGTCCTCGACCTTGATCGCCACGGCGGTGCCGTCCGCCAGCGCGGCCACGTAGACCCCCTCGGCACCGTCCTTCGCCACGAGGCCGGGCACCGCCCTCATGAACGATGTGACGTCGCGCCGGCTGCCGCCCACGAGATCGGGGAAGGCGGTCATCGCCGCGGCCACCCGCCCGCCCGGTGAGTCGGGCCCGCCCTGCACGCAGGAGGACATCATGCGGGCGAGCCCCGCCACCGTGAGCGACATGACGGGCGCCCCGCAGCCGTCCGTCCCCACGTGCACGACGGGCTCCTGCGCGAGGACCTCCAGCTGCGCGCGGACGCCCTGCTGGAGCGGGTGCTCAGGCAGCCGGTAGGTCGACACCGGCCAGTCGTTGACGACGCACGTGAGCAGCATGGCGGCGTGCTTGCCCGAGCAGTTCATCGCGATCGGCTCGGGAGCGCGACCGCCGCTCAGCCAGGCGTCCCGCTCCTGCGGATCGAGCGGGAAGTCCGCGGGTGTCTGGAGCGCGCCTTCGTCGAGTCCGGCGCGGTTGAGCAGGTCGCGCACGCCGGCGAGGTGCATGTCCTCCCCGCTGTGCGAGGAGGCGGCCAGGGCGAGCAGGTGGGTCGGCACGTCGAGGCCGGACGCCACCATGGCCGCCGCCTGGGCGGGCTTGTTCGACGACCGGGGGAAGATCAGGTGCTCCGGATCGCCCCACGCCCGGACCACGGCACCGGCGGAATCGACGACGACCGCATGGCCCACGTGGACGCCTTCCACGAGCCCGCTTCGCGTGTACTGCGCGAGCACGGCGGGGGCGGGTCGGGTGGTCACCGCCGAATGATGGCACGCTGCCTCCATGCGAGCAGTGGCACAGCGTTCCCGCGACGCATCGGTCCGCGTCGACGGCGTGGTCGTGGGCGGATTCGACGGGCCCGGACTCGTCGTCCTTGTGGGCGTGACGCATGACGACACCCCCGACCGCGCCCGCCGCCTGGCCGACAAGCTGTTCGACCTGCGGCTCTTCGATGCGTCGCACGCGGGCCCGCAGGGAATCCCTCCGGATGCGTCGCGCGAGCTGTCGGCCGCCGACCTCGGCCTGCCGGTCCTCGTGGTGAGCCAGTTCACGCTCTACGCCGACACGAGGAAGGGACGCCGTCCCACGTGGGACCAGGCCGCTCCCCGACCCGTCGCCGAGCCGCTCGTCACCGCCGTGGTCGAGCGCCTGGCGGAGCGTGGGGCCTCCGTGTCCACCGGGGTCTTCGGCGCCGACATGCAGGTCTCGCTGACCAATGACGGCCCGGTGACGCTGGTCATCGAGGTCGCCGACTAGACGGGATCCTCAGGGCAGGACGACGGACTGCAGGGTGGCCGCGATGTCGCCCTGCGCCG
>Ga0075156_10001390_pt1 | contig 13135 bp, 13 predicted proteins | sample JI81AbrownDNA_FD_70966 | JGI IMG/M metagenome (GOLD analysis project Ga0075156, IMG submission 70966) | Wastewater effluent complex algal communities from Wisconsin, to seasonally profile nutrient transformation and Carbon sequestration -... | ecosystem: Engineered > WWTP > Effluent > Algae...
CATACCGGCGTCGTGGATATTCGCATTGCCGCAAAAGCAAAGAGCGAATCCGAAGCCAACGAAATGATCGCAAAGATCGAAGCGGACGTGAATGAACGTCTTGGCAATATCGTCTTCGGCGCAGATGAAGATACACTTGAAGGAGTTGTGCTGGATATGATCGCCGCCCGCGGCATGACCCTGACTGCCATAGAAAGCGGACTCGATGGGCTGTTGGCCCGCAAAGTGCCGCACACCGCTTCTCTTCTTAACCTGACAGTTGATTCCCTTATGCAGGCATTGCGCTCCGCCCGAGCCGATTCAAAAGCAGACATCGCCCTTGGTGTGACTATCTTCCCTGAAGAACGCGCCGCGGAAATGGCGATGATCACACCTAACGGTGAAAAGACTCATCGCATCACCTATGGCGGACCGCCACGCAGCCTGCCGCGCTGGAGCATGAACCTGGCATTGAACTGGCTCCGCACCACGCTGGAAGAGATGGAATAATGCCCGCGCCAAAACGACGCAAAGAATCTCGTTGGGTAACTCTCGCATGGACGTTGAACATTATCGGCCTGGGTGCAATTGCGCTGGTTCTGGTTGCATACCTGGCATTACAACCCGTCTTCGCCGCACCTCAAGCACAGCAGGCAATTAATACAGCTGCACTTCCGTCCACCTACACACCAAATCCTTTCTCGCTGTACTTACCCACAGTGACACCTAACCCGCGCTCCACGATGATCGTAGTCAATACGCCAACGCCTTTTGTGTTGGATATCTCGGCACTGTACGGGAATGCGCGTGTCACTACAATTGGATATTCCGTCTCAGGCCGCCCGATCGAAGTGTATACGTTTGGACAGGGTGAAAAGGAAAAGATGATCGTGGCGGGCATTCACGGCGGCTACGAATGGAACACGATTGCGTTAGCCGATGAATTGATAAAATACATCTATGAAAACCCCGATGTGGTTCCCGATGATGTGACCTTGTACATCCTGCGGAACCTCAACCCCGATGGCGATGCCCGCGACCACGGCATTGACGGACGGGTCAACGACCACGGCGTAGATTTGAACCGCAACTTCCCCACCAACTGGGCCGCAGATTGGGATCGTGACGGCTGTTGGGCATACGGCCCCACAACTGGCGGCACAGGCCCTGGCTCCGAACCAGAGACACGGGCATTGATGTATTTCCTGCAATCCCACGCTGTCGAAACTTTGATAAGCTATCATAGCGCTGCATTGGGTGTTTTCCCCGGCGGCGAACCGTGGGAAAAGAATTCGATCGAATTTGCAAAAGCACTGGGCAAAGCCACGGGCTACCCCTTCCCCCCCATTGACACGGGCTGCGTTTTCACTGGCACCCTCGCAGACTATGCCGTGGAAGTCGGCGCTGTTTCTGTGGACATGGAATTATCAACTCACTCAAAAACAGACTTTACGCAAAATGTGAAAGCGTTGAAAGTTTTACTGAATTGGGAAAAATAGCATACATACCATCTCGTCATTGCGAGGGCGCTCTTGCCCGAAGCAATCCCATGTCAACTTGGAGATTGCTTCGCCGCCATAATACAAGAGCGGCGGCTCGCAATGACGAAAAATAAATAACAAGGAGACTGAATGACACAAAAAGCAGATACACTTTTCACCAACGCCATTGTCCTCACCATGGATGGCAAATTAAACCAATATGACCCCGGCGCGGTTGTCGTCAAAGGGGATTCGATCATTGCTGTCGGCCCTGAAGCAGAGATCACGAAAGAATATACAGCGGACGAAGTTATTGATTGCGGCGGCAAGGTACTCATGCCGGGTCTGGTCAACGCGCATACCCATGTGCCCATGACCCTCCTGCGCGGACTCGCCGATGACCTGCGCCTCGATGTCTGGCTGATGGGCTACATGCTGCCTGTGGAACGTGAATTCGTTTCGCCTGAATTCGTTCGGCTTGGTACCTCCCTCGCCTGCGCGGAGCAGATCCGCAGCGGCGTGACCACATTCAACGATATGTATTTCTTTGAAGATGACATCGCCCAAGCTACCGCGGATGCAGGCATGCGCGCCGTCTGCGGGCAATCCATTATGAAATATCCCGCACCAGATGCGGCAGCCTTTGAAGACTCACTCGCCTACGCCCGCGAATTCATCAAGAAGTGGAAGGGGCATCCGCTCATCGTCCCTGCCATTGCGCCGCACGCTCCGTATTCCACCACGCCTGAGATCCTGCGCACCTGCGCAGACATGGCAAAGGAATTCGATGTGCCGCTGCACATCCACATCTCCGAGACGGCATTTGAAGTGGAAACCATGCGCAACGAACAGGGTATGCCCGTTGTGCCGTACATCAAAAAGCAGGGCGTGCTTGAAGCGAAGGTCATTGCCGCGCATTGCGTCCACATTGACATCGGTGAAATGAAAACACTTCAGCATGTGAATGCGGGCATCTCGCACAACCCGTCATCGAATCTCAAGCTCGCTTCAGGATTTGCCCCCGTGCAGAAAATGCTTGAGAACGGACTCAACGTAGGCATCGGCACGGATGGCCCTGCCTCGAACAATGACCTCGATATGTTTGAGGAAGTGCGCCTCGCCTCTTTCGTCGCGAAGGCCTCATCCAACGACCCGACCGTTGTCCCCGCTGCAACAGCCCTCCTGATGGCTACCCGCATGGGCGCGCAAGCGCTTCACATCGGAGATCTGACAGGGTCACTCGAAGTGGGCAAACGCGCAGACCTGATCCTTGTGGATACCTCCCCCATCCACAACTCTCCGCGCTTCCGTCGTGACCCGCAAAATGCGTATGCTCAACTGGTATTCGCTTCCAAGTCCACTGACGTGACGGATGTGATGGTCAATGGCAAGTGGCTCATGCGTGGGCATGAATTGCTGACGTTGAACGAAAAAGACTTGCTAGAACAGGCACGTGTACTCGCTGAAAAGATCGATGCATTCCTGATCGAGCGTGAACAGTCCATCCTTTCGAAATTGATCGCGCTCGGCGGTTCGATGGAACAGGAGTCGTTCGAGGTGCAGGTAAAGGTCAAGATAACGGAACCAGCTTTATTAGTCCAGAAAATGAAGCGACCCGAGATCGAGATCACCGCATCCAAACAGTATCATCAATACGATGATTATTTCCTCTTCAAAGATCCATCCCAGGGACGGCTGCGCTTCCGCGAAGATAATCTCATCAACGCCAAAGGTGACGTGGAAAATGTGCGCTCGCGGCTGACGTTGCTCGGGCAAAAACGCGAAGGCGAGATCGGGCACGATGTGCTGCTCTCCCGCAGCCGCTTCCTTGCACCTGCCGTGCATACCTCGCGCTTTTATCGTGAATACTTCAAGCCGAAGCAGGAAATTTCGGTGGAAAAGAATCGCCTGCGCTGGCATATCCGTTACAAGAAAACGGAATTCTTTATCAATCTTGATGAGGTGAAGGAACCGCAGATGGGAAGTTACCTTGAGATCAAGAGCCGCACGTGGAGCCGCAAAGATGCGGACAACAAGGCTGCGTTGGCCAGCGAGTTGTTGACCCTGCTCGGCGTTGGGGATGCCGAAGTAGTGACCAAGGACCTGATCGAGATTTTGACTCAATAACATGTCATTATGCTCCATCGGGGGCTAAGCCCTCGATGGAGCGGTAATCAAAATGGAAACTATAAAGAAATCCCTCGCCATTCTTTGTGCAATCTTCTTTGTGGTCACAGCCGTGATCGCACTTTTCTTTTTTAACTTTGACCGCAGAGCATTCACCGCAGAAACCTACCAAAAAGCATTTGCCCGCGAAGATTTTTACAACAAGCTGCCCGGGATCATGGCAGATGTGATGTTGTCTTCTTCCACCGACCAGAGTCAGTTTCCCGTCGTCATGCGCGGCATGAGTCGGGAGGCGTGGGAGGCTTTCTTCCGCACCCTGCTCCCGCCCGAAGCATTGAAGGCAATGGGAGATGACACGTTGAATTCGACCTTTGCATATATCACCATGCAAACGGATTCGGCACAGATCAATCTGGCTCCGCTGAAGGCAAGCATGGTCGGGGAGACGAGCGTTCAAGCGGTCCTTTCACTTTTGGGCACACAGCCTCAATGCACCTTTGAGCAGATCGCGCAAATGACGATTGGATTATTCTCAGGCGGACAGATCGAATTTTGTAACCCGCCTGCCGAACTATACCCCGCGCTAACGCCGATCATCCAAAGCCAAATGCAATTTACCGCAGCAGCGATCCCAGATCAGGTGACCATCATCACTGCGCCGCTGGAAAATGATCCGCGCCAAAAGTTATTGGATATTCGCTTTTTCATGCGCCTCAGCCCGATCTTGCCGCTGGCTTTCCTGCTGGGGTTAACGCTTTTCGCAGTCAGGTCACTCAAGAGTTGGTTGATGTGGTGGGGAATTCCACTTTCCATTACTGGCTTCATCGCATTTATGATGAGCTTGCTCGGCGCACCCGTCTTTGGTGCAGTCTTCCAACGCATGCTCATCAATCGCATGTCCATCTACCTTCCCACTATTCTGCTGGATTACGGCAGTGACTTCGCATCCGCAATGGTGAAGGCGCTTCTCAATCCAATTTTGTGGCAGGGTTTATTGCTTGCAGTGATTGGGTTGGTGATGGCTGTCGCAGGGTATTTTGTGAAAGAGCAAAAAATCGCTGCCTAGCAAAAATAATATTTGCCTTATATTAACCACTTTATCCAGCCGGATACGCTGATCTCAAGTCCCGCCAACCCGCAGGCGTGAATAAGACCTATGCTAGGTCTATCGAAGCTACGTTTAAGGTATTGGGCGATTACATCGACACTTATAGAGCATTGGCGGGCAAATAAAAAGAATCCACATTTCACGAATTTTGCCAATTCGCGAAATGTGGATTTGAGAGTTTCGTTTGGCGGCATCTCGTGCTATTTACAGATTAGCCCCATATTTCTTATCAACCTTCAGGATGTGATTGAGAAGCCAATCCTTTAGAAACTCCATCACTGTAAAAGACATAACCACCTCACCTGAGTGAAAGTCAGCTTGTAGTTTCAATGCCTTCTTCACAAACGCCTCATGTTCCAATTTGTGAGCAGGCAATTCGGCAAAATTGACTTTCGCCATCAACTTCTCTTCATCAGCGAAGTGCATCCCCGCGTAGTCGATCAAACCGTCAAGCGTGCGCCCAAGAGATTCCTTCCCATGCCCATCCTTCATTGCATCATGCAAATCATTGATCATGCCCACGAGCTTCTTGTGCTGTGCATCCATCTCCGCTGAATTGACAGAGTACGCATCAGACCATGTAATTAGAGTCATCGTTCCTCCATAAGTTTTGATTACGAATATCAATATAACTTGTTTGACTTTTTTGAGAATAAAAAAGTTGTAAAATTACTCAAGTTTTTTATTCTGCTGTCCACCTCTTGACAAATAGACGCTTATCTATATAATATCAAATAGAAAGCCATCAATATGAATTTCAACCCCGTCCTTTTCGCAAAAGCCATCTCTGACGAAACCCGTCAGAAGATCATGAACATCTGCTGCTGCGAGTCTCTTTCTGTGAATGAGATCGTGGAAAAATTGGATGTCTCTCAGCCCACCGTTTCGCATCACCTTGCCATTCTGCGCGAAGCAGAACTCGTCACTATCCGCGAAGAAGGCAAGCAGACTTTCTACACTCTCAATCAGGAACGCGTTGCATATTGCTGCGGACAACTTATGGTGAAGTTCGCGCCTGAATCTGTTGCAACCGAAAACCTGTTGAAAACCATCAAGGCCTGATCGGGACATGTCTTCGGCCGAGGCATCGTCCCGTTTTTTTGGCAAGTATCATAGACAAACTTCTATATGAAAGGAGTAACCCCATGAACGAACTTCCTGTCATCAACAACGATTGTTGCGACGAAGAATGTTGCGGCGGCAATTGCGGCCCTAATTGTTGCTAACAAGTACGACCTCTGTTCATCGCAAGATGGGCAGAGCGAATTTATCGGAAAAATTTTTTATTCAAATTCATAGATAAGCATCTATATAAAAAGGAAACTAAAATGACTCAATCCCCCACCCCAATTCATGAGACTGTTCGCGAGCACTACGCGGAGCGGATCAAGAGCAGCGCCTCATGCTGCGCTGACAATTGCTGCAGTCCCGAAAGCAATCTCTACCCGATAGACCTACTCACCACCGTCCCCACCGACATTGCCAGCACCAGCTACGGCTGCGGTGACCCGATCACCCTCGCATCCTTGAAACCTGGTCAAACGGTTCTTGATCTTGGCTCAGGCGCAGGACTCGACTGTTTGTTAGCTGCCCAAAAAGTCGGTCCCGAAGGACGCGTGATCGGCGTGGACATGACTCCCGAAATGATCGATCGCGCGCAGGCGAACGCGAAGCGAGTCAACGCCACGAATGTTGAATTCCGCCACGGCTATCTCGAAGAACTTCCCGTCGACAGCAGCACCGTGGATGTCATCATCTCCAACTGTGTCATCAACCTCTCGCCTGACAAGGAAAAGGTTTTCAACGAAGCCTTCCGTGTGCTTGCGCCTGGCGGAAAACTTGCCGTGTCTGACATTGTGACGGATGGTGAATTGCCTGAGGCAGTGCGAAACAGCCTGAGCGCGTGGGCGGGCTGCGTGGCAGGCGCCGTGGAAGCGAAGGAATACATCGCCATGATGGAGGCCGTCGGCTTCACGGATATTTCCATCAAGCCAGTTTTCTTTGACAAGGAAACCGTGGACAGCGCGCTAGATGAAATGAAATTGGACGTGACCGAATATCCGCGTGATGCTGTTTACAAGGCAGTCTATAGCGCGAAGATCACAGCATATAAATCTGCGTAAATCGAAGCAACAAGTACCAACCTTAGAACAATTCAAAACAGGATGGCAATGCCATTCTGTTTTTGTTTAAAAATCCGAAGGAGTGAAAAGGTTATAGACTTTCAAAAAATAGAGACAAATAACCCCGTAGGGGTGTCATGTCTTTTTGAAATCGATCATGTCATCCCTACAGGATTTGGATATTTGTGTCTCATTTTCTATAATCCTTTCATCCCTTCGGGATTGCAGACCATTAGATAAAAATCAAATTCATGCTTTCCAGTATCTTGACAGTGCAAAGTTTAGGGTGTAAAAACAAACCGACTAGTCGGTTTTTATCTTTAAGAGGAAAAATGCAGCAACGAAGTGAAGAAACACGGTCAAAGATAATCGAGTCGGCCATCAAGTTATTTTCCACGCGCGGGTTCAATGCCGCGAGCGTGGATGATATTTGCAAAGAAGCGGGCATCAGCAAAGGCGCGTTCTATCATCACTTTGAGAGCAAGCAGGCGCTTTTTCTTGCTCTGTTGGATGGCTGGCTCGAAACCATTGACTCAGCCATCGAAGCATCGAAAGATAAAACAGTCCCAGAAACTTTCACACAGATCACCGAAGCCTTCCCCTTTATTTTCGCCACAGCAGGAGAAGGTTTACCGATGTTCCTTGAATTCTGGCTGCAAGCCAGCCGCGATGACAAGATCTGGCAGGCAAGCATTGTCCCCTACCGCCGCTATCACAAGCACTTCACCTCGCTCATCAAAAAAGGCGTGGACGAAGGTTCCTTCGTCCCAGTTGACCCAGAATTAACTGCGCGCATGATCGTCTCAATGGCGATGGGACTGCTGCTGCAAAGTCTGCTTGACCCCAAGGGTGCAAAATGGGAAAAGACTGCGCGCGAAATTACCAACATGATGATGGATACACTCCTGTTAAAAAGCGAGGCGAAATAAATGTGGCTTGTCACTGGCGCAACGGGACACATTGGAAATGTCCTCGTGCGAAAACTTTTGGAACGCGGTGAAAATGTTCGGGCGTTGACCCTGCCTGGCGAAAGCCGCGAATCAATTTCGGGATTAAGAGTCGAGGCGTTCGAGGGTGATGTCCTCAATTTGGATTCAGTCTTCGAATCCATGCGCGGCGTCAAAGGCATCTTTCATTTGGCTGGCGTGATTTCGATCATGCCTGGGCCGAATCCGTTCGTGCGAAAAGTAAATGTGGAAGGCACGAAAAATATTCTACATGTCGCAAGCAAAAAGAAAATCAAATTGATCTACACCTCATCCATTCACGCCATCCAGCGCGTGGAGGATGGTGTGATCGATGAGAGCGTGCCGTATGACATAAACAATCCCTACGGCGCGTATGACCGCTCGAAGGCGGAGGCGACGCTGGAAGTGTTGAACGCGGCTCGTTCCGGGCTGGAAGCTGTTGTGGCCTGCCCCACTGGCGTGATCGGCCCTTACGATTTTCGCGGATCGATGATGGGCGCTGTCATCCACGATGCGGCAGCTGCAAAACCAACTCTGTACGTGGATGGCGCGTATGATTTCGTAGATGTGCGCGACGTGGCGGATGGACTGATCTCTGCTGCGGAACACGGCAAGCGCGGCGAGAGTTACATTCTTTCAGGGCAAAAGATCACCGTGCGGTATTTGCTTGAGACCGTGCGTGAAATTACGGGGAAGCATTTCTTTCAGATGAAGATCCCATTTGACCTTGCGAAATTCGCGGCAAAGTTCACGCCAGCATATTACAGGCTCGCAAATGAAACCCCGCGCTTTACGCCCTATTCCCTGGAGGTGCTGCAAAGCAATGCAAATATCAGCCATGCAAAAGCAACGCGTGAGCTGGGGTACACGCCACGCCCGATCTTTGACAGCATTCAGGATGCGGTGAAGTGGTTTTTGGAAAAGAAAAGTAGTAACGGCTTCAGCCGTTAAAAAATCGAGCGACTAAAGTCGCCACTACATTAAGGAGACAAATATGAAAATAGTTACAGACAGCGCTGCGGATATGTCGAATGAAGAGATGGAACAACTTGGTGTCGTGCAGGCTCCATTGTTCATCCAATTTCCTGAAGGCGAAGTGAGCGCTGCTGATATTTCAGCTGACGATTTCTACAATCGTCTTGAGGCCATGCGGCCTGCCATCCCCACCACGGCACAACCTTCCAGCGGCATCTTCGCGGAGTTGTACCGCAAATTATCAGTGACCGAAAAAAATATTTTTTCGGTACATATTTCATCAGGGCTGAGCGGAACGATCAACTCGGCACGCGATGGCGGAGATCAGGTGAAAGGCGAGGCGGATGTCAGTTATTGGGACACGCTCACCCTCTCTGGCGGAGAACGCTTTCAGGTAATGGCAGCCGCACTTGCCAGCAAAGCAGGCTGGGCAATGGACGCCATTCAGGAACGCTTGAAGAAAATCCGTGAAAACACCGAAGTCATTTACACCTTGGACACACTGGAATATCTCGCGCGCGGCGGGCGCATTGGACGGGTGAAGGCGCTTGCGGGTGCTTTGCTCAATCTCAAGCCTGTCATTCGCGTGGATACGGACGGCAAGTACAGCACAGTAGGTAACGGACGCACATTGACCAAGTCCATTGGAATGATATCGGATGGTATGCGCGAGAAGTATGGTAACACTCCCGTGTGGGTCACTGTGCTGCATGGTCGTTTTGCCGAAAAAGCAGACCAGCTTGCAGCTGAATTCAAGGAAAAATTAAATGTCGCCAAGCTGGAAGTGGTACGCATCTCCCCTGTTTTGGGTGTACACACGGGTCCAGGCATTGTCGGTGCCGGAATTGTGCCGATGGAGTTAATGAGCGATTTGGTGAAGTAAGTGAGTAATAAGTGAGAAGTAAAAGGACTTGCTGTTGGCAAGTCCTTTTTGTTTTGGTTTAGGTGGTGGTAAATCTTTTAGCTTTTTCGATCCGCTCGCCTAGCGGTGGATGGGAATAGAACATGAAGACGACCCATTTTTCGGGGTCGATCTCACCGAGGTTTTGATTGGCTAACCTTGTGAATGCGGATGCGAAGGCTTCGTTTTTACCAGTAGATTGCAAAGCATAATCATCAGCCATGTTTTCGCGCCAGCGAGAGATGGCGTTATCGAGCGGCGAGGTTAGAAACCCGTAAATGCCGAGGATCAGACCAAGTGCGGGGAATGCGGCGGGGTCACTGACTGCGGAGAAGCCGAAGTAGCTCACGGCCCAATTCATTCCAAGGGATGCAAAGTAAAAACCGAGGGTTGTTGAAAGTGTGCCGAAAGCAATGAAGAGCGGAATGTCACGATGGACTTGATGTCCGAGTTCGTGAGCGAGGACGGTTTCGATCTCGTCTACTGAAAATTCATTGATGAGCGTATCGCCCAGAATGATGCGGCGGGTGTTGCCGATACCTGTCAGCGCGGCGTTGGCAGACTTGGTGCGCTTGGACATGTCAAACTTGAAGACGCCGCGGACTTTGGTGTTGGCGCGTTCGGCAAGTTTCATCAGGCGATCAGCTAATTCTTTGTGTTCATCGCCAAGCGGGATATATTTATTGAACAAGGGCATGATAAGAATTGGCGCGAGGTTGGAGATCAGTACACTGAAGACCAACATGCCGCCTGCCACCCACAGCCACCACAGGTCACCTGTGGCTCTCAAAGCTAGGTAAAACAGTTCGAGCAGGATCAGGCCGAGGGGAGCCCCGATCGCGAATCCCTTGAGCTGGTCAATGATCCAGTCTTTGAGAGTCTGGTTGGACTGGTCAAATCGATGCGGGAGAATAAATCCACTGTAATAACTGAGCGGGAAACTGAGGAAGGAAGCAACACCACCGAATATGGCAACATAAAGTGCGACGAGCAGCCAGTCAGAGCCAGTGGTCAGTGACCAGTTGACAGTGATCAGTTGGTGAAGCCATTCGCGAAGTGCAATGCTCCAGCCAAAGAAGAGCCACGCGAGAATGTAGACGGCGCTGAAGAGATTATCCACCAGCCAGAGACGGCGGCGGATGCGGGCATATTCTTTTGCAAGTTTTTGTTTTTCGGGGTCAAGTGTGGTTTGCATAAAAAGATTATAGCACCCGGCAAACAGATATAATGCAGGCTATGAATACATCAAATTCAAAAAACCAACCGACGGGTATGACGGGCTTTACCATCGTTTGGGCGGGACAGTTGATCTCTGTCCTTGCTTCGAGTATGACGCAGTTTGCGCTGACGATCTGGGCGTATCAGGAAACGGGAAGCGCGACTTCGCTTGGCATTATCAGCACGGCGTTCGTTGTGCCATTCCTCCTACTCTCCCCTATTGCAGGCGTGATGGTGGATCGGCACAACCGCAAACTGATGATGATGGTCAGCGACCTGACAGCTATCATTGCCACTGTGGGCATCCTTGTTTTGCACGCCACAGGGAATTTGCAGATATGGCATTTGTATATCGCCGCAGTCATCAATGGATTGGGAAACACCTTTCAATGGCCTGCGTATTCTGCAGCGATCAGCACGATGGTGCCAAAGGAAAATTACAGCCGCGCCAACGGGATGATGTCTCTCGTGGAAAGCGGGCCTGCGGTTCTTGCTCCGCTGTTAGCTGGGATACTGCTCCCGATCATTACCTTAACTGGTATCCTCATCACAGACGTGGTCACATTTTTCCTCGCCATCTTCGCGCTGACTCTGGTTCACATCCCGCAGCCTGAAAAGACAGTCGAAGGTCAGGCTGAAAGTGGCGGTATTCTCAAAGAAGCCATGTACGGTTTCAAATACATCTTCGCCCGCCGCGGACTTTTCGGCCTGCTCATCTTTTTCGTTGTCTTGAATTTCATCATCGGGCTTTCCATCTCTTTATTCTCCCCATTCATTCTCGAACGCACGAATCAAAGCAGTGAAATTCTCGGCATCGTCACATCTGCAAATGCGATTGGCGCGGTGGTGGGCGGATTACTCATCAGCTTGTGGGGTGGATTCAAGAAACGCATAAACAGCATCTTCATCGGCGAATCGCTCACGGGGCTTTTTCTGCTGGTCGTTTTTGGACTGGGGCGCAGCCTGCCCGTCTGGATCATTGGCGTGGTGATCGGCGGCATCTTCCCCATTTTCACCAACGGCGCAAGTCAGGCCATTTGGCAGGCGAAGGTTGCGCCTGATGTGCAAGGGCGTGTCTTTTCTGCGCGGCGTATGATCGCATGGTCTGTCGGGCCGATCACACCCATCCTCGCCGGCCTGCTCGCGGATTATGTCACCGAGCCCGCCATGCAGGAGAACACCTGGCTCGCCAGCGCCTTCGGGTGGATGGTTGGCACTACGGCTGGTTCTGGCATGGCTTTACAATTGGTTCTGACTGGCGTCCTCTACATGGTCGTCGCAGTCGTCACTTATCTCTTCGTTCCCCACGTCCGCAATCTGGAAGCGGAATTACCCGATCACGATCAAATGCAAAAATTGGAGAAACAATAATGTCCGCATTAAACCCCAACTCGTACGAACTCATCCGTCCGCTTTTGCTTGGCATGGATATTCACCTCGTAGGACGCTCGATCCTTGCGAAGCAAACGACCGCGCAAATTTTCGTGGACAATCACGAACACCCCAAAGCTCTATTCGCACAGGCAGGTCACAGATATATTCTGGCAGGTGATCCTGAAATAGACAGCTTTAATCTTGGAATAAAAAAAATGTTTGCAAATGTAATTTATCCGCGCGCCGTGGCGGCTGGGTTGGAAGGATTTGGAGTTTACTATGATTCCCCCGCATGGGAGGAAAAAATGGACGCTCTGCTTGCAGATAAAGAGATCATCCATGCAAACCGCGAATACTACGCCTGCAAGAAATTGAAACACAAGTGGCAGGACTTTATGCCCGAAGGCTTTCAACTTCAAATGGTGGATGCTGACCTGTTGGCAAATACCAGCTTGAAACATCTTGAAACGCTTAAAGAAGAAATGATTTCCGAACGCCCCAGCGTGGATGATTTTCTCTCCAAAAGTTTTGGCGTGTGCGCCATCCATGAAAACGAACTTGCGGGTTGGTGCCTCTCCGAATACAACACGGATGGCCGCTGTGAGATCGGCATCGAGACCACCAGCGACTATCGTCAACGTGGCATTGCCACGGCGCTCACATTGGCTTTTCTTGAACATGCCTTTTCACATGGCATCAAAGAAGTTGGCTGGCATTGTTTCAAGAGAAACGAATCGTCCGCAAAGACGGCCCGTAAAGCAGGCTTTGATAAAGTCTGCGATTACAAATCTTATATTTGCCTCGTGAAAGCATAATTCCATTCCCTTTTGTAGATGAAAAGGAGGCTGTCACAAAAAACGTGACAGCCTCCTCGCTTCTTT
>Ga0075156_10001392_pt1 | contig 13132 bp, 10 predicted proteins | sample JI81AbrownDNA_FD_70966 | JGI IMG/M metagenome (GOLD analysis project Ga0075156, IMG submission 70966) | Wastewater effluent complex algal communities from Wisconsin, to seasonally profile nutrient transformation and Carbon sequestration -... | ecosystem: Engineered > WWTP > Effluent > Algae...
GCTTGGGGATGGTGCTTCGACAACATGTCGAACCATCGACCTGCGGATAGAGTCCACGGCGAGGTCACTGTTCGCCGGATGGTGGGTCGTGACGGGTGAAAGCAGGCTGCCTGCGAACCATCGGTTCGCGCCCGCTTGAACGCCGCGCGCGCAAGCGCGGGGCTGGTAATCCATCCGATGGTGCACGGGAAAATGATGGTCGTGATTCAATCGAACTGACGTCCGAAAGCGTTTAACTGCGCAGTTTCCTAAAATTCGATTTAAAAGTTGCCCCCAAAGTTGCCCCCACATGTCGGTCGCTTGTCTTCACCAAGCGTACCCAGCCCCCTTCCCGCATCGGCAACCCGTTCGTGATCCACCGCGACACCACGTTTGGCTAGTGGTGTCTTCCAGCCAGACATGAGACCTGTTTCGTCAGGTGGCATAAAGCGGCGACGGAATTGTTGGATACACCCGCCAGACGTGCTCGTACACGGTCTCGGTCGTCGTCACGACGTCGCGCTCGTCGTAGATATCCAGCGGAAGCCCGGTGGTGTCGTCGTAGAGGAAATCGTGGATCGCCACCCGTACCGCGTCGCGGTTGCCTGGGGTGGCCTGCCAGTCAGCGATTTCAGCCAGACGCGCCTTCAGTGTGGCGAGCAGGGACCTGGAAACGCCCTTGAGCTTTTCGATGCCCCGCTTGTCCAGATCCGGCTTGCGCAGCAGGTCGAACAGCGCCAGCGTTTCCTCATCCAGGCCCAGCTCGACCGCCCGCTGTTCCTCTTGGCTCAGGCCCTGGGTGAACAGCAGAAGGCGCTGGAAGGTGGCTTCGATGGTGGCGCGGTCCACCTCACGGTTGTAGTCGGCCACGATCTGCTCGTACTGCTCCTGGTAGTTCTTGCGGGCGGGGTTCATGGCCAGCAGCTTGGCCAGGCGCGATTCGATCGCCGCCTTCAGGCTCTGCACCGTGGTTTGCTTGCGGGGGCTGCGCTGGAACTCGGTCAGCAGCTTGGCGAAGTCGATCTTGCTGATGTCGAACAGGCGGCTCTCTTCCACCGCCAACCCTCCCTCAGTGTTCGGATTGCGATCCGCCGCCACGATGGCCTGGTTCACCTCGTCCCGGAGCGCCTGGAGAATGTGGCTGATGTCCGCCTTGTCCACATCGTCTCGCAGGCTCTTGTAGACGATCATGACTGCCTCAACGCGGCCACGCCGCTCGTTGACGCCTGCCACATGCACGCAGGACTTGAAGCGGGCCAGCACCGCGCGCGCCATCAGCTCGAAGCGCTTGCGGGTCTCGTCGTTCTCGTTGATCGACTCCTTGGCGTCCAGGATCGCCTTGTTGCGCTGGAAGCCGGTGCTGTCCACGATCGCGGACAGCGGCACCTGCCGCTGCCCCAGCCACACCGTCACCTCGGACAGCGCCCCGTCCAGCAGCTCCAGCAGTCGCTCCTCGGGCTGTGCGGGGTCCACGCCCTCGCCGCCGGGCTCGCCCTCCCCCGTCGCCCCCGCGAAGGTCGCCAGCGCGCGGCGCAGGTTCTTCAGGATCCCGCAGTAATCCACGATCAGGCCGTTGGTCTTGCCCTCCGCCACGCGGTTGGCTCGGGCGATGGCCTGCATCAGGGTGTGCGCCTTGAGCGGCTTGTCCAGGTACAGCGTGCCCAAGGTCGGCACGTCGAAGCCGGTCATCCACATCGCGCAGACAATCGCGACGCGGAACGGGTGGTCGGCCTTCTTGAAGGCGTCCTCCATGCTCAGCGGCTTGGGCGCGCCTGGCACGCTCCAACCCTCCTTGATCAACCGCCGGTGCGGCTGGATGTCCAGCCCCAGCCGGCGGAAGCGGTCCACCTCGCCCTGCTCCTCGCTGACCATCACGGCGAAGCGGGTCTCGCCCATCCACTTAAGTTGCCGGGTCCGCTCCGCCAGCGCCTGATCATCGGTCTCGCTGTTTTTGCGCACGGTCAGCGCGTGGATATGCTCGGTCCAGTACTTTTCGATCAGCCCATGCATGCGCACGCAGGTGGGCTTGTCGATGCAGACGAACATCGCCTTGCCGCTTTCCCAGCCCTCGGCGTAATGCCGCACGAAGTCCCGGGCGATGCGGTCCAGCCGCTCGTCGGCAGTGATGACGTGGTAGTCGCGGCCCATCGCCGCCTCCAGCCGCCGCTGCGCGTCCGGGTCGGCATCGAGTTCGTCCTCGAACTCGGCCAGCTTGTCGGCGATGCGCTGGTTCAGGTCGTCGTTGGCGACCTTGAGCTTCTCGCCGCGGGCGTCGTAGTAAAGGGGCACGGTGGCGCCGTCGTCCACCGCGCGCCGGAAGTCGTAGGTGGAGACGTAGTCGCCGAACACCCGGCGCGTCACCTCGTCGTCACCCATCAGCGGAGTGCCGGTGAACCCGATGTAGCTGGCGCCCGGCAGCGCGTTGCGCATGTTCAGCGCCAGGGTGCCGTACTGGGTGCGGTGCGCCTCGTCGCTGATCACGATGATGTCGTCGCGCCGGGAATACGGGTTGTCCGGGTCCACCTGTTCGTTGAACTTCTGCACCAGGCTGAAGACGTAGCCCTTGTGCTGGCCCAGCAGGGCTTTCAGGTGCGTGCCGCTGGCCGCGCGGGCATCGTCGCCCTCACCCACCACGCCGCAGCCTACGTAGGTCTGGTAGATCTGCCCGTCCAGGTCATCGCGGTCGGTGACGATCACGAAGGTGTAGTTGCCGCCCACCCGCCTGTGCACCTTGCGGGTGAAGAACAGCATCGAATAGCTCTTGCCGCTGCCCTGCGTGTGCCAGAACACGCCCAGCTTGCCCTGGTTCTGCGCGCGGTTGGCCACGGCGCGAATGGCACGGTTCACGCCCAGGAACTGGTGATTGCGCGCCACGATCTTGATGGTGCGCTCGCCCACGTCGTCGAACAGGATGAAGTTCTCGAACAGATCCAGGAAGTTGCGCTTGTCGCACACACCCTTCAGCAGGGTCTCCATGTCCACCACGCCGGGCTGGGCTTCCTCCAGCCGTTTCCAGTTGTGGAAGTGCTCGTACTTGCCGCCCAGCGCGCCGACCTTGGCCTCGCTGCCGTTGGCCAGCAGCAGGAAGGCGTTGTGGTGGAACAGGTGCGGGATGGTGTCCTGGTAGTCCTTCAGGTTCTGGTCAAAGGCCTTGCGCAGGTTCTTGTGGATGTTCTTGCATTCGATGAACAGCAGCGGGATACCGTTGACGAAGCCAATGATGTCCGGCCGGCGCCGGTACAGCTCACCCTTCACCCACACCTCGCGCACCGCCAGGAAGTCGTTGTTTTCCGGGGTGTCGAAGTCGAACACGCGCAGGGTTCTCACCTCCAGCGTGCCGTCGGGCTTGCGGTAGCTGACCTTCACGCCGTCACGGAGAAGGTGGTACTTCTCGCGGTTGGCCGCCATGCCGCGCAGGCCCGCGCCCACCTCCACGATCTGGCGCAGCGCGTCCCGGTAGGCGGCGTCGGGTAGCCCCGGATTCAGCGCGATCAGTTTCTCGCCCAGGATGCGGGTCAGCACCACGTCCTGTTCGCTCTTGCGGCCGAAGCTCCCCTCCGGACCCAGCACCTCGGTGTTGTAGGCGAACTCGCTGCGCCAACCCAGCGCATCGCGCAGGTAGTCGGCAGTGGTCTGCTGGACCAGCGTGTCTTCGTTCAACGCCATGCGGAAGCCCCCTGCGCCCAGCCTATCAAACCATCAGGTCGCCGCTCATCAGGCGGGGGAGCAGCAGGTCACGGGCTTGGGCGAGTTTCTTGTTTTGTTTAGCCAAAATTAATTGCTGCAATCTCATGGATCGCACTTGCTCACAGAACTCGGCCGCCAGCATCCTCGACGGACCAATGAAAGATATAGTTGAGAGCACACCGTTTGGGATGAACGGCTGCGCCGCTCCTTTTCGGTAGTTTCGAAAGTCACAATGCAGCATGTGATGGAGAAACAACTCCGGATACTCATGAGGAATCAAGCTGCTGGCGTTGTTGTTGATCCATGCACCCTCATAGGACCAGTGAACTGACCCGCAATATGCGCCCACGCGACCAAATGCAATGACGAAATCATCGTGAGTCTTTTCGTGCGCGTACCCCTGTATGCCGTTGCCGCCGAAGACGGGATAGGCTCCTGCATCAGTGAGTTTGTCACTTTCAAATTGCTTGCCACCAGCAAGTGTTGCGAGTTTGCTCACAGGCGACCGCGTCCACCCCTCCGGCACGCCATCCACCACCTTGACGTGCTCGTGGCCGGGAAAGCGCAGGTGCACGAACCATTCGCGGTACAGCAGGCGGGCGGATTGTTCCAGCAGCGCGATGCGGCGGCGGTTGTTTTCGATCAGGTCGTCGTAGGCGGAGAGCGTGTCGGCGATTCGCTGCTGGGCGGACAGACGCGGAAGTCGCACCTCAAAATTAGGGAATCTGGCGATCGGAATGCGGTCGACCGTCGCACCCGTCATCACATTGGAGAGCATTAGCGCCTTCCAAGCAGGCGACAAAAAATAGTAGTGAAGAAACCGAGGAACCACTTTGGTTGTGTCAGGACGAACCAGAGCCATTCGCCTACCGAGGCAACCGCGGAACCCTTCCGGAATCAACGCATATAAGTGCAGGGTCGCTTCGTAAGAAAAAACAATGTCATCTTTACGGGGCACGACACGCCGCGTCCACTGCGGAAACTCCTGCTCGGAAACATGCCTGATTTCCGACAGGTCTAGACGGCCGTCCTTGGTGACATTCTTGATTCCAAGAAATACCGGACCAACATCAGACTCTTTCGGAGTCGCGTGTGGTCCATCATAGATACCCAGGCAGACGTCTTTGATCGGACCAACAAATTCGATCACGCACCCAGCTCCTCGAAGTTGCGCGCGATCTTTGCCGCCAGCGCCACCGCCTCCTCGTTCAACCCGGTCAACTCGACATGGATGTCGCGCAGAGCGGCCTCGAAGTCGAAGTCCTCGTCGACTTCCTCCGGCGCCACGCCAACATAGCGGCCGGGCGTCAGCGACCAGTCGTTGGCTTCGATCTCGGCGCGGCTGACCCGCTTCACCAGTCCCGGCACATCGCGCAGCTCGGCCTCCGGGAAGCGTTCCTGTAGCCACAGCGCCTGCCGGTGGAAGTAGCGCACCGGCTTCAGCGCGTCCACGGCTGCTCTGCGGGCCTCGTCCGCGGCCTTCCGCTGGCGGTTGAGGTCGCGTTTGTTCGCTTCTCCGTTGCAGGCATCCATGGCGTGCCCCGCAAGCTTGTAGAGGTGGTCAACCGCCTTGATCAGGTCACGGCTGGCGTCGGCCAGCGGCGCAAGCTTGGCGGCGGCTTCGTGGAGCGCGTTGTTGTCGGTGCCTTCCGGAATCCCAGAGGTGGCGGCATTGGTCTGGTTGCTGAAGGCCACAACATCCAGGTTGAACTGCGCGAGGGCCTCATCCAGCGCCACCTGCGCCGTCAGGGCCTCTCCTTCCTGCAACGGGCTGCGCAGCAGATTGGCCCATGCGGCCAGCGCCGCGTGCGCTTCGCGCAGCGGAGCCCGACTGGCCAATGCCGCCTGGATGCTGGACTGCAAGTGCTCACGCACCAACGCGAGGAAGCGGCACTGCTGGCCACGGTAGAGCCAGACGATGCTCGTGAGGTTGGCCAGTTGCTCCGGGCTGAAGTCGTAGATCTTGCGCGTCACCTTGCGGTAGACGTTGCGGGCATCCAGCATCAGGACGTGATCGCGGTGCGCTTGGGCCTTGGCCTTGTCGAAAAACCACAGTTCACAGGGCACGGTGCGGGTGTAGAAGAAGTTGCCGCGGATCGCCACCATCACGTCCACGTCGCCGGTTTCGACCAGCTCCTGGCGTACCTTGGCTTCATCGCGCCCGGCGCTGGACGCCTGCGAAGACATCACGAAGCCGGCGCGTCCTCGCGCCGAGAGGTAACTGTGGAAGTAGGAGATCCACAGGTAGTTTCCGTTGCTGACCTTGCCCGCCTGGTTCACGCCCGGCAGGCCGAACGGCAGGCGCGGGTCGTTGCGGACCTTTTCCGCGTCCACCTCGTCCACATTGAACGGCGGGTTGGCCATCACGTAATCGGCCTTGCCCAGCAGTTCGTGGGGGTCGCTGTAGTAGCTGATGGCCTCGGCGATGTTGCCCTGCAGCCCGTGCACCGCCAGGTTCATCTGCGCCAGCTTGATGGTGGTGGCGTTCTTCTCCATGCCGTAGAAGGTGAGCGCCTTGGTGGGGTCGCCATGGTTGCGCTCCACCAGGTTGGCACTTTGCACGAACATCCCGCCGGAGCCGCGGGCCGGGTCCAGCACGCTGCCGCGCTCCGGCTCGATCAGGTTGGCGATCATCTGAACGATCGAGATGGGCGTGAAGAACTCGCCGCCGTCATGCGCGCCCTGGTCGGCGAACTGGGTGAGGAAGTACTCGTAGATGCGGCCGAAGATGTCGCCGTTGGCGGTCCTGAGCTCTTCCGGGTTGAGCTTGCGCAGCAGCTCGCCCAGGTCGTCGTTCGCAATCTTCTGGTACTCCGCTTTCGGCAGCACGCCCTTCAGTGCGACGTAGTCCTCTTCGATTCCCTCCATCGCGGTGACGATGGCGGCGGCGCGGTCGGCCGAATCCGGAAGGCTGACCAGATGGTCGAACTGAGCCTCGGGCCGCAGGAAGATGGCGCCCTGCTGGCTGAAGTCCTCCTTCGTCAGGGCCTTTGGAACCCCGCCGCGCTTCGGCAGGCCGGCTTCGATCTGCGGCTTGACCGCCAGATAGCGACTATAGGCGTGACGCAGAAAGATCAGGCCCATCACGGGCATGAAGTACTCATTGCTGGCCAGGCCGGAGTTGGCGCGCAGGAGGTCGGCGGCGCTCCACAGGCGCTTTTCGATGGCTTCGATGGTTTGGAGTTGGCTCATGGGGCTCGGTCTGGATTGATGTGGAGTGCCGCGACTGCCGGCAGCAATCGGGCTAAAGATTCAGGGCGAAGACAAATTGGCGCAGCTCTACCACTACGGGGGTGAGCTGAGGGGCGTCGAGACGGTTACGACGAAGGAAAGCATTCCACTGCGCCTGCTTCTGCGCATCGGTGGCGAAGGCGTCGGTCAAGCCGAACGGCACGCCATCGGGTAATGCAGTGGCGCGGCGCTGGAACGTGGCGCGGATGGCCTCAGTCAACATGGGGTTGTCCATCGCACCCTCGCGCAGCAACGCCAGCAAGTCGAAGTAGTCCTTCATCCGACTGTTGGCGATCCCCAGCGTGGCGATGGCTTCCAGCTTCTCAGCAAACACGGTTTCCCGCGGATAGACCCGCAGACGGGGTGCCGGCATGCCCTCCAGCAGGACGGGATAGTCCACGTCTGCCGGCGCGGGCGTGACCGCGTCGCCGAAGCCGACGTCCCACTGCGCATGGCAGCGCGCATCGCCTAGGAAGGCCAGCAGGCGGATCCGCATGCCCTCGTAGGCGGCTTCCTCGCGGATGGGTTCCACCGCCATCGAGCCGACATCGAAACGCAGGCCGTCGTCGTCCTTGATCGCACACAGCTCGGCGATAAGACCGGCTAGTCGTTCAGGATCCGGCGGACCGAAGCCCAGCAGATCAGCATCGCGGGTGGGCCGGTGCGGTTGGTCGAACCACAGGGCGAACAGCAGCGCGCCCTTGAGCAGGAACTGCTCGCGGTGCGGCGAGATCGACAGCCGGTACAGCAGCCGCTCCACGGCGTAGCGATCGAGGACGAGCTGGAAGTCCTCGCCACGCATGCGGGCACGATCCAGCAGGCGTTGCCTGATCGAGGCGATGCGGTTAGCCACAGGTGTAGGCGAGCTCACGCCAGCGCCTCTAGATAGGGCCGCATGACCTTGGTGACGCGGCAAATCTGCGCGTACTTCCACAGCTCGTCGACGCTGGTGGCGCGCGCGCGCAGGGCATCGCGCAGGGCTTCGATGGCCACATCCAGCCCCACCAGATTGCGAAACTTGAAGCAGTCGGCCACAGTTTTGGCGGCATTGGTGACGCGCACCTGCTTGCTCCCCATCGCGCGGGTCTCGAGGCCGGTGGTGAGTGCTTCGCCTGAAAACCGGACGACACGCAGCGGGGGCCAATCCAGGCGTGGCAGCCGGTCCTTGTTGCCGATGGCGATCCAGACCTCGAACGGTGCCTGGGTGGTCAGGCCATGCAGCCGCAGGGCCGTCAGCAGGCACAGGCGGGCCTCAGGGATACGCTCGGCGACCACCAGAACCCCTTCCTCGGTTTCCGGCAGTGCCACCCCCGGCGCGGTATAGACCCCACGCGCCAGCCGGATCAGCTCACCGGTCGCAACCAGCCGTGATAGCTGCGCGCGCGCGACGCCCGCCTCCACGAGCTCCCGCGAGCGGACCGCGCCCTTGCGCTGAATAAGTGCTTTCGCCATGGCTGCCGCATCGGTCATGGCCGGAGTGTTCCATAGTGTCGGTAGATTTGGAATATCTACCGACGTTTAGGAACAGGACTTGCTCCCCCCCGACTCCGTACCCCTTACCGCGCACCCTGCCGCAATTCTTCGCCCAAGGTGCAAGGGATTGGCAGCGGTAGCTGCCCCGAGGCTGTATTGCGCGAATACGCCTCCGCCACCTGGCGCGCCAACGGGATCCAGTGCCCACCCATGCGCCGGTTGCAGGGGCCGCGGATGTCCCAGATACGCCAGCCGCGGGGTTCGCGCCACAACCCAATCGTGGCGCGCTCAACCCGGCCTTGGTACCACATTCGCGCGCTGAACAGCCGCGCTTGGTCGGATTCACACTTTTCCACGTAGTTGTAGGCGCAATGGCGCAGCGTGCGGCCTTCTTCGAACAGGGCCAGGGGCGTGGTCAGGGCCAGCACTTCGGCGTCTGAGGTGCGCAGCTCCTCGACTGCACAGGGCCAAGTAGCAGGTTCCAGTTCGGCGCGACGCCGCTCCTCGGCTTGATGCGCAAGGGTGAGCCAGCGGGACCAACCAGCCTCTTGATAGCCATCGGGCTCGCTGGTCACGAACCAGTCCACGATGGTGCGGTAGGCGATGGTCACGTCCAGCAGGCCTTCCGCGCCAAGGGCGCGGCCCATGCGGGTGCGGGCCTCGGTGAACACGCGGCGCGGGACCACTGACAGGCGCTCGCGGACACGCGCCATGGTCATGGTGGCACCAAACTCGTCCATGGTGACGCGGTAGAACAGCGGACGCGGAAAGGCGGCGTCGTGGCCGCTTTCGGTCAGGGTCAGGGCAATCGCCACGGCGTCCAGCGCCTCATCCGCGCGGCACCGGCGCAGGACCGCACGGAATGGACGATCCGAGCGATCAGCCAGCAACATGTAGCTGCGCTTGCTCACGCCTTGGCGACTCAGGGCGCGGATGCACGCCTTGGTGGGGTCTTCGCCCGGATCCTGACCGGATTCGTACATGTGTTGGGCTACAGGACGCAGAAGGCCAGGCGTCTGGCGGCGGATGCGCGCCAGCGCGCCCCGGTGCTGCCAGACGAAGCTCAACCACTTCTGGTGGATGGAATGTTGTCGGGTCCGGAAACGAGCTGCCCGTGCCAACCCAATCAACTCGGGATCAACCGCCATCGCCTGCTGGACCTGGCGGCGAACCTGCTTGGTCCGAAAGCGTTGCGTCAGGTGTCTGCGCATCCGCAGACCCACCCAGGACTGTTCGACAAGGTCGGCGCACAGTTCGCCAAGCGCGTGGAGGTGCGCGTCAGTCAGTGGCCCACAACGGGTCACAACTAGATCCACCAGCATCTCTTGTAGGTCGGCGCGCAGCATGTAGCGGATCCGGCGACGCCACGCCCGCATCGGCAGGTAGGTGTCGAAGATGACCGAGTTTCGGTCATGCGCCGGCACGTAGCGCCAACCCCCGTCGGGTTCGCGAAGGGCGGCGAAAAAGGTGAGGTCGCGACGGTTGTAACCGTAGCGCACGGCGTCTACGACGGTGACGATGCGCGTGACACCATCGTCCAAGACGCTGAGCGGCTTACCCGAGTGCAACTGCATATTGGCCAGCAGTCGGCACTTGCCGATCTCCACCAAGGTCTGCAGGGCCCTCTTCGCGGCGGGATGCTCTTTTCGCTGTGCACCCGAGCCCGGGACGCTGAGGAACCATAGCCACTGGCTCAGTGCTTTCAAGTTCCACATAGGCCACCCCCTTGGTCTGATCGTGGGCTCTTCCCATCGCATGAACTGCGACTGCCGGGTAAGAGGGCCTACCTTGACTATCCGTTCTCGCGCGCGTACGCGCGCGTCACCGGCTGGTCACCGTAAGGTGGCTCCCGAGGAGTGGGCGAGCGGTCGGACGTAACTACTCTTGATCGAATCGAACTAGCGGACGCCAAGCCGTAGCGGCGCCACTGCCACGCCCGATGTTCTCGCTGTCCGCCACAGAAAACCGAGCAACTGCCCCGTCGAACAGCTCTTGGAGAGCGGCACCGTCGAGGTTGCACACCTCAGTCATCTCCAGCCAGCGGTTACGCCCCAAGCGAGTAGGAACTACGAAGGAGACTACGTCGGTTGTAGTGCCTTAGGGTGGTAACCCTATCTGTGTAGCTGTCCCAGCTACCGCAACCTCCTACCTTCCAGGCTTCGCGGTAGTCGCTCCAGCTACAGCACGCCTGATTTCAGAGAGCATTTCGGCCACTCCGGTAGCTGTTGCGCATACCGCCGGTAGCCAATGTGGCTACCGCTGTTGTCTGCTCATTGTGATGGCTGCCAGCGCATGTACGGCTTCGGCGCAACGGCCCCCGGGGATGCATTCGGTTCGTTCTGAAGCTGGTAGGCGGTCGCATGAGGTGTCTTTCGGTTGAACCCACCTGGCTCGTGCACCGCAATCCACCCCCGCGTCAGCAGGGCCTCGAACGCGCGCTGGACGCGGCGCTGCCCGATGTTCAGCCTGGCCATGGCCTGACGCACCGACAGGAACACGATGTTTGCCTGCGAGTGCTGGTACAGACTGCGCAGCTCAATCAGCAAGGCACGAGCGTCTGGCTCCAGCGTTTTCCAAGCCAAGCACCGTGTCTCGTGTGCGTATAGCCGGACGTGGGCCTCTGTTGGAGGGCCCTTACGCTTGCGCCTGCTCATGCTGCCGACCGATCTCTCAATGCTGACAACGACACGTCAAGCAGGTCTGCTGTTTCAACGATGCCGGCAGGCGGAAAGTCTGCTTCACGCCGGTACGAAGTTAGCTGAGCCATCGCCCTCTGTACCGCTACCCGCGCAAGGGCGCCGACCGCCTTGGCGGCCGCCTGTATCCCGTCCGCCGCCAAGCTGTCAGGGAATAAGTGGTCTTCATGTGGGTGCGCTCGATCCATTGCGCTCGGTTCTTGGATGACGGCGGTCATGCTGCGAACTCCGCTAGCGGGTTGACGAGGTAGCCCTCGGGACACGGGGCCGACTCCATCCGCCCTGCGCGCCAGCGGGTGCCGAACTCGCGATCGAGAATCCAATGGACGGCGTCCAGGCGGATGGGTCGCTTGGTCGTCACCAAAGTCCCCCCATCCCCCGCAGCGATGATGACGCCAACGTGCATGAACCCCGGATGCTCGCTTGACGGCGCCACCAGCGCCTCGCTTCCGTCTTCGAGGAAGATGCTGTGCAACCTGTCAGGCTCAAGCGCGTTCGGGTTGCGATCCAAAAAGGACAGTCTGTCCGCTTTAGCCAACGTCGCCAGCGCCTTCGTGACGGTGACGTCGGCAGGCAACACATTGCGCGACGCGTGCAGGCGCATATATCGAGTCGCGCTGCGCTGGGTGAATCCGCAATGCGTCGCCACCCATGAGCCGAACTCGCCATGTGGCAGCTTGGCCTTGACTTCATTCAGTAGTCGACCAGCCTCCAGAGCGCGCTCGACAGCGGCTTGCGCGTGCTGCTGTGCGTCCAGGTGCAACGCGCGGATGCGGTCGCCGTAGGTGGTCGGGATGACCGTGTTTCCGTCGGCCGCCGGCAACGTGGGCACGGGGCTTTTAGTGGGCCGAGTCATGCCACCCTCCCTGCGTCGCGCGCTGCAATGCGTCCGGCTATCCAGGCAGAAACCTCATGTTCCGGCCAGGCGCTGGCACGCTCGCCTAGCTTCACCGGCTGCGGGAAGTCGCCGGCTGCGATCCGGCGGTACACCTCACTGCGGCTCTTGCCGGTTCGCCGGCAGACTTCGCGCAATCGCAGTAGGGTCAGGGGTTCGCCGGATGCGGTAGCGGTCAGCATCGGCATTGGTTTCGTTTGGGCCATCGTGGAATCCCTCGCACCACCCGGAACCGTTCCGGGCTTGCTGGGGATGCTGATCGCGTCGAGAAGGGCAGGCGCCCTTGTTCTAGTAGAAGCCGGCGCTTACTTGCACGTGCCGTATTTCCGAAGTTTAGTCAGCCACTTGCGCACGGTGTCGGGTTTGACGTTGTGGCCCCCAGCTAGGAGTGCCGTCCAAAGCCTTTCGGCCGTCCAACCTTTGCGCGCCGCTAGCGGCCACAGTCGCTCTGCCTCCACCTTAGCTGCTTGCACAGGGCTATTCGCGAGTTTGGCGGAGCCGCCCTTAGAAGCATTTGCACGGAGCACTTCCGCATCAGGGCGCAAATCTTGAGTTTCCAAGGCCAGCAACATGTAGCCCTTGCTCAGGGCAAAGGCAATATTCATCAGATCCCGAATAGCTTGGTGAGCAGCAACCTTCGATAGTTTTTCGATCACGCTGGGCGACGCGTGACACCTGACGAAATCTCTATAGGTTTCAATTGCCATCGCAGCTGAGATCAATGCGTCTCCACGACTCTCACCCATTAAGGTTAAGGCGGCGTCGACTTTGTCCGGGTTCTCAACTCGCATTACAACGCTTCTCGTCTGAGCGTCATCTCGGTCTCTTTTGGATGTAGCTCGGCCGTTGGCCATCGCATTCCCTTCTGTGAGTACCGTCGGCAGCACTGTTGTGCTAACAAATGTCGCGCTAGCCTGCGACGTTATGGCTAGTTTTCTGCTTGATGGGTATTACGTTAGAGCCGGCGCGCAAAGTGTCCAGATAGTCTGCCCATGCCTGCATCATCTTGCGGCGTTCCGGCAGGTGGGCCGTGCGGTTGTACGCGCGCCCGTTAGGGTCGCGTACTGCATGGGCTAGCTGGTGTTCGATGAAGTCGGGACGGAACCCAAGCACTTCATCCAGAATCGTCCGTGCCATCGCGCGGAAGCCGTGGCCGGTCATGGTGTCTTTG